>Ga0163111_10002827_pt1 | contig 11077 bp, 7 predicted proteins | sample CRUFie1St18metaG_FD_109645 | JGI IMG/M metagenome (GOLD analysis project Ga0163111, IMG submission 109645) | Marine microbial communities from the Costa Rica Dome - CRUD Field 142mm St18 metaG | ecosystem: Environmental > Aquatic > Marine > Oceanic > Photic zone | place: Costa Rica: the Eastern... | reverse complement strand
TATATCTATTTGATATTCAAACAAATACAATTTTAACTGTTAATAAAACATTATCAAACAATGATTTACCTGATACATCATTCGTAGAGGGTCTTTCAAGTGGTGCATCAGGATTTGTTGTTATCCCCGGTGGTAATAGTACAACTGTGACATTAAGAGATACATCTGGAACATTTATTGCTGGTGAACAAATAAGAATTAATGGTGCTGATGGTAATGCAATAGGTGCTTCAAGGACTATAGTAACTGTAAGTGAAAAATCACTTAGAGATGTAAAATCTGTATATCAAGATTCATCTAGTTTTGGTTTACAGGGTGATTTTAGTGCAGACATAGTTCTTAAACCATCACCAATCAGAGAATTAGGGCCTGGAGATGAGGTTAATGTTAGTGGATCTAATGTTTTAACTTGTGCAGGTAAGACATTTGGTTCGTTAAGAGTAGGTGATATAATTATAGGTAACTTTACAACAGATGCATCTCCTAGATTTAATCTCGTAAATTCTATTTCTTCTGATTTAAAATCAGTAACACTAGCAGCAGTGACAAGTGTATCAGGAGTTTGTGTAGGAACCGTAATGCAAAGTCAGGATGCAACTGGTCTTAGTGTTGGTAAGCCTGCAGTTAAAAATGAAGATACTGGATTATTTGCTCAATTGCAAGAAAAAAATGTATCTGATGTTGATTTAAGTAACTCAGAATTAACAATAAAAGCACAGATCACAGGCCAATCCACTGACGCTAATGGTTTACTAACATTTGATACTTCTTCTTTAGTGGGTATTACAAGTGCCTTCTTTGAAACATTTGATAGTGATAGGTATTCTGTAATCCTTGCAAATGGAACTATTGAATCCATAACATCTGATCAATTTACTTTATCAAATAATGCATCAACAGTTACGATAACTGGTATGCAAGCAAGTCAAACTAATAATGTAACTGTAAATGTAACTGCTAAAAAAGTTTCAATAAGCACAAAACAAAAAACATTTGATCGAAGTCATGTGGTAAATGTTGATAAGTGTATTTCTGGTATATCAACTGTAAATGGATTATCTCAAAATAATTTCTTTGGACTTCGTGTTGATGATAAAGTAATTTCTTTAAATACACCTGATGTTGTAAATGTTGTTGGGGTATATGAATCGGTTACAAATGTCGCTCCAGTATTAGATAAATTAGTATTTGTGAGTGGTTTATCCTTAGATACGGCTTCATTATTAGGTGAAAAAATTATTGGATCTGTAAGTGGAGCTATTGCTCAAATAACTGAGAGATCAAGTGCGACCACGGTTGAAATCGCATATTTAACACAACAAACCTTCCAAATCGGTGAAACAGTTACATTTGAAGAATCAAATATTATCACAAACTTACAGAACGTAACAATAGGATCATATTTAAATATAACATCAAGTTATAATCTTGATAAAGGTCAAAGAAATGGATTTTTAGATTATTCAAGATTAGTTAGAAAAGACAATGTAAGAGTTCCAAATAGAAGATTAAAAATAATAGTAAACAGATACACAGTTCCCTCTAATGATAAGGGTGATGTGTTTACAGTTGGATCTTATGATGAAGAAAGATTTAGTAAAGATGTTCCAATTCTTGAGGGTGGAATTAGAGCAACAGATACATTAGACTTTAGACCTAGAGTTGCTGATTTTTCTGTTGTAACTAGTTCACCATTTGATTTCATTAATAGAAATTTTGCGACTGCTGGCACCAATCCAACGTTAGTTCCTTCACCAAATGAAAGTTCAATCATAGGTATCAGTCATTATTTACCAAGGACTGATAAAATTATATTAGATCCATCAGCAAATATAGATGAAAGATATACATCTGGAGAATTTGTTATTGTTAAGGGTGTTCCTTCAAAAAATCCAATTGCACCTAATGATATTGAATTAGGTATGACAGTTGCTACTGTTGAATTGCCAGCATATGTCTACGATCCAAAAGACGTAAAAATTACAATCAAAGATAATCGTAGATATACGATGAGAGATATTGGCAAAATAGAGGATAGAGTTGATAACTTAGAAACGATTACATCATTAAGTTTACTTGAATTAGATACAAAAACTTTCCAAATACAGGATGCTGATGGATTAAGTAGATTTAAGACTGGATTTTTTGTAGATGATTTTAAAGATAATTCATTATTAGATATTAATAATCCAGATTGTAAGGTTGATATTGATGTTGAAAATCAACATTTAATTACTCCTACTGATTTTTATGCATTAAAACCTGAACTTGCATTAAAAGAATCTATTGATTCTACAACAGCAGATTTTTCTGCTAATCTTGAATTATTAGACGCAGGTATCAGAAAAACTGGTGATATTTTAACTTTAGATTATGAAGAGGATACATTACTTGATCAACCTTTAGCATCTAGAGTTGAAAATGTAAACCCATTTAGTGTTGTTTCATTCCGTGGAAATCTAACTATAAATCCTAGTGCAGATATTTGGACAAGAAATGTTGTTTTAGATAATGGTAATCGTACTTTATTTGGAGATCCAGCTGATAGTTTTGCTGCTCAAGTTTTAGTAAGTAGTGAACCAGACACACATATTCGTTCAAGAAATGTAGGATTTGAAGCAACAACATTAAAACCAAATACTCAATATTATCCATTCTTTGACAGCACTAGTGGTATTGATATAATTCCAAAATTAATTGAAGTCACTATGGCATCTGGTTCTTTCACGATTGGTGAAACAGTACAGGCACTTATTCAAACAAATACATCTGGAGATTTTGGCCCAACATTAATTGGTCGTTTTAGACTTGCACAACCAAACCATAAGTCTGGCCCATTTTCTACACCTACATTAACATACTCTAATAATCCATATAATCCATCCGTAATAATTCCTACAACATATTCTTCTTCAACTACAGTTGTAAATATAGATATAGCATCTTTAATTGAGGAAGCACAAGGAAGATTTTTTGGATATATTAACACAAATACATTATTAGTTGGTGAAACTAGTGGAGCTATTGCCGATGTTGTTAATAGAAGATTAATCACAGATAGAGTAGGTGATGTAAACGGATCATTCTTCATACGTGATCCATTAACAACACCTGCACCTCCATTAAGATTCACAAATGGTGATAATTCTTTTAAATTAACATCAAGTTCTACGAATGAGGTTACAGTTGCTGGAAGTCCTGCTGTAAGCAGTGTACAAACAACTTACAGCACTAGTGGAATAGTAGATACATTTTCACAAACAACAGTGGGAATAAGGGAGCTACCACCACCACCAATACCTGTGATAATTAACATAAACATTACAAATGTATTCCATGAAATGGAAGTTGATGATGGCGACCCTCTTGCACAATCATTTACAGTTGATGAGACAGGTGCTTTCTTAACATCAGTAGACATCTTTATGAGAAAGAAAGATGTTAAAGAAAAACTCACAGTTCAGGTAAGAACAGTAGAATTAGGAACACCAACATTAATTCAAGTTCAAAATTTTGCTCAAGTTGTTTTAGATCCATCACAAATTAATGTTTCAGAAGATGCATCTGCTGCTACAAATGTAAAGTTCCCCTCACCAGTATATCTTGAGGCTGGAACACAATACTGTATTGTTCTTCTTGCTCCAACAACTAATAATTATGAGGCTTGGATCGCTCGTATGGGAGAGGCAACCATAGGAACACAGTCATTACCTGATTCTGAAAATGTTATTATATCTCAACAATATATTGGTGGTAGTTTATTTAAATCACAAAATGGTTCAATCTGGACACCAAGCCAGTTTGAAGATATGAAGATCAAACTATACAAAGCAAAGTTTACAACAACAGATGCGACAGCATTTTTCTATAATCCAGAACTTAATTATGAAAGTGGACAAGTTCCAAAACTACCCAGTAATCCAATTAAATCTTACCCTCGTAAGTTAAAAGTCGGTATTGATAATATTACTGTAAATCTTCCTTCTTCTCAATCATTTGATAGTGGTAGGAAAGTGAGTGAAGGAACTCAACCTGGCCCATTTGGATTTATTGAGTCAGTGGGTGGCCCAATTAACGCTAGTGTCATAACAAATGCTGGTATTGGGTATTCAAATGGACAATACGCTAATGTTCCTCTGTTTGCAATAACAGGTAATGGTTCTGGTGCCACAGCAACAGTAACTGTCTCTGGTGGTGTTGTAAATACGATTAACAGCATTAGTAATGCAGGAAATGGATATGCAGTTGGAGATGTAGTTGGTTTAACTACATCAAATATGAGTAGAGGAGGTGGTGCTCAGATCACTGTAGACTCAGTAACAGGCACTGATACCTTATATCTTACAAATGTACAAGGTCAAGCATTTACTGTTGGTCAAGATTTAGTTGTCTACAATGATTCTGGAAGTGCGGTTGCTTATGCTAATACAAATATCACAAGTTCCTCTGTATTAGATGATTTACATACTGGAAATGTTATTGAAGTTGCTCATTATAATCATGGAATGAGTGCGTCAAATAATAAAGTTCAAATATCAAATATTCAACCAACTACTCAACCTATCAAAATAGAATCTGCACTTGGTTTACAAGATTCAATTCTAGTTGTTGGAGCTGCAAATACATCAGAATTTGCCACATTTGAAGGAATAACCACTTCCACTGGATATGTAAAAGTAAATGATGAAATTATTTACTATAATGGTATAACAAATGTTGGACTAGGTATTTCTATAAGAGGATTTGATGACTCATTAATTGTTACTCATCCAGTGAATAGTATAGCTCGTAAATATGAATTTAACGGATTATCACTTACAGGTATTAATACTACTCACGATATGCCAAGTCAAGCACTGCTTCAAAATAAATCTGATATAGACAATTATTTCCTTAATGTGCCAATAGGTGCAGGTAGACCTAATTTACAAAATAGATCTACTGGTGATTCTCAGGCAAGTTTTACAGATGAAAGATCTGGTGGAGGTTCTGAGGGACATGCATCTAAAAATATACAATATAATTCAATTTATCCTGTATTTAATACTTTACAACCCGGCCAAACAGCATTGAGTGCTCAATTAAGATCTGTGAGTGGAACTAGTGTTGGTGGTCAAGAAGTTTCATTCTTAGATCAAGGGTTTGAAGATATTGAATTGAATAAAATTAATCCTTTAACAACCACTAGACTAGTTGCTTCGTCTCAAAATGAAAACTCTAGAATAACTAATTTACCAAAAAATAGATCATCTACATTATCAATGAGATTTACAACAGAGGATGAAAATCTATCACCTGTTGTTGATGTTGCTAATGGAACAGTCATTTACGTAAGAAATAGGTTAAACAAACCTGTCACTGATTTTGTAAATGATAGTAGAGTCAAATTAAATAATGATCCTCATGCAGCAATTTACATTTCAAATCAAGTAAATCTCAAACAACCAGCAACTTCACTCAAAGTTTTAGTCAGTGCAGATCGTAGAGACTCAGCTGATTTCCGTGTTCTGTACAAATTAATCAGACAAGACTCTGAAGGTGTTGATCAATCATTTAGTTTATTCCCCGGTTTTGACAATCTTACTGATACTGATGGAGATGGATTTGGTGATTTAGTTGTGGATCCTTCCAAAAATACTGGTAAACCAGATGTATTGACACCTGCGAGTGTTGATGGTGAGTTTATTGAGTATCAATTCAGTATTGATGATCTTGCTGAGTTCACTGGATTCCAAATCAAGATTGACATAAGTGGAACAAATGAGGCAGAGGCACCTAAATTTAAAGACTTGAGGGTTATAGCATTAGCATGATAAGAGTTGAAGGTCATAAAAATCTCTTTAGAGATGAAAAAACTGGTGCTATAATCAACTGTGATACAAATGGTTATGCCCAATATAAAAAATCTAGACAACGTAATCAATCTCAAAAATCTGAAATTGATCGTCTTAGATATGAATTAGATGAAATCAAATCATTGCTTGGTGAATTAATCAAGAAAAATGAAATATAAATATATCATAGATCATCATATTATTGAATAGATGGCAGCAGTATATGTTAGCAATCTTGTTATAAACACAGGAGCTACATTCACACAAAAATTTACGTTGGAAAATGTTTCCTCGAATTCGGCACTACAACTGTCTGGATTCGGTGTTAAAGCTGAGATGAGAAAACACTCTGGTAGTGTTAGTGCAGCAGCTACTTTTACCGCGTTAATATCTGATCCTGCTGCTGGTATAATCCAAGTGGGATTGACTAGCACTACAACTGCTGGTATAAAACCCGGAAGATACGTTTATGACGTTATCGTTGTGGATAGTGCAAGTGAGGTTACAAGAGTTGTAGAGGGATCTGTCCTAGTGCGTCAAGGAGTTACACGCTAATGCCTGATAACATAAAAGTTAGAATTGGTCAACAAAATGCAGTTAAGGTAGTATCATCCTTAGCTGGAAATATTAGTGGAACATTAGCTGGTTTATCTGATGTTGACATTACCAATCCACAGAATGGTATGGTTCTTGTATATGATTCTAGTACAACTAAATGGACAGGAGTTCTTGAATTAACACCCGGTTCGACACAAAATTTGGATATCAATGGAGGAAACTTCTAAATGGCAAGTATAATACGAGTAAAAAGATCGACTGGTAACACTGCACCGTCGAATCTACAATTCGGTGAGGTAGCATTAACCATAGGTGCTGGTGTTGCTGGTAACAAGGGTGAAAGACTCTTTGTTGGTGATGACAGTCTTAACTCTGATGTAGTCGGAGGTAAGTATTACACTGACTTGATGGCACATACACCCGGTTCTATCGCTGGTGTTGCCAACGCAGCTAACGCAGCGAATGGTTTTGTAGCAATAGTTGATCAAAATCGAAAGGTAGATGAATGGAATGTAGATGATTTGAGATTGGATGGAAATACTTTATCCTCTCAAACAACCGATGCAGATATAATTTTTAATCCTGATGGATCTGGAGACGTAATGATTCCAGATGATACCAAACTTGGATTTGGTGGAGGAAGTGACGGTGCATCTGCACCTGATGCAACTATTGAATATGATGAAAATGGAACAGATAAGATACAGGTTGCAGGGGCAGATTGGGTTTATGGTAACACTGTTGCACTTACTTTATTAGATACCACTCAATCTAATAGTAAAGATACTGGATCTTTAGTTACTGAAGGTGGTGTTGGTATAGAGAAAAACTTGAATGTTGGTGGAAATTTAAATGTTGCTGGAGTAGGTACATTCGTTGGTGGAATAATAATTGATCCAAATTCACCATTAAGAGTAGGTAATATTGGTATTCATTCAAATAAGATTGAAACACTTGCAGGTGGTGGTAATCAAATATTCATTGACCCATTTCCAAGTGGTTTAAGCAATGAAGGTGATGTTATCATCAAAGGTAACTTACAAGTTGATGGTACTACAACAGCAGTTAACTCAACTAACGTTACTGTTAATGATCCAATTATGCGTGTTGGTGATGTAACAAGTGTTAGATCAGTTATGGCAACTGTTGGTAGTGGAACTGATACTATTACAGTTGATTCAGTTACTGGATTGCAAGTTGATGATGTTGTTGCTGCTACAGGCATCCCCGGAGGCACAACAATAACGAATATAAACTCAGGAACAAAAGTAATAACCCTGAGTGCAAACGTAACATCCGGTATTTCAACCACTTCACAGTTAACAATAACTCACGCAAAGGATACCAACACTGATCGTGGTATTTCATTCAACTATAATACAAGTTCTGGGACATCTAATAATAAAACAGGTTTCTTTGGATATAATGATAGTGCAGGTGAAGGAAGTAGTGCTCCAGCAAGAGCTTTTACATACATACCTGATGCAACTGTTAATAATGAGGTTGTTACTGGAACCAGAGGTAACTTAGATATTAAGGGTATCTACTATCAGACTGGTGATTTCGCAACTCATGGTGTAGTATACTTTGATAGCACTGGTTTACAAAACTCCTCTGATGCTCCAAGTTCAGCAACAATTACTTCAACACAGATTTTAACAGCTGTTACTGAAGTAACAATCGCATTACCAAGTGCATTATCTGTAGTTGCTGGTGATAGAATCACACAACAAGGGGGTGGATCTCAGCAAGGTGTTGTTAAGGCCACATCTAACACAACATCCATTACATTAATTGGTGTTCAGGGAACTTTCACTAATTCTAATGATCTTGTAAAAAATGGATCTCCAACATCAATCACACCTAGTTCTGCACCAAGTGTAGTTTACACTGACAAACCTGTCTGGACTAATATCATAGACGGAGGAGTCTTCTAACATAAAAAAAATTATGAATTCTCAAAATAATGACGTTGATGTGAACACTTTGATTAAACTTTATAATCAAAAAATTGCTACATTAACAAACCAAAATATACTTTTGGAAGCAAAATTGACAACAGTATTAACTGACTTTAATGATGAAAAAACAAAGTTAGCCCAACAGGCACTTGAATGGCAAGAAAAATACGAAAACTTAGCATCTGAGGTTGATACAGAATAATGGGAAAACCAGCTACCAGACAACAATTAATAGATTATTCTCTCAGGAAATTAGGTGCACCTGTTCTTGAGATAAATCTTGATGATGATCAAATTGATGATTTGGTAGATGATGCATTACAATATTTCAATGAAAGACATTTTGATGGTGTGGAAGAAATGTTTCTTAAACATGAATTTACACAAGATGAGATTGATAGGGGTAATGCTCATACAGGCCCAAACACTTCAAACACTGCAGGTATTGTAACCACAACAGGCTCATCGACAGCAATTAGTGGTTATGGATCTACAACATCTTCATTTGTAGAAAACTCTAACTTTATTCAAGTTCCAGATTCAGTTATAGGTGTTGAAAAGATATTTAAATTTGATTCTAGTTCAATATCTGGAGGAATGTTTAGTATTAAGTATCAGTTGTTCTTGAATGACTTATACTATTTTAACTCTGTAGAACTTCTTCAATATTCAATGGTCAAGAGTTATTTGGAAGATATTGACTTCTTACTAACTCCTGATAGACAGATAAGATTTAATAAAAAACAAAATAGATTATATCTTGATTTAGATTACAAATCTATAAAGGCAGGAGATTTCATAGTGATTGATTGTTTAAGAATACTTGATCCAAATGATTTCACAAAAATATATAACGATATGTTTTTAAAAATGTATCTTACAGCATTAATGAAACGTCAATGGGGACAAAATTTAATTAAGTTCAGAGGAGTCAAACTTCCCGGTGGATTAGAATTAAATGGTAGAGAGATATATGAAGATGGTCAACGAGACTTAGAGTTTGCATTAACTAAACTAAAAGAAGAGTATGAATTACCACCTCTTGATTTCATAGGATAGATGTATGCCATTAAATCCGTTTTTTCTACAAGGATCTCAAGGTGAACAAAGGTTAGTTCAAGATTTAATCAATGAACAACTGAAAATTTATGGTGTTGAAATAACATACATTCCTAGAAAATTTGTAAATAAACAATCAATAATTGAAGAAGTACAATCATCAAAATTTGATGATAATTTTTTATTGGAAGCATATGTGAATACTTATGAAGGGTATTCAGGTGCTGGTGATGTTATGACTAAATTTGGTGTTAGTTTACGTGATGAGGTGACATTAACAATATCAAAGGAGAGATTTGAAGATTTTATTGCTCCATTTTTAGATCCTGATGATTATGAATTAGGTTCAAGACCAAGAGAAGGTGATTTAATATTTTTCCCACTCGGATCTAGATTATTTGAAGTAAAATTTGTGGAGCACGAGAAACCATTCTATCAGCTTGGTAAAAACTATGTTTATGAATTACAATGTGAACTCTTTGAGTACGAAGATGAAATTATTGATACTTCTATTCAAGAAATTGACACACAAGTCGAGGATCAAGGTTTTATCACAACCTTAAACCTAGTTGGATCGGGTAGAACTGCATCTGCATCAGCAGTTCTTGCACCATTTGTTGCAGGTAATACTGGATATATTCGCTCAATAACTCTTCTTAATGATGGAAGTGGATATACATCAACACCAACTGTTTTTATTTCAACTTCAAGAAGTGGTAGTCCTGTAAATGCATCAGCTGTCGCCATAACAACCAGTATAGGCGGTTTAAACTCTGTTAAGGAACTTATACTAACAAACGCTGGTGCAGGGTATACAGAGGCACCTGACATCACCATAGTAGGTGGAGGAGGTAGTGGTGCAATTGCAACTTGTACAATTGAAAAGACACAGAAAGGTGTTATATCATTTACAATAACAGATGAAGGATCTGGATATACGACTATACCTCAAATTACTCTTGATGGGCCTGTTGGTGGAGGAACAACTGCAGAGGCTATTGGTGTAATTGATAGTTCAAATGCTAAACTATCATCAATAAGAATTTCTAATCCCGGTATTGGATATACAGTGGATATTCCTGACGTAACCATTGCGTCTCCTAATATAATTACAGGAGTTGGTAATTTTGAATATAATGATATTGTTGTTGGTCAATTATCTAAGACTGAAGCAAGAGTTAGAAGTTGGGATTCTGATACTAAAGTCCTTAAGGTAACAAATGTTGGTATTGGAACAACAGTTTCAGGATTTAGAGCTGGTGAGGAATTAAGATCTGATAGAGTTGTATTTGTAGGAGTTACAACAACTGGAACTCTTGGAATAAGAACTGATAAAATTACTGGTATAGTAACCACAGGTATAATTGTTGGTGCAGCTGTATCTGAAATTAGCGGAGTTATTGGTGCTGGAGTAACTGTCCTTTCAATACAACCATCTCAACTCACAATGAGTAGATTATCACTTAATAGCATAGTTACTACCACACAAGTTGGTACAGGAGTAACTCAATTTGTATCTTATAATATTCGTGAATATGACAGTAGAGATATATATGATAGTTACAGCGATAACGACGAGTTTGAAACTGAAGCAGATGCAATCATTGATTTTGCGGAGTCTAATCCATTTGGTACATTCTAATGTTAGGAACATATTACTATCAC
>Ga0163111_10002826_pt1 | contig 11079 bp, 5 predicted proteins | sample CRUFie1St18metaG_FD_109645 | JGI IMG/M metagenome (GOLD analysis project Ga0163111, IMG submission 109645) | Marine microbial communities from the Costa Rica Dome - CRUD Field 142mm St18 metaG | ecosystem: Environmental > Aquatic > Marine > Oceanic > Photic zone | place: Costa Rica: the Eastern... | reverse complement strand
TCACGCCGTCACCTCCGTACGCCATCTTTTGGCCATTTTTCCAGATGCCGTTCATGTAGTTGTAGAAGTGGAGCGGCGTGGAAGGCTCACCGTTGATTTGGTTTCCACTGTTGTTGTAGTAAACAAAGCGGCGCATGCCGAATCGTTCGTTGTCCACAATGCCATCTCCGTAGCCAATGCCAATGCCCTCGTAGGGAATGCCCAACGAGTCAATGGCGTTGCTGAAGTTGCTGGTCAGCGGGTTGTCGATGCTGTCCGTGTCTTGGTAAGGACCTTCGAAGAAGTCGATGCCCACGGCAGGAGGGTTCTCGCCGTAGCCCTGAGAGCTTGAAGAAGGCTCATCCACGGCATCTCCGTTGTAGCTGTAGCCGAGGCCACGCTGTACGTCACATCCCACGTAGTCGTCTGTGGCCGTTCCAACGTCGGCATCGACCCACACGCCGAAGTAGGTGTTCGCCAAGGTTTGGGTTCCTTGGTTGATCAGCACGTAGTTGTGGAATGTCATGTTGTTGACCTCGTCGTTCGTGGAGAACGCGAAAGCCTGTGCACGAATCTCCATGCCGATGGGCTCACCCTGAGACTCCGAGTGGACGTTGCCTTTGTCGTTGAAGATCCAGTAGAAGTTGCGGTCGCCATAGAGGGGAACGATGTCCTCACGCTTTCGGTTTTTGCAGTCGATTTCTTGCAAGAAGTCGTACCAAGGGTAGTCTCCATTGTCTGGAGAGTAGAACCCGTCGCCATCGTAATCCTTAAACGGGGCGAGGTAGTAATCTTGGTTGGCCTCCGTGTTTCCGTGTGCAGGGTAGTCGCGGAAGTAAGAAGGCATGGCGTAGCCGTCGGGGAACTCCTCGTCCACTGTACCGCCTGCTACAGCGTCGAAATACTGACGATGACGCTGTGCATCGGAACGCGTAGACACAAAGAACTCGTCGTACTGGTTGCAGACTTCAGCGTCTATTTCAGCCGAGCCATCGTTGGTCAAAGGGCCTGTCCAGTAGTCGTTTCCGCGGCCACGGAACGTCAAGGCGGCGAGCTTCAACTGTTGGTCAGGGCTGATGCCACCCATCCACAACGCACCGGCGTAGAGGGAGCTGATGCCGCCGCCCTTGGGCACTTCGTAAGATGCTTGGCTCGTGGCGCGGTCTTGCCACAACGATCCGCCCGTTTCAATGAGGGCACGGACGTTGTTCCATTCGAGGTCGCGGAGTCCTGTGGCTGGGGCGCAAGCCGCCGCGCGAAGGGCGGGCTGGGCATTGCTGCCCGCGGTTTCACCAGGGGTTCCGGCACCCACGTATTTGTACCCCCACGCGGTGGAGGCGATTAAACACAGGGCGGAGAGTGAGAGAATGCGATTCATGTTCTTTCGTGGCATGATCAGAAGTCAAACTTGACACCGAGACGCACCGTCCGAGGCAATCCCAAGTTGAAAGGGTTGTCCACAAACATGCTGTAGTAGTTGCGGAAGGCGTTCGGGTCGTTCTGGCTGTTGATGAGAGGTTGGTACTGGGCGGCGGCGAGGTAGCCGTCGTCGTCCGTGACACCTGTGAAACGATACACACCGTTCACATTGCTCGTGTTCAGAAGGTTGCCGATCCAGAGGTAGACGTTGAGGTTGGTGGTCTTTGCCTTCTCACCTTCCCCACCGTATGTGATGGTGAAGTTTTTGTCGAGGTTGGCGTCCAACCCAAACTGCCATGGGAGGCGGCTTCCGTTGATGGAGCCCTCCGTCGATGGGCTGATCTCACCCGTGATCGGCGTGGGAATCACGCTTGCCGTATATGGCGTACCTGAACCGAGGTTGGCGATGAAGTTTAAACCTGTGTTGGCGAAGAGCTGACGTTCCTTGCCGCCAATGTTGGCAACAGGTCCGTTGTAGCTTTCACCTGATCCGTAGCGGTAGTCCACATTGGCGACGATGCGGTGACGCTGGTCGTAGTTGAACGGGATGATGGAACGGAGGTTGGGCAAGCCCGCGTTGATCAGGGCCAAGGCCGTCTGTGTCGTGGAGCCTGTTCCATCGGCGAACTGCAACGTGTAGTTGGCGTTCAAACGGACGTTGCCCGTGCGACGCAAGTCGTATCCGACAGTGAAGCCTTTCACCGTACCGAAGTCGAGGTTGCCAAACGCGCGGTACGGACGGGGGTACGCACCTGTGAAGTTCCGCACCTGAATCATGTCACGCATCTCTTTGTAGTAAGCAGAGATCTTGAGGCTTGACGTCTTGGTCAACACTTGTTGGAAGCCCAATTCGTAGTCGATGGTCTTCTCAGGACGCAAGTTGGGGTTGGAAATCAAGTTGTTGCGGCTCTCCAAGAAGAGGTAATCGATGGGAGAGAAGCGGTTGCTTGAGGTCGGACGCTGCGTCAAGATGTCGTAGTGCGCGAAGAACACGGCCTCGTCACTGATGTTGAACGAGAACGAGATGCGAGGCATGATGTTTACGGCAGGGTCGTAGTCGCGGAAGGCCTCCGACGTCAACTCGTACGGATCGTCACCGGTTGCGTTGTCGTTGGGCTTCAACCATGGCGCAGGGTAGGCCGTGTTGACCGCGAGGATGTCCGGGTCAGAGATTTCGGTGCCCTGGGCGTTGTACCAAGTGTCTCCGCTGCGGTAACCGACAATGGCGCTTGGGTCTTCCAAGGCGTCGGTGTACACGGTGAAGTCATCCCCAATGTTGTCTGGAATGTCGTTGTTGCCGCTCAGTTGGTCCACCAACGTGCCACGGATGTCACCCACACTGTAGGACTGTCCAACCACGTAGGGGTCTTTCAAGACAGGCTGGTTGGCGTCGAATCGGTCGACACGCAGACCCACGTTGAAGATGATGTCGTCAAACGTGAATTTGTCCATGATGTATCCCGCGATGTAAATGGGCTCGTAGGCGCCAATGGGACGGGTGTTGTACCCCGCATCGTTGGTTTCGGTGAAGAATTCCTCGATGGTGGGGCGGTTGTTCGTCTTGTTTCCGTAAGGATCGTAACCGCCGTAAGAGACCAAGTTTGAACCTTGGTTCAACAGGTCATCGGCACCAAACATATTCAACGAGTAGAAGTCGGGGTCGATGGCGTCGATGTTGATCAACTCACGGTCATCTGCGCCAAGCGCTTCGCGCAGGTTCGCGTCGAATTCGAACTGGTTGTCACCCAAAAGGCGATCGTAGGTCACGTAGTAGTCGGTACCCACGTTGGTCACCGTGCTGTCTGACTTGTCGATCTCCTTGATGTGCGAATTGGCCGTCAAACGCGCCAATGTCCACAACCCCACAGGGCTGAGGTTGAAGAACGCGTCGCGACGCTGCTCGTATTCAAAACCAATTTGCAGCGCGTGGTCTCCGATGTCTCCAGAACCTGCCGCGCTCACGCGGAATTGCTGGTCGTTGAAGATGTTGTAGCTGTTGCCCTGCGCGCCAACGTAGCTCCAAAGGCCGTAGGTGCTGGAGGGGTTTTGGCCATTCAACAATGCGTTGCCGTTTTGCACTTCCAATAAGCTGGAGTAGGGACCGGGCTCAAATTGCAAGGTGTTTCCTGGTCCGAAGGTGGCCCCTGAGTTGTTTTCGAACAACGAGAAGAATTGATCGTTGATGGCTGCGAGCTCGGGATTGAAGGCCGAGCTTTCAAAGGTCACGAGCGTGTCCTGCCATCCGTTGTGGACGTAGCGACCTGAAGCTTCGTTGTAGCGGTAGCTGTTTCGCTGGAAGACGTCAAACTTTCCGACGTGGCCGTAGCGGAAGAAGTTGTCTCCGTGGCTGACGTCCTGACGTTTGAAGTAGCTCTGGCTGTAGTCGGCCATGATGGAGTAGAAGACGTTCTTCAATCCACCGCTGCCGCCTTCACCTTCTTCGTCCACAAAGCGCTGAGAAAACTTGACATATCCGCGCCAGTCGAGGCGAGAGGTTTGGTTGTTGTTCTCCCAGTTCATCAAAGAGCGTCCGCGGTCAAACTCATTGTTGAGCTGCACCGAACCGGTCGCACCAAAGGTCAACTGGGTCGTTTCGTTGGTCGCCACGTCGATCTTGGCCACCAGGTTGGCGGACTGGCGAGAGGCGTTGATACGGGTAGGCACGCGGATGAAGTCGTCTGCCGTCAAGAAGTCGGCATTGAACAATGCACCATTGACGTCCCCAGAGGAGCTGATGTTTTGACGAAGTGGATTGGCGAGCAAGGAGTCACGTGCGGCGTCCGTCATGCGGTACACCCCATCCATCGTGGGACGCGTATCTGCTTCGTACGTATAGTTGCCAGACAAGAACAACCCAAGAAGGGGGTCGGTCTTGTTGCCCTCGGCGTCCTTGCGCCAGGCAATCGGACCTGAAGCCGAAGCCTCTGCCAAGTTGTAGCCAAAGCGGTCGAGGCCGTAAGCAGTTTCACCAACAGGAATGCCTGAGGTGATGACTTCACCACCGCCAAACCAATTTCGGCTTGAGTTCCGGAGCGAGATGTTGATCACACCCCCTGTGGCGTCACCAATGTTTGCTGGGATTCCCCCGGTCACCACCTGCACTTCTTCAATAGCTGACTTGGGAAGGGCTGAAGAGCCGCGGACCTTGATGCCGTCGATGTAGTACCAAGTTGAAGACGTACGTGCACCACGGATGCTGACACCACCGTCTGTTCCCGCTGTGCTGGCACCTGCCACCGTTTGGGCGATGCTCGTGGCGGAACGGCCGGGGAGCTTGTCAATGTCTTCACGGCTGACCGTGCCCCCTGAGGCACCACCGTCTTTGTCGATCAAAGGCACCGAGTATTCGACAACCTCAGCTTCTTCCATCATCACACCAGCACCTAGCTCGGCGTTGACGAATTGAATCTTGTTGGCCGTGATTTTGACGCCGGTCACTTTTTTGGCTTGGTAGCCCACAAAGCTGACAAGGACGTCGTACGAGCCCGGTTGAATCGGCTTGATGGTGTATTCTCCATCGAAGTCGGTGTTCGTACCGGCCACTTGGTTCCCATTGAGGAACAAAACCACACTGGCAAAGGGGAGGGCGTCTTTCGAATCGAAGTCCGTCACGCGTCCTTTCAGCGTTCCTTGGCCCACTTGCGCCACCGCGCTGAAGCTCATCAGAAGCGCCCCCAAAATCGTTGCAAACCGCATCATGCGTCTAGAATTTTCAGGCAATACAGGTATAGGGGCCAAATATAGGCCAACCCTACTCAGAAAGCTAAAGAGTGTAAATGCGTTGCAAACCAAGGGAATGAGGGGCTTTGGGCCTTTTTTACCGCGTTATTCTACGCCGGTTTCAGTGCTTTTTCCAGCTGCGCCTCACGCTCAACCGTTGCCACCACGACACGGTTCTTCCGTCCCTGTGACGACGGGCTTTTTCTTGGCCCTTGCGCATGCGTTTGCGCACATTGCCTTTCTCGTGATTCTTGTTTCGGCGCTTTGTCCGTGAGCTGCTTCCTTCGGGAATGATCAAGTTTTTTTCGCGTCCCGTTTGCTGGTGCTTGTAGTGGCGTTCTTGAAGCTCTTTGTAGTTCTTCTCGAACTCCTTCATCGCCTTTTTCTCGGCCTTCGCCGCTTCCTTCATGCGGCGCTCTTCCGCTTTGCGTTCGCTGCGGGATTGGCTGGCTTCTTGCGCCTTCGCAGGACTCCCCACCATCCAGCCCAAACCGACCAGCATCACTACCACGCGCGAGACGCGTTGCAACACATGGGGCTTGGGGATTCGTGTCAAGGCGAGAGGGCTGTGAATTGCGTCCAGGCTTCGTCGGCGCTTGCGCAGGGCATGCCGCACGCACCTTCCAGACAAACATACCATCGGACAGGGTCGTCGCCGGCGGGTCGTTTGCCTTCCATCCACGTTGGAATGTGGGAAGACTCAGGCCAAACGCCGTGCACCATCGTCCCCGGTCTCGCAGCGCTCCACCACCCTTCCAACTGGGCTTGCGCCAGCTCGCGGCTTGGGGCGGCGACCACGATTTGGCCCCAAGGCATTGACATGTCCACCCAAGCCCGGATCCAACGTGCGGAGCGTTCGAGGTGAGGCGTGCCGAGCAAGTGCCGGGCGGTCAGCCTTCGCGCCATGTCCCGCCATGTCGGAATGTCGCACGACCATCCGAGTGTCCACAGGCAGGATACTAGGGTGGCGTTGGCCGAGGGCATGACGTTGTCGTCGGTGCTTTGCTTTGTGGCAAACAGGGTTTCTCCTTCCCGACTCGTGAACCAAAACGTGTCGGCTTTCTCGTCAAAGAAGCGGTCCAGCGTGACAGCCATCCACGCCCGGGCTTCGCGCAACCAGTGGTCATTGAGCGTAGCTTGATGAAGCTCGTTCATGGCTTCAATGGTCAGGGCGTAATCTTCGGCGAAGCCCTCGACCTTGGGCCCGCCGTCTGCATGCCAGCTCCGGCGCAAGACATGGCTTTCGCCGGGCAGGGTGGCGAGGTCGCGCAAGAACGCGCCCCCGCGCTCGGCCCGTGCCACCCACTCCGGGCGCTGCATCAGTCGGCCCGCTTTGGCGAGCCCCGTTACGGCCAGCGCCGTCCAAGCGGTCAGGACCTTGTCGTCCAGGCCGGGCTTCGCCCGTCCGGAGGCCGGGCTGTCCCGCCAATCAGACATTCGCTTCAAGGCTTGGGCGATCCGTCGTTGTTTGGCTTCGTCCGCCCACAGGGAGTCGTCTTGGTTTGCGGGGCGCATGAGGACGTTTTGGCCTTGTTCCCAAAAACTCCGTCCATCCACGTCAAAAACCTCAATCACCTCCTCGCGCGCCTCCTCGTCGGGGAGCGCCGCCTTCAAATCTGCCTTGCGCCACACGTAATACGTGCCTTCCGCGCCGTCGCTGTCCGCGTCGAGAGCGGACCGAAATCCCCCGCTTGGGTCGTCCAGTTCGCGCGTCAAAAAGGCCACGATCGCTTCCGCGGCCTGCATCAGCGCCGGGTGGGGTGCGCGTCGCCATGCCTCGGCAAAGGCCCCCAACAACTGGCCGTTGTCGTAAAGCATTTTTTCAAAGTGGGGCACGTGCCAACGTTCGTCGACGCTGTAGCGGGAGAACCCGCCCCCGACGTGGTCGTGAATGCCACCGCGGGCCATGGCGCGCAACGTCAACAGGGCGTGGTCGCCCAACGCATCTCGCCACTCAGGCGTCCAGCCAAGCGTTCTCATCTGTGGCGCGCCTTCCGGCCTCCGCCCCGCATCCGCCAGCCGAAGCCAGCACTCGATTTGGCAGGGGAGGGGAAACTTCGGGGCGCCACGTCCACCTCCGTGTTCGGGATCCCAGGTTGCGCGCCAGCGCGACAACCCTTCTGTCAGATGCGCATCGACTTGCTGTTGAACCGTGTCTTTGTCGGGCCCTGTGATGTCCACCAGCGTCTCACCTGCAGGGCCGCCTTGTGAGGCGTCGTCCATGGCACCCACCGCCTCCGCGAGCTGTGCGGCATACGCTTCTACCTTCTTGGGGTCTTCTTTCCACACCTCGAGCACTGCGTTCAGACCGGCGAGCCATTGCGCCTTGGGGAAATACGTCCCACCCCAAATCGGCCGGCCATCCGGCAGCGCCACGCAATTCAGCGGCCAACCTCCACGGCGGGTCATCAGTTGCACAGCATCCATGTACACTTGGTCCACGTCCGGGCGCTCTTCGCGGTCCACCTTGATGCTCACAAAATGGGCATTCATGAACACGGCCGCCTCCTCATCCTCAAACGTCTCGTGCTCCATCACGTGGCACCAGTGGCAGGCGCTGTAGCCCACGCTCACGATGACCAGTTTGTGCTCCTCTCGCGCCCGCTGCCAAGCTTCGTCACCCCACGGCACCCAATCCACGGGATTGTGCTGGTGCTGCTTCAAGTAAGGAGAGGTCGACTCCGACAGGGCGTTGGTCTGCATCACCTCAAACTTACAATGTCACACACCACCACAGAGCCTGCTGCGATTCAGGATCTCGAGTCAACATGAAAAGGGGAGCGCGCGAATCAGAACTTCGCACGGCCGCGGCCCATCCGGCTGTTGCCAGGCTTGCTTGGGCGGCGCTTCACGGTGCGGCGCTTGCTGTTGTAGTTGTTCCGGCGGAAGTTGCTGGAACCCATCACCACCTTGCTGACGGTGATCTGCAATGTGCCGTAGGTGTCGTTCTTGTCCGGGTTGCCGCGTGGCGCATCCGTTACACCATTGTACATGAAATTGCCTACTGCATATTCTGCATTGGCAAGGCCAGCATCCTCCGTCAAAACAACAGAGGTTGGGCTGCTTAGAACAACACCAATGTCGGAGAGATTTTCCGGATCAGACCACGTAAAACTCACGTCGTCGATGTAGTCGGTGGTGGTCAGGTTCCAGACAAAGTCAATGCCAATTCGGTAGGCGTAATTAATCATGAAGGAGCCTCCAAATCCAAGAGGGAATGCCAAGGCTGTTTTCCCGTAGCTGTTGGGTTCAGTGTTGTAGGATCTCAGATCATACCACTGATCGTAATCAAATTGATTTGGATTGGTGGAAATGTAGCCACGCTCGTAGTGGAATTGCGCAGCGTCTGGGTCCAGTTGGGCTTCCGGGGAGTGCGTAAAAGCAGTCACCCCCAGGGTGCCGTAGAGGTTCACACCCACTCGAAATTTTGCCGTGTACCGCGTGATGAGTGGACGCGAAAACACGGTGATTTCGTTCCGGATGCTCAATTCATTCAGCGCGTTCCGAAAGTGAACGTTGCGACTGACACGTGGGATGTTGGTGGAAAGGGCGTCGTCGTCTTCGAGGAACACCGTCCCCAACTGCGCTTTGACCGCATAGAAAGGGGTGATTCGGTAACGAACAAAAACCTGCGAGGACACTTTGGTCGCATTCAAGTGCAAATCAGCCGCAAAATCTTGGCGCGTCAAGTTGTCGCCTCCAATGTCCCCGAGGTAATTGGCCGTACCCATGGCAAAGCCGTAGTCCAAGGCGTATTGTGCCGAAGTCTGGTTTTGCGCGACGCTCGCGAGGAGCAAGGCGGCCAAAGTGAAGGTTTTGAGCAAGTTGAATTGCATGGGGGAAAGGTACAAACGGCCGTCCAAAAAAGCACGTCTTGTGCTCGTGTACGAAGATGTGCGCCTTTTGTTCACATGGTGTGCAGAGCTCGAAAGCGCGAATTATTTTTGAGACCAAATGAACGCTACGTCCACCGCCCCCGCCGCCGTTGCGGCCGCCGATGCCCTTCAGCACGACCCTGAAGTGGCCGCCCTCGTTGACCGCGAACGCGTCCGTCAAATCGAAGGCGCCGAGCTCATCGCCTCTGAGAACTACACCAGTGAAGCCGTCATGGCTGCACAGGGAAGCATCTTGACCAACAAGTACGCCGAGGGCCTGCCCCGCAAGCGTTACTACGGAGGATGTGAGTTCGTGGACCAAGTAGAGCAGCTCGCGATTGACCGCCTGTGCAAACTGTTCGGTGCCGCTTGGGCCAACGTGCAGCCGCACTCCGGCGCCTCCGCGAATTCTGCAGTCATGCTCGCGTGCCTCAAGCCCGGCGACACCATCCTCGGATTCGATTTGGCACACGGCGGTCACCTGACGCACGGCTCACCAGTCAACTACAGTGGCAAGCTGTATCGCCCGACCTTTTACGGTGTAGAGAAGGAGACCGGGCGCATCGACATGGACAAGGTGGAGGCGACGGCCAAGAAAGAGAAGCCCCAAATGATCATTTGCGGTGCTTCCGCCTACGCCCGTGAGTGGGACTACGCGCGCTTCCGCGCCATCGCCGATAAGGTTGGAGCGATCCTCCTCGCTGACATCTCTCACCCCTCAGGCCTGATTGCGGCTGGCTTGCTCGACAACCCACTTCCGCACTGCCACGTGGTGACTTCCACAACGCACAAGACCCTCCGCGGTCCACGCGGCGGAATCATCATGATTGGCAACGACTTCCCCAACCCATGGGGATTGACCACGATGAAAGGCGTGGTCCGAAACTTCAGCTCGCTGCTCGACAGCGGGGTGTTCCCAGGCATGCAAGGAGGACCGCTGGAGCACGTCATCGCTGGCAAGGCGGTCGCCTTTGGCGAAGCCCTCCGTCCCAGCTACAAGACGTACTGTCAGCAGGTCATCAAGAATGCCCAAGCCATGGCCGGTGCTTTTGTGGAAAGAGGCTACGACCTCATCAGTGGAGGCACCGACAATCACCTCATGCTCATCGACCTTTCGAACAAAGGCGTCACGGGAAAGCTCGCCGAGCAAGCGCTTGGCCAAGCACACATCACGGTGAACAAGAACATGGTCCCGTTTGACACCCGTTCGCCATTTGTCACATCGGGCATGCGTGTCGGCACCCCCGCCGTCACCACCCGTGGCCTTGTCGAGTCTGACATGGTGCAGCTCGTGGAGTGGATGGATGCCGTGCTACAAGCGCCAGAAGACGCTGCGGTGATCCAACGCGTGGGTGATGCGGTGCGTGAAAAGTTCGCAGCCTACCCGTTGATGGGCTAATTTGGGCGCATGCCCAAGGTTGTTTGGTATTTTCGGAAGAAGAGGGCCCTCGGAAACTTCAGCATTGAAAATTCCTTCCACGAGCTCTTGCCTCATTTTGGAGAGGGAGATTGGGAAGTTGAATGGCGTGAGGCCAGTTGGTTCAGTGAAGGAATTTGGAACCGCTTTCGGATTGCCATGGAGGCCAGAGGTCTCGATGCAGATGTGATTCACATCACCGGAGACATCCACTTCGCAGCCATGTTTCTGCAGAAGCGGAAGGTGGTTTTGACCATTCACGACAACGGCCACATTGAGCGAAGCACCGGTTTGAAACGGTGGCTCATGAAGAAGCTGTGGCTGGATTGGCCGTTAAAGCAATGCGAGAAGGTGGTGGCTGTGTCAGAGGCCACGAAGAGGAGCATTTTGGACTTGACCTCCGCAAACCGAAACCAAGTAGAGGTCATTCCCACAGTGGTGTCCTCCCGGTTCAAGCCGCGCAAAGGGGCGCCCAACAATCCAAAGCCTGTTTTGCTGCACATTGGATTGGCTCCCAACAAAAACTTGTCAGGACATGCGGCGGCAATCGAAGGCATGGACGTCTTGCTGCGAATCATTGGAGAACCATCTGCTGCCGACCGGGCAATACTGGAGTCCAAAGGGATCGACTACGAATGGAAGTCTCGGCTCTCAGACGCTGAAATGCAG
>Ga0163111_10002825_pt1 | contig 11080 bp, 9 predicted proteins | sample CRUFie1St18metaG_FD_109645 | JGI IMG/M metagenome (GOLD analysis project Ga0163111, IMG submission 109645) | Marine microbial communities from the Costa Rica Dome - CRUD Field 142mm St18 metaG | ecosystem: Environmental > Aquatic > Marine > Oceanic > Photic zone | place: Costa Rica: the Eastern... | reverse complement strand
TTGCCCCAAAAATGACTGAGCCCATAAACGGACGCGTCATTGCCCATGATAAGGCCATGTGAACAGGAGCAATATCATGCCGAAGGGCAATTTCAGTATAAGCGTCGATCGCTGGCCAGACGCGCTCGGTTATTCTCGCGCCGAGTGCGGGTGTCGCCAATTGGCGTGAACCGGCAGGGCTTGCAGTCCCCCCTTTGTATTTTCCCGTAAGCAATCCTGCAGCTAGGGGGGAGAAGGCAAGTAAATTAACCTGCTCGTGGTGGCATAATTCCGCTAAATCGAGGTCAAACAGCCTGCAAAGCAGGCTATATTCATTTTGAAGACTTACAACCCTGGGGCGATTTCCTTTTTTTGCAGCGTGCAGCCAAGTAGACGTTCCCCATGCACTTTCGTTTGACAGACCAAAATATCTTATATTTCCTTCTTTTATTTGTCTGCCTAATTCATCCAAAACCTCATCAACATGCTCATAAAAATCGTTGCTGTCTTGCGAGCTCGGGTCGTAGTGCCAGTTCTTTCGGAACATATAAGAGCCACGATTAGGCCAGTGAAGCTGGTAAATATCTATGTAATTTGTATTGAGTGAACGCAGTGAATTCTCAATCGCAATACGGATTGTTTTTGCTGAAATTGGCGCACCATTGCGTACAAATTTATGTCCCTCTCCTGTTACTTTCGTTGCAATGATTAACTCATCACGACGGCTTTTTAGCGCTGGCCAATTGCCTATAACGCGCTCAGTGTCACCCGATGTTTCCGCTCGCATAGGGTTAGTGGGGTACATTTCAGCTGTATCAATGAAATTTATCCCATGCTCAAGAGCTGTATCAATCTGGCGCCAGCCCTCTTCCGGTGGCGTTTGTTCTCCCCATGTCATGGAGCCCAGACATAACTTGCTCACCTCTAATGAAGACCACCCTAATTTTTTTTTATCTACCATGGTTTGTGTTTACCTAACGCATTTACTTCAAAAGCTCAATTTGTGTGAAAATACCTAATGTAACTTCGAGGCTTGCATTTATAATTCAAGCTTTCTGAACATTCACTTTAATGTTGAGCCTGCTAAACCAATCTTCAAATTATTAAGTATTGATGGATATCATCTCAGAGAAAGTTTTTAAATATTGTCAACTTGACAATGCATTTCACCTAGAATTCCAAAATCAGCCCTAATTTTATCACCAGCTTGAATAGGCACTGGCTGAGTTGAGGTTCCAGTAGTAACAAAATCACCTTCATTTATGACCAATTTCCGCTTTGACGCCTCGTTCAAAAACCATAATAGAGCATTAACTGGGTCACCTAATACATTTGAACCTCTGCCCTCATAGTGATGTTCTATTCCTGTCTGTATCTTTACAACATGGTCTGCGAGTGCAAGTTCACGCCAAAGTTCAGGAACGGTTGGGCCTAACATAAATTGATGTGCACAGGCATTATCTGCAATTAAGGGCAATTCCCCTGCCTTTTCAAACTGCGTGTAACGTGAATTTGGAAATTCCAATCCCAGTTTCATACACAGGACATGACTAAAAATGTCTTCGCGTTTAAAGGGAGTATTTGTTGGCTCAATCGTTTTGTTGAACACAAAAACAAACTCAGGCTCTGCCACCATCATCCTGTTTGATTTTGGCGAAACGAACTCATCAGTATTCAATGACATGCTGAATGTAATTCTTCCAATTATAGGGCCGGATACACCAATATGTTTCTGACCGTCTTTACTAGTGGCGGCAATTTTCCACCCAATTCGACGGTCTGTTGTGCATTCGACAGCTGCCTGGATTGCATAAGCATCTTCAAAGGTTGAGGGAACCAAATGGTCAGGCAGATTGAAGATAGCCTCTCCTGTATTTTTAGAATTGCGTAGTAAATCAGAGGCTTGTTCAAATTTATTCAAATTTTATCTCCTAAATATGGAGGCCCGTCACGTCCTTGTCTTATATATTTTATCACTTGAAAAAAGTTACCGCGCACGCTGATTAAACCGGCGACCTACAAGAGCAGCTGCAATATTAGTTTTTTGAACATCAATTGCACCGCCAGCAATCCCCCATCCCCATGCATCTCTCATTTTCTGCTCAATGGGATAGGCTTTTGAATAGCCATAACCGCCCATCAACTGCATTGCCTTTCCGGTAACATCTCTAGTAATTTCGTTGGCAAAACATTTCGCGATTGAGCTGTCAGCAACAGTAGGCATGCCATTTTCTGCATTGACTACAGCACGGTAGAGAAGCAGGCGGGCAGCATCCAGCTTCATTTTCATTTCGGCCAAACTGAGCTGAACAGCCTGAAACTCAACAAGTTCCTTTCCAAATTGCTGCCGATCTTGAACATAGTCCAACACAAAATCAAAGGCAGATTGTGCGCAGGCAAGGCTCATTGTAGTATTGCCGCATCGCTCTAGGTCAAATGCTTCCATAAGTTGTTTAAAACCACCAGCAGGCACAATAATCCGGTCGGCACTAATCTTTACATCATCAAAATACATATCAGCACTGGGAATCCCTCGAAATCCCATATGCTCTTCAGGGGCACCAAAAGTAAATCCCTCAGCCCCGTCATGGACCAGCACTGCCCCGATGCCCTTTGCGCCAGGCGCGTCAGACATTCGGCAATAAACAACATAGGCATCCGCATGCCCTGCCCCAGAACACCATCGCTTTGTTCCCTTAAGAACAAATTCCTCCCCCTTTGACGTCAGCGTTGTTTTCAAATCTGTCAGTGCCGTCCCTGCCTGGGGCTCAGACATGGACACAGCAATAATTATGTCACCTAAACAGACACTTGGCAGAACGCTGGCGCGCATCTGCTCTGGTCCATAATGGGCGATGGCAAGTGCTGGCCCAAAACAACTTTCAAAAACAGGAAAAGCTGCCGCAACAGATACTTTTGCCAATTCTTCCAAAACAAGGACAGCATCAAGGTGGCTCATGCCGCCTCCGCCATATTGTGCAGGCAGATTTATCCCCATGAAACCCAATTCAGCAAAGCGATGAAGTAGGGCTCGCGGCGCAGGGGAACCTGTTTTTTCAATTTCATCCGCATAACCCTGCAGTTCCTTTTTCGCAAACTGACGCGTAACATCCACTAAAGCTTGCTGTTCTTCTGAAAGGGTAAAATCCATATTTTCCTCACTGAGCAACTTATATTTTTAGACTAATTCTATTTTGTTGTTTTTCCAAGCAAACACATTCTGTTAACAATTAGAGTACGCAGTAAGATTGTAACCATGCGCTATATAATGGAGACGTTCGGGCATGCAGGAAAACGCAACAGGTCAAATGGCCCTTTCTGATATTAGAGTTCTTGATTTAAGCCGGATTTTAGCAGGACCATCAGCAACACAGATACTTGGCGACCTTGGCGCAGATGTTGTAAAAATTGAAAATCCCACGGGCGGCGATGACACGCGCGGATGGGGCCCTCCTTTTATTGAAACACCAGATGGCGAGCGAGCAGAGGCTGCGTATTTTGCCTGCTGTAACCGGAACAAACGTTCTGTCACGCTTGACTTTACACAACCTACAGATCTTGAAACTTTAAAAAAAATGGTTTGTGCTGCGGATATCCTTGTTGAAAATTTTAAGGTAGGCAGTCTGCAAAAATTTGGACTGGACTATAACAGCCTGAACGACTTGAACCCAAGGCTTATCTATTGCTCCATCACTGGGTTTGGTCATTCAGGTCCCTATGCCAACAGGCCCGGCTATGATTTTTTGATACAGGGAATGGGCGGCTTGATGAGTGTCACGGGTCAGGCAGATGGTACAGCCGGAGCAGAGCCAATGAAGGTTGGCGTTGCCATTTGTGATTTGTTCACCGGGTTGAATGCGGTCAGTGCGATATTAGCCGCCCTTCATTACAGGAGCCGAACAGGTGCTGGACAACATATTGACTGCGCTTTACTGGACAGCCAAACTGCAATGTTGGCTAACCAATCCTCAAACTGGTTGAATTGCGGCTTCACCCCTGAACGCATGGGCAATGCTCATCCCAGCATCGTTCCCTACCGCGTCTTTGCCGTCAGTGACGGCTATGTCATTGTGAATTGCGGGAATGATGCTCAATTTGCAAGATTAGCAGCCACTCTGAATATGCCAGAAATGGCTAATAATAAGCTGTTTCAGACTAATGAAGCGCGTTGTGAAAACAGAACATTAACTGATCAGCTGCTTTCGGATGCCTTAGCCAGCTGGAAAAAGGATGACATTATTAATAAGCTCGAAGCTGTGAATGTGCCTTGCGGGCCGATAAATAATATTCCTTCATTATTTTCAGATCCGCAGCTAAAAGCACGCGAATTGGAAATCGAGTTATCCCGAAGTGATGGCGCTGTCTTCAAAGGTGTTGCATTTCCACCAAAATTTTCCAAGACCCCCGCCCGTTATGAAAATCCACCGCCGCAGTTAGGCGCAGACAATCAGCAGGTTTTTGATGACTGGGAGATCAAATAACAAACTATGTGCCAACCTGCCTGCGGACAGCCCTTTTTTTAAACACAGATTTTGCGGCATCAAAATCAGCACGCTTTTGGGCAATTTCAGCTGCAGAGAGTTTTTCAATATTAGCATAATCCTCTTTCCAGTCCGCTGCGCCTTCCCATTTTAAAGGGTTGATAACAGTTGTGCGCGGCGCTTTGGCTTTTGCTAACAAATTAAGTGCATCATTCAGCATGTATTCTTGAGATAATCTGTCTTCAGGACGGCCACAGCTGTTGCCTAACGGAAAATCAGAAAAATAAAACCGTGGCACTCCAACATATTCAACAATATCCTTTGCACAGCCCATGATAACCGTCAGCAGACCTGCATGTTCAGCGGCTCTAGCTGCTAGAGCAACGGATTGATGACAAACTGGGCAGTTGGGCACTAAAATTAGAGCATCCACCCCATCTGCTAAAAGCTGACTTACCAGTTCCGGGCAATCCCGCTCATTATTGGTGCGTTGTGACCGGTTTGTTGGAAAACCATATATAAACGGTGCCAGTGTAACAATTTGTTTGCGCTCTGCAGCCTGTCTTAGACAAGTTAGTGGCAGATAGGTGTTCTTATCTGCAGCATGTGTATGCACCCTGTCTATTGCAATGTGCGAAATGCGCAAGTCAGGTTCAGGCATTATGGGCAGCCTATACACTTCATTAAATTTTGCAGCCGCATTATAGGGCGCTCCAGGCCCCTGATCCCCTTTGTCTAGCTGGTAAGGCGCGGCTGTGGTGACAATCGCCACTCTCATATCTTCTAAGGGCTTATCCGGATATGTGAAAGGCACATCATCAAAACACGCCCATTGATAAGGATTGTTATATCCAAGCCCTAAATAGTAATCCGTTGTCCGCTGAATGTAGGAAATTGGTTCTTCTGACATAATGATCGACTTTCTTAATTCCCAAGTAGATGCGTCATTCTATTGTTTGCGGCCATTATTTTGAAGCATGCTGTGCAGGCAGTTTCGCTAAAATTCCTATCCATTCTTCAAATTTTCCTGCCATGCCTTTGCTTTTGCCCGTAAATATATCGACAATCTCAAAACCAATTTGTCTTAACATCTCTTCCAGCTCATCCTGACCAAAATATGAATAAAATCTGCCTAAATTATCGCGTTCTTCGCCTTTTCCAAGCTTAACCGAAAAATAAAATACTCCAGACGGAACAAGAGCTGAAGCAGCTGCAGAGATATGAGAGAAAAAAGCGGCACGTTTTACATGAAGCAGGCTGAAATTAGCCCAGATGCCATCGTAAATTTGGTTCTCATTTAGATGAGAAAATTCAGCCTGCTTTACATCCAGCTGGTAGTCATTCCGAGCAGCCTCAACCATTTCTCTTGACGCATCCACGCAAAAAGGACGCAATCCTCGCGCGCGCATTTCTGCTGCAAGGTAACCCGGGCCACAACCCCAGTCCAAGACATATGCACCAGATGGTAGAGCATCTGTAAAAGCGTTAAGGGGCTTTATATCAGGAAGTTTATTCACCATTTTTTTGTACGAGGCGATATTCTGGTCATAGACGGTGACCGTCTGCTTGTCAGCCATTATACCTCCACTTGTGAAGCGATTTTTTTAGAAAAAAGTTGAACATATATTATGGTGTTGTCTGAAATATCAGTCCCACTCTGGAGCAATTGGCATCCTGTCTCTATCAACAATTCGTAATCCCCTCTTCCCTAATCTGTCTATGGCGGCGCTATCAGGTGCCGAGAGGGTAAAGTTTAGTGCTTCGAGATTTGCCTTCAAGTTTTCAGGCTTTGTAGACATTGGATTAGCGGATACACCTTTCTGAATTATCCATCGTAAAATGATTTGCGCTTCACTGCGGTCATATTTTGCAGCCAGGTTCTTGACCACAGGATCACCAAAAATCTGACCTTTTGCAAGAGGGCAATAGGCTGATAGGGCAATGCCTATACGGTTGGCAGCAGTAAATAATTTAGATTGGTCCAGATAAGGATGAAATTCTACCTGATTACAGACAGGGATATCATCCAGTATTGCAGCAGCCTCTTCCATCATCGCGATCGTATAATTACTAATTCCAATGGATTTTGAATAACCTTTATCGGCTGCTTGCTGAAGCAATTCTAGGGCCTCACTATTATCACCTGACGGTGTCGGCCAGTGAAGTAACAAAACATCAACATAATCCGTCTGCAGGGCCCGCAACGAATCTTCGACAGAAGGCAAGAATTTGTCCGCGCCAAAATTTGCAGGCAAAACCTTTGTTGTCAGAAATAATTCTTCGCGCGGAGAGCCAATCTCAGCAAGGGCTGTGCCAACCGCTGTTTCATTCTCATACATCTGGGCTGTATCAAATCCGCGATAGCCTGCTTCGAAGGCATGTTTGACAGCTGCTACAGCCTCTTTGTCTTTCAGTGGAAAAGTACCCATAGAGATCGGCACATGTTGAGAAAAATACAGGCTCATAATAATTTATCATCTGATGGTTGAGATTTCGCTAGGTTGCGTTCGATAAAAACTTCGTTTCCCTGCAATTGTTTCCAAATTACTGGCAGCATCTCTGCATAGGCTGAGAATATTGAACTGTTTGGAGGCGGCAAGTCATCTTTTATTACCTCATGGAGGTTGGGCAGATTGTAATAAGGTACAAGCGGAAACATATGATGCTCAATATGGTAATTCATATTTAGATAAATAAACCGACTCAGCGGGTTCATCATAACAGTGCGGGTATTCAATCTGTGATCGGTAACATTATCTCTCATGCCGCCATGCTGCAAAAATCCTGTCATATTGAAATGCCAGGCTCCATAAATTCGAGGACCGCCGATCAGTAGAAAAGGTATGATGGACTGCATGGTGAATGCTGCTAAACCCGTTGCAATATAAATGCAGAGCCATATCCGAGCAACGGCAAAAGCACGTTTACGAACCTGTTCAGGTACATAAAGGGCTTCATCGGGTTGAAGGCGCCCTATTACATGTCCGGCCATGCGTCTCAGGCTGTCAATAGCATCAGGAATACCAAAGAGATTTAAGAGAAGCCGCGCCGCTGCTGGGGGCATCATAAGTGCAATTTCCGCGTCCCTTCCTACCAATAATGTATCTGTGTGGTGGCGTGCATGTGACCATTTCCATGTCACAGGATTCCGAATTATCATGAAGCATGCCAAATGATAAACAATTCTATTTAACCAAGCCGACTTAAAGGCCGTGCCGTGCCCGCATTCATGCCAACGCGCATCTGACCCTGATGTATATAAGACCCCATAAATTAGCCAGAATGGGATGGAAAACCAGGACGGTGTTAGCAATACCGCTGCCCAAGCTGACGCGAACATAATCACATAATAGACCAAAATATCTAACAGAGGACGACTATTCTGACGGGCAAGAAGCTTTTTCATAATCAGCCGGTCAACTGGAGTCTGATACCATTTTGGCGAAACCAGCCCATGAATTGGCCCCCCTTGCTTAGCTGTTTTCACCAAATCATATTCACGCATGAAGGTTTCCTCATCTTTGGAAACTAGAATTAAAGACAAGCACATTTTATCTGTCAATCGTTGACAATAATGTCTATCTCAAAGTGAGATTCACCTTTTTCTTTTACCTCAACAGCTGTTAGGTGAAGCATCAGAAAAAACCAATTTAAATCTATTCATGACAGAACTGCACAAATTGCATCTAGTCCGTCTGTCAGGGCAGCCGGCCCGGGTTGTAAAATTAGAGGAGATTTAATTTCATAAATATGCCCTGACTTTACGGCAGGTATATCCTGCCAACTATCGCGCGCGGCAATTTTTTCAGGCCTGACTTTTTTGCCACACCAGCTAGCAAGAATAATATCCGGCGCAGCTGCTATCACCTGTTCAGAAGACACAAATCTATCTTTTGCAGCCTTTTGTTCAGATAGAGAAGAAAAAACATCTTTTCCTCCAGCTATATCAATAAGTTGAGATACCCACTTTATGCCAGATATCATTGGGTCATCCCATTCCTCGAAATAGATTTTTGGTCTGTCCTTGCCGACAGACGCGGAAATTTTTGCCAAGCGCGCTTCATAATTTGATGCTAACCTTTCTGCCTCCTCTGCTACGCCAACAACAGCACCCAAATGACGGACCATGGCCAGAATGCCGGAGATATCGCGCTGATTATAAGCCATTGTAGTGATCCCATTCCTGATCAGTTCGGCTGCAATATCAGCTTGCAAGTCAGAAAATGTCAAAACAAGATCAGGGTGCAGTTTTAAAATTTTAGGTATATCAGCCGATGTAAAAGCAGAAACACGCGGTTTTTGCAAACGCACTTCTGGAGGACGTACAGCATATCCAGAAACGCCAACAATTTTTTCTTGCTGACCAAGCAGATAGAGGGTTTCAACTGTTTCTTCTGTTAAACAGATAATTCGTTCTGGTGGAAAACGTGACATAGACATGAAAACCTCATTCCAAGATTGACCTAACTTACTTCACAACGACCTGACTAAGGCTAATAAAACAGATATGCCCTGTGACAATACCTGCCAACATTAGAAAACATCAATGATAGATTGGCTTATCATGGAAGACATTACACAAGACCTGAAAGAGTGAAATTTCACTCTTCAGTCTAAAATATTACTGTATGAACTTAAACTCAGTTTGCTGAAAATAAGGCGCATCTGGCAGCAACAATGCAGATGGAAAATGTGGTTGATTTGGGGAGTCTGGCCAAAGCTGAGCTTCTAGCGCTAAGCCTGAGAAAGGTTTATAAACAAAGCCATTTAATCCTTTAACACCAGATGATAGAAGTGACCCGTCATAGAGCTGTAATCCTGGTTCTGTTGTACGAATCTCCAATGTCAGGCCAACTTCTTTTGCCGACAACCAAGCGACTGGCCGGATAGGTTGACGTTCCGTAGATAAACAAAAATTATGATTGAGCAACTGTTGTGCTGGTAGCTGCACTGGTTCGCGGAAATCAAACTCAGTCTCAGCGACAGACAAAATCTCACCCGTTGGAATAAATTCGTTATCCACTGGCAGATAATGTTCTGCCGCAACCGCTAATTCGTGACCGTACATATCTGGCCGGCCTGTCAGATTAAAATAACTATGTTGAGCAAGATTGCAGACAGTCGCTGCATCTGCATGTGCTCGTAAAATCGCAGAAATTGTATCATCGGGTTTTACTTGCCATTCAAGCTCTATATGCATATTGCCAGGGAAGCCCATGTGGCCATCAGGTAAGTTAATTGCAAAAATCACTTTATCTGCATTAAGTTCAGCAATATTCCATTGCTGTTTTCCAATGCTAGCATGCCCGCCGTGTAATGTGTGGCGCCCAAGAAAATTACGGTCCAACTGATAATGCTGTCCTTGAATATCCAGATGGCCATTTGCAATACGGTTTGCAAACCTGCCAGCTGTCGCCCCAATATAGCTCCCCGCTGTTTCATAGGCGGAAAAGTTGTCAAACCCTAGAACCAATGAGGGAGCATATCCAGCTAGGCGTAAATCCTGTAAAATGCCGCCAAAACTCAAGAAATGAGCAGTAAGGTTCCCATTGCTCAGTGTTACGCGCTGAACAGCTATGCCTGATTGTGTCTCGCCAAAACTTTCTATCATCTCTATCTGTTTGCTGTCTAAGGTAAAGACTATTTAACTAAGCAAAATTTTTTTGCTAGCCGCGATACGAAATAATTTCACTTAAAACTCTAGTCAACGCACGGCTATCATTAAAATCAGATGGTTCACCGTCCCTTACGGCCTTCATAAACGCCTCAACCATCAACTGATAATGTTCACATGGAGCAAAGGTGATCATTTGTCCTGGACCAAGAAGGCTTTCCCTTCCAACAGAAACATGCCCCCATCTAGCCGTTGTCACTTCCGGTGGGTTGAAAGGTACATCTAGCTGGGCCCACCCATCTGTACCGACAACCCTAACTAACTGAGATAGGCTTGCGGCACTAGAGACGCTGATACTTGCCATTCTGCCGTCTCCAAATCCAAGTAGTGCGGTCGCTGATTGCTCGACATCTAAATGCTGCTCAGCTTTAACAGAGGCTGAAATAAGCTCTGGTGTTGTGCCAAATACAAGCATGCCAGCCAGCACACAATAACAGCCGATATCCCAAACCGGCCCCCCACCCCAGGCAGCGATATTGCGAATGTTTTCCTCTGGTTGTGGTGGATATGAAAATTGTGCAGACAGATGATAGCGCGCACCAATATCCAGCTCCGTCAGCCAGTGCCACTGTGGATGATGTCGAACCATGAAGGCTTCATAAATATAACATTTTGTCTGCTTAGCGGTGCGCTCTAGCTGGTCAATTTCCTCACTGCTCAACGCCATCGGCTTTTCACACAAAACAGCCTTTCCAGCTTCCATTGCACGCAAAGACCAGGGCACATGCAGATGATTAGGCAATGGTATATAAACAGCTTCCACCTCAGGGTCTGCAAGAACATCCTCATAACTTCCGGTTTTTATACCCTGCCAGATATTTTGACTTGCGAGTGCAGAAGCATCGCGCCTTCCTAAATGTATAATTTGGCAACCAGCATTCCGCATCGCTGGAAGCAGTTTTTCACGGGCGATTTTTGCATCTCCCAAAATACCAAATCGCAAATC
>Ga0163111_10002824_pt1 | contig 11080 bp, 9 predicted proteins | sample CRUFie1St18metaG_FD_109645 | JGI IMG/M metagenome (GOLD analysis project Ga0163111, IMG submission 109645) | Marine microbial communities from the Costa Rica Dome - CRUD Field 142mm St18 metaG | ecosystem: Environmental > Aquatic > Marine > Oceanic > Photic zone | place: Costa Rica: the Eastern... | reverse complement strand
TTATTGAATTTTTTCTCTTATACGCATTGTATCTTCAAAAACGATAGGTTTTTGCCCTCTTACGTAATGTTGTAATTTTGCATTTTTTGTTGCTTTTAATACAGCCCTAGCTCTTGATGATTGTGTATATTTTGCCAATTGCGCCCTTTCCATTTCTGTGATATTTCTTCCTGATGTAAAAAAATCATCATCCATTACTATATCACGTGGTCTTATTAATTTGCCCTTGAATTTTCCTGTTTTACCACCTGCTGCCTTCGCTAAAACAGGATCCTGAGATATTTCTGAATTAGAATCTAGAGAGAATTTCAAATAAAACTCTGGATTATTTCGTTTAAATTTTTGAGCGTGATAAAAATGTTCAACACTATTCCATCTATGTCCATCTAATTCAAATGGATCAATGAAAAAATTGGAAAGTATTTTTCTCCAACCAACAATTGATGCCAGATCAGAAAACTCCTTTATTCTTTTTTGATCTATCTTTTCTCCACTACCTTTACCCGGTAATGGTTTATCTGATGACTTACTATAAAATTGGAAAACTGTATTTTCATCATATGTTGGTTTATTTACACCAACAGAACTTGATGGTGATGTTAAGTTGACTTCCATACTACCCATCTCATCTTCCTTTTTTGAACTATCTGTTTTCTTTTCTGCTACAACTGGAATCATTGAACTAAACTTAGGTATAAAAGTATATATATTATTTCCTCTTTCCATACATTTTTCCTTGATCAGTGGTTTAATTCCTGGTGGTATAGTTGAGAATCTAAAAATTTTTTTATCACCATATGTAATTAATTTATAATGATTTCCAGTATGTTCTGCTAAGATATAATACTTAGGTTTAAAGTAACCAGCATCTTCAACTGATTTTGGAACCATATCACCACATTGTAATACTGAATTTAAATCTCCATCTCGAAATCTTTCACTTGAAAAGATTATTATTTTAATTTTTAGTAATTGCTCCAAAATAACAATAGAATCTGAATCAGCCCAAAAACTACAAGTCTTTACTTTCTCTTTAAATTTAGATAAGGTATCAATTCCTTTCATCCATTTATACTCTCTCAACATCTCTTTTGATAAATTCATTTGCCTTTTTATTTTTTCAAAATTCTTTTTAAAATTTTTAGCTTCTGCTATTAAAGCCAATCTTGTTTTTCCATCTCTTTCTTGTTTTACCTTGCTTTGCATATTTTTCCAATCATACATCATTTGAACTAAAACTGCCCTGTCGTGCTCAATAGAACTATTTAATTCAGTATACATTTTATGATATTCATCAAACATTTTTTGAGTTATAGATTCTGATAATCTCTCACGTAACTGTTTTACAGTAATACTAATTCCAATACTTTTGAATGCATCACGTATTACACAAAAGAAACAGTCACCACCACCTTCATTATCTTGAATACCATACTTATTTATTTTCATAAAATTCTGGATCCAGGAACTCGCTGTTCCTTTAGATTTTACAAATTTCTTTTTTAATTCTTTTTCAATCTTTTCTTCATTAATATTATTTTTATTTTCTACTTCATCATCCTCCTCAATCTCTAATTCTTTTAATATTGTTTTGCTTTTTCCTGGTGTAAAATTGTTATTATTAGATTCACTTTCTTGATTTGAACTGTTGTTTTCACTCTGTTCTTGCTTATTCTCTGATTCATCATCATCTTCATCTTTTTCTGGTTCGCTATCAGCATCATCTTCATTATCCTCATTAGTATTTGAATTTGTTTCTATAGGATAATCTTTATATTTGGACTTAATATAAGTATCAGTAACAAAATTAAAAAGAAGTGGCTTATCAAGAGCATCTATGTCTAAATCACCGTCTTCATCTAATAAACTAGTATAATTAGAGCTTGAAAATTCAAAAACACCAATTTTATCATCAATATTTTCATTCACAAGCAAATAAATTGGAACATATAAAACACCTTTACTCTGATGATCATTGTGTAGTTTACCTAAAGCTATAACAACATCATTATTTTTAATAAAAAAATCAAATGTTGCTGCGTCAGTTCCATTATCTACTGGATCAATATCTTTAGAATCTGGGTAACTTATATCATTATCGATATTAGATCGAACCATATATATTTTATTCTAATATTAAAAATTTACTTAAGTATTTATCTTGCTTAATTTCTTCAATATAACCCCATAAAGTTGCTCGTCTGCTTACTATCTCACAATTTTCTGGATTATTTTCAAAAAGCACTATAGCTTCTATTAATTCCATTTTCTTTTTCTTTCTTTTTGAAATTTCATAATATTCTGCAATTCTATGTAACTGTTTTAGCGTAAAATTTTCATTATAATTCAGTTCTTGTGCAACATAATCGCTCATCATCACACCGATATCATTTTCTGAATCATTTGGTAATTGTTGGATTGTTGAATTTACTTTTTCTAATAACTCTTCATAGGTTACATTTACCGCTTCTTTTCCTTGAACTTCATTGAATTCATAAAAAATATTATGACTTGCAATATCAGAATCTGTCATTACATAAATATATAAGTTTCTTCTTATATAATTACTAAATTATAATTCATCGAAGATATCCATCATTTTAAATACTGTTTTTTGAGTCAAACTAGGATAATTACTAGCTTTCATTTCAGATAGTTCCTCGATTCTTTCGGTAATTTTATCCCAATTTTCACTCTTATCTAGGGAATCAGATCCATTCAGGACAAGTAAAGATAGATTTTCAGCTATTTCCTCAATATTCTTTTCTTTACCTTCCATCTTCATATATTTATCTATTGTATTTAATAGACCCATTATCAAGTTAGACATACGATCAATTTCAATAAGATTATTTTTCATTAGATATGTAAGGAAATTACTCATTCCCTTTCTCTCCTCGTTCTTTTTATTTATAATACAATATTGATTATAATCTTCATCTGGAGAAATGTATTCAATATTATCAAACATTTCCTTGAACTGATCAAAATTCTGATTACATATATTTGACATAATAGGAATTTGTGCTACCAAATCCTTATATAATACAGCATATAACTCAGACCAAAATTTATTTTTACTGCCTACAACAAATATAGCATTACCAACTTTCAAAAGATTTTCCTGAGCTGAAAACTTATCCATTACAATCATACTCAATATTTGTTTAATATTTGTAACTACATCATCATATGTTTTCTTAGTAAGACGATTCAAATGAGATCTAATTTTATCAATGTCAGCATCAATACCTTCCGTATTTTTTTCAAGTTTTGTAGTCTTGAAATTTCTAACAGCTTCCCAATCCTCGTTTGTCGTTGGTGTTGTTCTCGGTTTTCTTTTATAACCCGAATTTTCACTGTTATTATTTCGACGATTATGATTTCGTCGAAAGTCTGGTGTTTTCTTATAACTAGGTGCTCCAACCTTTTGTGCTAGATAATTTATTTTTTCAATAGTATCATCCTCCAACTGAATATTTCTTGTATCCGTATTGTAAAAATCATTAAAATGATATTGACAGTCAGCTAATATAGAGGCCATTTTTATATTTTATTATATCTTCTCGTTTATATCAATTTTCATAAATATAAAATTGAAATAGACTTAAACGTTAAATCAGACTTAATAGTATTACATAATGTCTAGCACAGAAAACGAAACTAAAACTAGTATACCGCGCGATTTTGTTTTTGAATCGTGGGAAGATGAAACTTTAAATTTGAAGCCTCAACTTTTGAGAGGTCTTTATGCTTTTGGATTTGATACGCCCAGTCCTATTCAGAAAAAGGCAGTTGGTCCAATGATTTCTAAGGATGGTGAAGGAAAACGTAAGGATATCATTGCACAAGCGCAATCGGGCACAGGTAAAACAGGAGCATTTTCAGTGGGGGTTCTTGAAATTGTAGATGCTAAAAAAGATTATACGCAAGCTCTAATTCTAGCACCAACACACGAACTTGCTAATCAAATTAAATCCGTTATTACAAGTTTGGGTAATTTCTTGAAAATTAAAATCCAATTGCTTGTAGGTGGAACATCTGTTGATGAAGATAAACAGAAACTTGAAAAAGATAAGCCGCAAATTGTTGTTGGAACCCCTGGACGAGTTCACGATATGATACGTAGGAAATTTCTACAAACGGACAAGATGAGTGTATTGGTTTTGGATGAGGCAGATGAGATGTTGTCTTATGGTTTTAAAGATCAAATGTATAAGATCTTTCAACTAATGCCTAATAACATTCAAGTTGGTTTGTTTTCAGCTACACTACCACCAGAGCTCGAACAACTTACTTCAAAATTTATGAGAAATCCATATAAAATTATGGTAAAAGCTGAACAGCTTACGCTACAAGGTATTGCACAATATTTTGTGAGCGTAGATGATGATGAGCAAAAATATGCTGTATTGAAGGACTTGTTTGAGACTTTAACAATTTCAATGACTATAATTTATTGTAATAGCACCCGACGTGTCGATGAACTTACTGAAGCTCTGAGTGAAGATGGATTTCCAGTAAAAAAGATTCACGGCAAGATGGATGCTAAGGAGAGAAAAGCAAATCATCAAGATTTTCGCTGTGGTAGCACACGTGTTTTGGTTACCTCAGATTTATTTGCACGAGGAATTGATATTCAGCAAGTTAGTATTGTAATTAATTTTGATATACCAAAATGTCAGCATACTTATTTACACCGAATTGGACGATCGGGTAGATGGGGAAGAAAAGGTGTAGCTATTAACTTCCTAACAAAATATGATGGTGCGCGTCTTCGCCATTTTGAAAAGTATTACGATACACAGATTACAGAAATGCCTATGGACTACCAACAACATTTAGGACTTTAAATTCGTCCAGGCTAGAAACATCTTTTCTAGGAATCTATAAATGGAAGAACAAAAAAATCAGTTTGTTTTGCCTATAAACTTTTTATCTTATAAGCAAAAATTATTTGATAACTTATATGATGATCTAGAATTAATAGAAAACAAAACAGGTAATGAATCTATATATGAAACAACCTTTAAACCTAGCACAAAAGTTGGAAAACTTTTTTTACCGCGCTGGGCAAAATATTACACAACAGACAAAAAATTTTTAACAGAGTCACAAAATTTTTATAAAAACATAAGTGATATATCTCAAAATAGAGAGATTGTAGATTCAACATATGAGTGTTGGAATAATCTTAAAAATGAAACAAATTTCTGTGAAAAATACTATTATTTAGAATGGGATCGATTAAAGTTTTTAAATAAATCCTCAGCCTTTTTATCGTTTTTAAGTTTCTATAATATTGCTTCCCCAGCTCTTAATTTAATGGCGCCATTTACATTGCTACTAGTGCCTTTTTTTATATTAAAGGTAATGAAAATACCTGTAACACTATCGAGTTATAAACAAGCTATGATGACAGCCATTCAGAGACACGCAATAGGTAAATTGTTTTTAACATTTAATGAAGTTGAATTATCTCAAAAAGTTTATTTTTCAGCAATGATAGGATTATATTTTTATAATATCTATCAAAATGCTGTAACTTGTTACCGATTTTACAAAAATTTAAATACTATTTCATCTGAATTCAATATGTTTAAGAAATATTTAGAACAAACAATAGAAAAAATATCATATATTCAAGAAAAAACAAGTAAATATCATACATATAAAAATTTCTGCTCTCATTTAGAAGGTTTTAAACAACGACTTATTGAAAAACTAGATAAAATTTCTATAATTACTGGCTCTGGTATATCGATTAGAAATCTCTCTAATATGGGAAGAATAATGGCTACTTACTATGATTTATATTGTGATGAAGAAACAAATGATTGTATGAATTTCAGTTTTGAATTTAATGGTTATTTTGACACATTATGCGGTTTGAGAAAAAATATTGATGATGTTAGATTAAATCCATCTAAGTTTAGTGAAAAGAAAAATCCTATTTATCGTGTTAAGAAAATTTATTATCCAATGTTAAACGAAAAAGTTGTTACGAATGATTTAGATATGAAGAAAAATATTATTTTAACAGGACCTAATGCTGCCGGTAAAACTACACTTTTAAAATCAAGTATAATCAACTTACTTTTTATCCAGCAAATTGGATATGGTTACTTTAAATCAGCAGAAGTTACACCATATGATTATATACATAGCTATATTAACATACCTGATACATCTTCAAGAGATAGTTTATTTCAAGCAGAGGCAAGACGGTGTAAAGAAATCATAAATGTAATAAGATCAAATCCTAAGGCGAAACATTTTTGTATATTTGACGAACTTTATTCAGGAACAAATCCTCACGAAGCAATTAGTAGCGCTTACTCTTATTTATTGTATTTGAGTAAATCAAGAAAAATTAAATTTATCTTAACAACTCATTTTACAAGATTATGTAGATTACTTGAAAAACATAAAAATATTCGAAACAATCATATGAAAACAAGCATAGTTGGATCAATACCAAAATATAGTTATAAAATGGTAAAAGGTATTTCTGATATAAAAGGAGGTTTATGTGTTTTAGAACAGTTAGACTACCCTAGAGAGATTTTAAGCGATGCCAATGATATATTAAAACTAATGTAAAATATACGTTTAAAAATTAAATTTAATATGAATATAATAAACAATGATGATTCGAAATTTGGTTATTAGTTTAGGAATTACTACGCTCTCAAGCTTTTTACTTTACATGTATTTCAAAAACAGGATGTCTGATGTAGAAAATAAAGTAGATATTATGTTTCAGTTAATCCAGGAACATACTGCTGCTAACGAAGCCGCAGCAGCCGCAGCTGCTTTACAAAATAATAATCAGATAAACTCTCACCCAACATCACCTCAGAGTTATAATTCTGATTCTATGAATAATTTAGTAGATGTTTCAGATGACGAAATAGGAGGTGGATCTTCTAGTGAAGAAGTAAGTGATAGTGAAGACGAAGAAACAGAATCTTTAATGCCTCAATTAGATGAAAGTGATATCCAAAATCTTAGAGATAATATTTTTGAAGAACAAGAAAGTGAAATTAAAAAAATTAATTTGAATATCCACGGATCAGAAACATCTCCTCCAGAAAACAATGATATTGTTTTAGATGATTTAGAAGATTTAAATTTAGAATCAAAACAAATAGAGTCAAATCAAGAAACTGATGCTGTCATTGAAGAGGTGGATTCTAATAATTTAAAATTGGACGATGCCACAGAATTAAACTTAACAATGGAAGAAACAGAAGATAGTGGAGAAGCAGAAAAAGCTAGTGACAAATCTTCTGATGAAGAAGATCAGTTAAATGAAATTACTCTTGAACCAGAAGCAACAGATACAAAAACTATTTTTGTTTCGGAAGAAGTTGATTTAGACCCAGAAATATTAAGAAAAAAAACCGTAGCCCAGTTAAAAGAAATAGCTGCTCAAAAAAATTTGCAAAAATATAAAAGTTTGACCAAAAAAAGATTGATTGATCTTATTTCCAATAGTCACTAATAATTTTATCTCTAACAAATATATATTATGAGTTGGGGAACTTGCTATTCTGGATCTAATAATATTCATATGGGATTTCCTGCTTTAATGAGTGATGGTAGGTTATATGCTAATTGGGATGCTGCTTGTGAAATGAATAATGCTCTTAAAGCAAAAGAAGGTATCAAAAATAATTATGATTACAGACAATATTTGATTAAAAATGGAAGTCAGGTAATGCACCAAAATGCTATGGCTGCTTGCGATAATTGTTGTGCTTGTAAAGAAAACTACAATAAAACACCTAGAGTCAACGATAAATATGTTTTTAAATCTTGCTCAGACAAAACAGTGCCTTTTGGTTATGAAAACAGTGATTTAAAAAATATTTATTTATCAAGACAAGAATTGGCCAGTAGATTGGCCGCACCAATTCTTACACAGAGTGATTATTTAGCGAAGGGTGTTGCTAACTATAATTAAATAATATTTACACAAAAATCAAATATTATTTAAGAACTATTAAGTTAATATAACATATATGAGAATATTGAGTATTGATGTTGGTATAAAAAATTTAGCATTTTGTCTTTTTCATATAACTTCAAAAACTAAATTTAAAATAGAAAGATGGGATGTTATAGATCTATGTAATGATGTAAAGGAAAAATGTTGTGGATGGACAAAAGGTAAAAAATGCACAAAATTTAGCAAATATCATAAGAATTCAAAATATTTTTGCAAAACACACGCTAAACAAGAAACTTATAAAATACCAACACGAGAATTATGTAGAACTAAATTAAAAAAAAAGGTTTTACGTGATCTTAAAAAAATTTGTGTAGATTTTGATTTAACATTTACTGGAAAAAATATCAAAAAAAAAGATTATTTAGAAAAAATAAACCAATATTTAGATGAAAATTATTTTGAAACAATCACAAAAACCAAAACAAGTGATTTAAATTTAATAGAGTATGGTAAAAATCTACGAAATGCATTTAATAAGGATTATTTTGAAAATATAGATATTGTAATAGTTGAAAATCAAATAGGACCGTTAGCATTAAAAATGAAAGTGTTACAAGGTATGATAATGCAACATTTTATAGAAAAAGAATGCCCCGTTATAGAACAAATCTCTCCGAGTAATAAACTTAAAAATTTTATAGGGAGCAAAAAAACAACATATGGAGAAAGAAAAAAATTAGGTATTACCTATACTCGTGAAACATTACAAAAAAATAATTTTTATATGAATTGGATAGAACATTTTGAAAAACACAAAAAAAAAGATGATTTAGCTGATTCATTTCTTCAAGGAATTTGGTATATTAACGAAAAAAAATTAATATAATAATAGTGCGTCTTACTTAAAATTAAAAGTTCTATTTAAAACATAAATGGCAGAAATTATTGAAATAGGACTCAATGATAATAAACCAAAAAATTTAACAGTTAGTGACAACAACGAAAAAGGAACAATTAAACTATCAGGGCTTCCTCCTGCATCACCTTCATTAAAAAAATCTGTAAATTTTGGACCTGGAGCTGATTTATTGATGAATCCATCAAGAAAATCTAATCCTAGCTCACCTAAGTCCGATTTGGGTTTATCTGAATTAAATAATATTACACTTGATGATATTCCTAATGGACCACCCCCAGCTATAAAAACCCCAACTCGTAGTTCTCTTTTTGCAGCGGCTACCAATTCTTTAAGCTCAGGATCTAAAGGAATCGAATCTATAAAATTAAATGTTAGTGAAGTTAAGAGTGATACACCTAAACCATCTATTTTGAAACCTACTACAGAAAAAACAGATAAAACCTGGGATGGATATGGAAAATTTAATAATATTCCAGTTGATCCAACAAAAAATATTCCTACTCAACCTAAACTATCTAAGGAAGCAGAGTTAAAAGAAAAACTTATTTACCTGCGAAAACTTGAAGCGCTTGAGAAAAAGGGCGTGTCATTAACAAAAAAATACAGTATGGACTCACCATTATCTGAAATGAAAGGTGAGTTTGAAATGATTAAAGCGGAAAAAGAAAAGAAAAACAGTATAAAATTTCAAGGCAAGATGTTGATGGCATTTGTTTCAGGATTAGAGTTTTTAAACAACAAATTTGATCCTCTTGATATGAAACTTGACGGTTGGAGTGAATCGATAAATGAAAATGTTGAAGAGTATGATGATGTATTTGGAGAATTACACGAAAAATATGGTGATAAGGCTAAAATGGCACCAGAACTTAAGTTGCTATTTATGTTGGGTGGCAGTGCTGTAATGGTTCATATGACAAATACTATGTTTAAGTCTGCTATGCCTGGTATGGATGATATTATGAGACAAAATCCTGAGTTAATGCAACAGTTTACTCAAGCTGCTGTTAATACTATGGGAAGAGAAAATCCAGGAATGGGGGGATTTATGTCAAATATGATGGGTATGGGTGGTCCACCACCACAAATGCAACCACCAATGGGAAGTCCACCAGGTCCTCCAGATAATATGAGACGTATGCCACCACAAATGTCACCAGGACCTCCTTCTAATAGACCGGATATTGGTATGAGCCGTGGAGCACCAAATTTTAATGATGCCGAAAATATGGAATCAGCATTTGGATCAGCTAGTGATAAAAGACAGAAATCAAAAAGAAACACCCGACCTGAAATGAAAGGACCAAACGATATTGGAGATATTCTTGCAGGATTAAAAACTAAAAAGATAAATTTGGCAGCTGAAAAGAGCAATAGTGTGGTGAGTATAGATGAAATTAAGGAGTTAAATTCAACCAATCTTAATGCTCCTAAGAGTAAAAGAAGACAAAAATCAGAAAGAAACGTTGTCTCACTAAATTTATAAATTAATTTTATATAATAGTTTAATCGTAATTATATATAAAATGAAATTAGGACAATTTTATTTCACACAAAAAGTAAAAAATAGAAGAAAGAAAAAAACAACTCAAGATAAGTTACTATTTACAATTCCAAAAAATAAAAAAATTCATATAAAATCTCAATCATATAACTTAAAACAAAAATTAATGACAGAATTAAGACCATTGGTTCAAGACAAAAATTTTGTTATTGAAATATTTGGTTGTTCGCATTGTAAATCTTTTATTAGAAATTCTATAAATATTGGAAATGTTAAAATTATAAATAGAGGAGTATCTTCCGCATCTATGACAGGATTAACAAGAGATTCTAGTAAATTGCAATATAAGAACAAGGTGCAAAACGTAATCAATAATTATAAAAAAAAACAAAAAAAAGTATATTATATTTTTAAATTTGGTCAAGTAGATATTGAATATGTTTATTTTTATAAAACGTTAATAAAAAAAGAAACATTGGATAAAAATACTTTTTACAATTCTATAATAGACAAATATATAGAATTTCTATTAAACATTAAAAGAACAAACAAAATTGATATAATTATTTGTGGATCCAATTTAATCTCTCCAACTTATTGGAAAAGATATCTAAAAAGTATCTTAAAGTTACGTAGTTTACCAGACGATATCACATACAAATCAAAACAAGATGATGTATTATTTTTTAATGAATTACTT
>Ga0163111_10002822_pt1 | contig 11084 bp, 7 predicted proteins | sample CRUFie1St18metaG_FD_109645 | JGI IMG/M metagenome (GOLD analysis project Ga0163111, IMG submission 109645) | Marine microbial communities from the Costa Rica Dome - CRUD Field 142mm St18 metaG | ecosystem: Environmental > Aquatic > Marine > Oceanic > Photic zone | place: Costa Rica: the Eastern... | reverse complement strand
TGGTTTTAACAGAGGAATGAACAATAGGGTAAAAGGTATCAGAGCCTCTTGGTTAGCGGCAGGTATGGATAAGGTGCGAATCCCCATTATCAGCCAAATCACAGACTTACTCAATAAATGGAAAAACTAAATAACCTCCTATAACAATAAAACCACCAAAACAATGGATAATAAGAACATAAAAGCCCCCAAAAATACATTACAGCTCCTGCATTGGTTGTTATTTGAGCCTGCATTAATAAAAGAATATGGAGATAGTATTGAACGGAAACAAGTTGTTATACATATACTCAAAGCCTTTCCTTATATAGCACTTACAAGCATCATTGCTTATATTTTGATTAACGGATTGACAGCTTATTTTAATTGGCCCATATTGTATCCCGATTACTTTGAAAAAGATGTAGTCGAGCTTTTTCAGAAAGAGTATAGTAGTTGGTGGGAGGTATGGTATCATTTGATGGTACATCGTATAGATGATTTAGCTGGAGGTTTAGCTGGAGGTTTAGCTGGAGGTTTAGCTGGAGGTTTAGCTGGAGGTTTAGCTGGAGGTTTAGCTGGAGGTTTAGCTGTCGGTTTAGCTGTCGGTTTAGCTGTCGGTTTAGCTTTCGGTTTAGCTGGAGGTTTAGCTTTCGGTTTAGCTGGAGATTTATCTGTCGGTTTAGCTTTCGGTTTAGCTTTCGGTTTAGCTTTCGGTTTAGCTGTCGGTTTATCTGGAGGTTTAGCTGGAGGTATAGCTTTCGGTTTAGCTTTCGGTTTATCTGGAGGTTTATCTGGAGGTTTATCTGGAGGTTTAGCTGTTGGTTTATCTGTTGGTTTAGCTGGAGGTTTTGCTGTCGTTTTAGCTGGAGGTTTAGCTGTCGGTTTAGCTGTCGGTTTAGCTGGAGGTTTAGCTTTCGGTTTAGCTGTCGGTTTAGCTTTCGGTTTAGCTTTCGGTTTAGCTGTCGGTTTAGCTTTCGGTTTATCTGGAGGTTTAGCTGTCGGTTTAGCTGTCGGTTTTGTCGGTTTAGCTTTCGGTTTAGCTGTCGGTTTAGCTGGAGGTTTAGCTGGAGGTTTAGCTGTCGGTTTATCTGGAGGTTTATCTGGAGGTTTAGCTGTCGGTTTATCTGGAGGTTTAGCTGTCGGTTTAGCTTTTATTCCATCCTTTTATATAACTTCCTTTGGGCTCCATAGATACCCTATTCAGTTTCTTCAATCTTTGTACAAGAGGCGTTTAGGGGGGAATCCATATATAGGCCGTTCAACCATCTGGATACCCCTGTATTATGCTGATATTGCTTTAGCAAAGGAAAGCCAAGAAACTCCAAAGAAAGCACAAGAATTTATCCGCTTTCTATTAGAGTATCGCCCCTTACAGAAGAATCTTGCGATGCAGCTAACTCATGCGATGACAGCAGGCTATTGGAGTCAGAACCTCTTAAACTTTCGGATACATGTTTTACCTGACATAGCTAAGGGTAAAGAGCAATTCATTCCGTCTGAGCAATGGAAGCAACAGTTTATCACAACGAAACAATCCTATTTAGCCTTTGAGCAAGAGACGAATGGGATGAGTAGGGTAAATCTATTTAAAGAATTCTTAGAAGGAATAGAGAAGTTTAGAGACTTAACCCTATTAGAATCTAGCCGTTGGAATTATCTATATAAGGAGGCTATTGAAACATGGATAGAGGAAGCGAAGCATACACTGAAAGACCTAGAAGAAGAAGCGAAAGGCCTAGAGTCAGTAGCAGCAAATTACTATCGGACAGGTAAGGCATTGGAGCCTCGCTTAGATAGAACGGTCTTTATCTCACGAGAAAAGATACGGGCTACTTTGAAACGGAAAATACGTACTTCTAGTTCTATGCCTATGTTTCTTGTCCAAGGACAAAGACGAGTAGGGAAGACCAGCTTATTGAACTTCCTAGAGCAAGAACTTGGGCCAGGCTTTAAGGTGATTAAGCAGGATTTGGAGAGTGATGCTTATACCACTGTGGAGGAATGGCTACGGGGAATACGAAGAGAAGTTAATCGCTTAATGGAGATGGAAGAAGATAAGGAGTGGTTGCCTCCAGAAGATTGGTTGAAGGCATGGGGGGAGTTACGGACGTATTTGGGGAAGGTATGCGAGGGGAAGAACTATAAGCTGATCATTGCGGTAGATGAATACGAGAACTTCAATCGGCGGTTAATTAAGGATGATCCAGAGAAAGGAGGAGAGCTATTGGCGGCTATCCGTAGCTTCTCCCAAAGCCAAGCGCAGATTGCCTTCTTCTTTACAGGGGCACATTACTTCTCTGAGCTTAAGAATCCCACTTGGAATATCTACTTCCCACAGCATGAGATTGTTACGGTGGATTACCTAGAGAAGGAAGCTACTATGAAGCTGATTACTAAGCCCTATGAGACTTTTCGTATTCGCTATGAGGCGGGGGTAGCAGAACGTATTTGGGAGCAGACACAGGGGCATCCTATGTTGGTGCAGAAGATCTGCTATGGCTTGGTGGATATTGGCAATCGAGATGGAAGACGAGATCTATACCATAAGGATTTGGAGGAGGTAATGGAGCAGGATATCTATGCGGTAAATAATGGAGTAGTGGACATCTTCTGGGATCAGTTTTGTGCGGAGGAGGGGATGCAGGAGACAGTACGGCAGATCATTCGGAGGGAGCCTGTGACGGATAAGCGTTCACTACGGCGGTTATTGGATCATAGATTTGTGGAGAAAAGTCGTATATTACAGGGGCAATACCAATTGCGCGTCCCCATCTTTGAAGAATGGATTAAGCGGCGCGATTACGATTTCCTTTGATTGATAACAAACGTATTATAACCTTATGACAACTCAAATTATATTGAGGAATGCCTATTTAATCCCTACCTTAGGGAAGTACAAGGATATGTCCCAATCTCCCGACCTATGACACCCAATCCTCCTACCCATTCATGGGCACTGTTCAAGTGGTTCCTACGTGATCCCAAAGCCCTCTCCAAGCATTCCCAATCCCTCAACAAAGACCAACGTTGGCGGATCTTCTACAAATGTCTCTTTTGGCTAACGGTCAATATCGGACTGATTGCGGTAGGATACACGGCTATCTTTGCCCTATTGGATATCCCTAATCTATGTTCAGCCCATTACCCAAGCTTCTTCCTAGAGGAATGGAACACCTTATCATCTGCGGATCGATGGCGGTTCTTGATGAGGGAAAGTGGATGGGGAGTCGGATTGGGCTTGTTGATGGGATGGTTAGGAGGAGCAGCCTTTGGGATGGATAGCGAATGGCGACAGGGATTGGTGGGAGCCCTTATGGTGGCGAGTGGCATGGGGCTATTCGGGGGATTATGGGAGTGCCTAGGCTTCTCCTACCACATCGCCGAATTCGACTATACGCATACGGGACTCATCGCAGGGCTCCTCCTCGGATTGGTAGGAGGCATTGTAGGCGGTTGGGCTACTCGGAAGGTGAAGTTGGTATATGATGGAGTTGAAGGCGTAGCAATTGGGGCGATAGCCTTCGCAGGTTCATATGGCTTTATGGGAGGTACAGCCTTTGCCGCACATTGGAGCCTATGGGTAGGCATAGGCGCAAGCTTTGTATTGATTCCTTTGGGCTTCTTTACGGGCATGCTCGCAATTGGCACACAGAAGATTGGCCTTGCCCTACGTAAAGATGCAAAAGTAGAACGAGACGGAAAGTTATTGGTTGCATCCTCTACTATCCTGCTCACCTTCTTTGTATTGTCCTTCTGTTTATTCGTGGTATTTTGTCCCATATTTGGCTTCTACAAGGGAGGCTATTCAGCCGTTCTAGGCGCAATACTAGGTACAGTGAGCCTTCTGTTGTCCTTTTTAGCTGTATCTCGACTATTTTTTCGCTAAAACCTGAACCTATTGCATGTTGAATCGTATGAACATATAGCAAGCTTACAAAAACACGTACTATGACAAGTGCTATTAAACCTTATATGGAGTATGTTGACTCCCCAAAAACTTCGTGGGATCTCCTACGATGGATCCTTCGAGAACCCATTGCCTTAGAGAAATATGACCAAGCCTTACCAATTGAAGGACGGGCAAAAGCGTTCTTCCCTCTGGCTTTACGATTACTGGCCATATGGCTGCCTAGTTGGTTTTTGGTACGTGTGCTAATGACCGATACGTCTTTGGTGATATGGAACTCATACGCCCTACATCTTTCTCTGCTGATTATGTGTTCAACCCTTATAGGCTGTTGGATAGATTTACGGGCGGGAGGAGTATTGTTACTTGCGACGCTCTTTACAGGATTCACCTTTCTTGGAACAGAAGATTTCTTTGTATTTATGGGAGGATATAGACATATACAGAAGCCTCTTTTATGCTTGACACTTGTTTGGATGTTCCGTTCTTTACAGGGCTTTCTTTCCATCAGAAAAACAGCAATTGCGTCTATTTGGATTGCCCTGTGGCTAACTGGACTATCTGCGAGTATGAGTACCCCCTTTATTGTATTATTAATCGTCCTCCTTTTCGCGTTCTTGATAGGAATACTTATGCTAATCTTTACCTTTTTTATAAAATTCTTCATGAAAGATGTATGGGCACATTTTGCTGCCGCTCAAGTAGTGGGAGGGGGGCTATTTACCTTGTGTTTTTTCATCGCTTTCTGTGACACTAGCTCGCCCCAATCTTATCTTTCATACATAATCGTCTTAGTAGGAGGAATCCTACTTTACTGTATGGTTGGACTGTATCCATTTGTATTGATACAAAAGCCTTCCTCATGGACGTTTAAGAACAATCCCTATCTAAGACATGGATACATCGGCTTGCTCTCCCAAGATGTAAAAGCGCATTTCTCCCAATTGGCTAAGCAATATCCAGAGAAGACACAAGCCTTTGCCGAGTTCCTTTGGCAGTATCGTCCGATGGCGCAAGTATTCGCATATCAATTGTGGGAGACAGGACGTGCGGCTAAGTTGGCAAATGGCTTGAAGGATGTGCTTAATTACCGATCGGGAGTACTGTTGAGCAATGTGCCTTCGGTTTTGGGAACACCGAATGAATGGTTAAGACCCTATATCGCCTCTGACGGATGGGAGAATCAGCTTGAGTGCGTCCAAAGGCTTTATATCCTCTATCGCCAAGCCGAAAATCCCATTGACCAAGCGAGCAAACTAGATGAATTAGCGAAGGGGATTGAAGCCTTTGAATACTATAATGACCAACAGCATCCCAATTGGCGGGAGTTCTATGTGGAGGTGATTCGAGCTTGGGAGGTGGAGGTCCGACAATTGATGCAAACAACTACGATTAAAGCGTAACCTGAACCTTTACTATGCAGACGACAAATCAGTCTTATGGATTGCTTGATGCTCCCCAAACCTCTTGGGAGCTTCTACGATGGGTGCTCCGCGAACCCATTGCCTTAAATGAGTACGATGATTCGCTAACAATTTGGGGGCGGACACGTGTCTTTTTCCCATTAGCCATAAGATTGATGGGGATAGGGCTGCTGATTTGGTGTATGGCTCGAATGATCGGGATGAAGTTGATAGGTGCTGGTGAATTGCTAGGGGATATTGGGCATATGGGTAATATACAAGTTGTAGTCATGCTGGGAATCTCAATCCTCGTAGGATGTTGGATGCGTATAAGAGCAGGTGCAGTCATGCTCATCTCGACTCTATTGTTGGCGAGTATATTTGTGATGGGAGACAAGTATGCCATCTTATCCTCTACTTATTTGAATATTTGGTTGCCGTCTGTATTCCTGCTAATGGTTTGGGGTTTTCGTACCTTAAAGGGCTTTTTATCAACAGAATATAGCATGAAGGCTGCTACCTTGATGGTCTTTTGGTTTACAGTGGCATTCCCTTGGTATCGAACAACTGAAGGAGGGGTGGGATTTCTGTTTCTCATCATATTTGCGATGATTGTGGGGGTAGTCATGCTCTTTATTGCCTTCTTACTGAGCCTGAGAATGAAGGAGATTTGGGCATACTTTGTAACGATATACTTGATTGGAGGGGGGATAAGCTTCTACCTTATGGCTGTCTTCTTACAGGTGAATGCTAGGTATAATTCTCACCTTTTTGTTTATATCGTGCTTGCTACAGGGATGGTTTATGGAGTGATGGCTCTGTATCCATTTGTGTTGCTGTGGAGGAAGTTTACTTGGACATTCGGTGATAACCCGTATATGAAGCATGGATATATTGGCCTCACAACTCAATCTGTTGATGAATCCTTCTTCCAATTGGCCAAACAACATCCAGAACAGGCCAATGCTTTTGCGCAGTTCCTATGGGACTATCGTCCTATGGCACAGGTCTTTGCCTATAGATTATGGGAGGCAGGACAAGCGGCAAAATGGGCACAAGGCTTAGAATATATATTGAGCTACCAACCTGTCATATTATCGGGCAACCTACATGCGGCTTTTCGAACAAACAAGCCTTGGGTAAAAGCATATAGAAGCACAAATGAATGGGAAGAGCAGCTGACACGGGTCAAAGATATATACACTTTATATCGACAAACCGATGACCCAATTGCCCAAAGTATCCACCTAAAGGAGCTCGCCAAGGCGATTGATATCTTCGAGTACTATAACGACCAACAGCACCCTCATTGGCGTGAATTCTATACGGAAGTCGTTCATGCATGGGAGCAAGAGATTGAACAATTGCAGCAAGCTATTCATTCGACCTAAATGATAACGCCTTACTATACCTATTTGTACCATGACCTATATGACTGATTCTCCTTATGAACTACCCGATACTCCCCGAAACACATGGGAGCTATTGAGGTGGGTATTTCGTGAACCCATTGCTCTAGCAAGTTATGATGGCTTTCTATCAATACGGGAGCGAACCCGTGCCTTCTTGCCTCTCGCCTTATGGATATTCCTGTTTTCTTGCCCCCTTTGGATAATCGTGATGGTGATACAACAAGCTGCTGAAAGCACATTTCCAGATTTGGTGGTGGGCTTTTCTGTAATAGTCTTTTTCATATGTTTTGTGGTAGGGATCTTGGTTGGATGCCTTATAAGCTTAAGGATGGGGACTGTCTACCTATTCGCCATTGTAGGCGTCTCGTTTGTGGGCAATTCGGCAACATTGATTACCGAATACGGATTCTTGGATGAAAGGATGGGAACCCTCCTTTTCATGCTAACATTCCTATGGATATTTCGATCCTTTATGGGCTTTACCTCTGTCTATGCGGGAGTAAGAGCCCTTTCTTTTATATTGTTTTGCCTATTCTTCCCTATGCCTGTCTTTGTTCTGTTAGCCACAGAATTTACTGCTTTATGGATTGCCTTCTTCATAATCGTGGTAGGTAGTGTAATCCTGACAATACTGTTGAGCTTCTTTATGAAAGAAGTATATGCGTATTTCACCGCGACACATATTGCATTCTTTTCGGCAAGTGTCTACATGTTTTCTACTGTATCCGAGACTGGGCTGTTTACAATCGTTGTAGGAATTGCTTTATATTTATTGATAGGTTTTTGGGGGAGGATAAGCCTACAAGTTTCATCTCAATGGACACTCGACGATAATCCCTACCTAACCCATGGCTATATGAGCCTAAGCCTTCAGGGGTTAGATAGACGCCTCTTTCAATTGGCTAAGGGCAATCCTGAGAAAGCCCTAATGTTAAGTCAATTCATATGGGATTACCGCCCTATGTCACAAGTATTTGCCTATCGTTTATGGGACGCAGCTGTTGCCGCCAAATGGGCACAAGGATTAGCGGATCTTATGACCTATAAGCCCGAGCCCTTATCGTCGGATCTCCTACATACTGCTTTCTTCGATAATAGGGATTGGACGGAGGCCTACGAACCTACCCTTAGATGGACGGAACAATTGGATAGGATACGGGAGTGCTATGATTCCTACTGTAAAGCTACGTCTCTCTCTGATAAACGGATGTACCTCAATTCGATTGTAAAGGCCATTGAAGCATTCGACTATTATAACGACCAACAACATTACCATTGGCGTGAGTTCTATCAGGCAAGTATTCAGTCATGGATAGCAGAAGTCGAGATGTTGAAGAAAAGCCTGTCTACCAAATAAGTTCTATATCCTTTTACGCTCTTATTTTACACCATGAACCCAACACCTATTGATTGCTATACCTTACCTGAGAATCCGCCCGCAGTTTGGGATGTCATAAGATGGCAACTGTTTAATCCTATTAGGTATAGCTTGTATACGCGTACCCTCTCACGTTCTACACTTAGAACTACTTTCTTAGCTTCTTCAAGCCTATTAGTAATAATAGTCTTAGCCCTATGGTTAGGAGCACAATTCATGTTAGTAGGATGGGAACAGCTCCAATTCTGGACTCCTTTAAGCCAATATATGCTGTTGGGGGTTTTGATAGGAGTCGTTTTCGGATGCTTTTTTCATACCTTATGGGGAACTAGATTCATTGTTCTAAACCTGATAGGGCTACTGATATTCGGAACCCAAACTTCTCTGAGCGATATACACATAGATGAGCCCGAAATTCTGCTCCTACTCCTCGCAAGTCTTTGGCTATTCCGATCTTGCCTAGCTTTTGTGAGTATATCTGGTGGATGGATAGCGGTTGCCCTTATGGGGATATGGTTGGTTAACTTAGGCGCTTTTATGGGATGGATGCCTCAATTAGGAGAAGATGTTTTACAAGAGTTCATCTTCCTAATAGTCTTGTTCTTTGTAGGGATGGGACTTTGTTTGGGGCTGGTTCTTATGAGGGCGGCACTACAGACATGGATAAAGGAACGTCTTACTCACTTTGGTAGCTTCCATATACTTTGGGCAATCCTTTTCGTATATATAGGCATGCAATGCCTGCATCCTTTCGTTGGGGATTCTGTTTGGGGAGGATATGGACTCTTTTTCGGATTGGTCGTTCTAAGTGGAGCGCATATACTATGGGACACATTTCGTCGTGTGCTTCTCTCGCCCTCTTCTGAGTGGACACTGGAGGACAATCCCTACATCCACAGTTGTTCTATAGCATTGTCTACCGCAAAAGTGGATACATACTTCTTCGAATTGGCTCGACAACACCCTCATAAAGCGAAGGAACTAAGCGATTTCATAATGAGACATAGGCCTCTACATCGTTTCTTTGCGTTATACCTATGGGAGGCTGCCCGAGCAGTTCGATGGGCACAAAGCCTTGAAAATATAGATGTTAATAGGGGGCGAGACCCTTTCTTTTACTATGAGGAGAATAGGGAGGCAGTATGGAAACGGCTTCGACCTTCCGTGGGGTGGAACCAAAAAGCATTAGATATCAAGCAACAATACCTAGACTACAAGGCTAATTCATATCCTGATAAGAAGCGGAAATGCCTGATAGAAATATCTAGGGAAATAGATGCCTTCGAGTATTATAATGACAAACAGGAGCCCATTTGGAAGGATTTCTATATAGAGACCATTCAAGCATGGAGAGCAGAAGTGGAGATGCTGAAGAAAAGCCTTCCTTAGAGAAAGCTTCAACATTAAAACTCCTACATTGCCCTTCCGAATAAATAAGTATTGGCCAAAAATGTATGGAAATCTACCGCAGAAATCTTTTACTTTGTAGGCATAAGTATTAATCGATACAATATATGATTATATCAGAAGCTGTTAAGCAGAGAAAGCATACTGCTCACCCTTATGAAGCACCTGACTACTATCTGGTAGACGAATTGCTATCGGATGAACACAAGGTGATTCGAGACACAGTAAGACGGTGGATCAACGAGAAGGTGACCCCTTATATAAACGAATGGGCACAGAACAACTATTGCCCCACTGAGCTTATCCCTGAAATGGGAGAGCTAGGATTGTTCGGTGCATTCCTCCCAGAAAAATACGGATGTGCAGGCCTTGACCAAACGGCTTATGGCGTTATCATGCAAGAAGTTGAACGTGCCGACTCTGGCCTGCGTTCAATGGCATCGGTACAAGGCTCTTTGGTAATGTACCCTATTTACAAGTATGGTTCGGAAGAACAACGAATGAAGTACCTCCCCAAATTGGCTACAGGCGAATACATGGGTTGCTTCGGATTAACAGAACCTGATTTCGGATCAAACCCTGGCGGTATGGTCACGAATATCAAAGATATGGGAGACCACTACCTCCTGAATGGTGCCAAAACGTGGATCTCTAACGCGCCCTTCGCACAAATTGCGGTTGTATGGGCGAAAAATGAACAAGGTCGCATCAAAGGTCTAATTGTTGAACGCGGAATGGAAGGCTTCTCTACGCCTGAGATCCACAATAAGTGGTCATTGCGTGCTTCTGCAACAGGTGAATTGGTATTTGACAATGTCAAAGTACCAAAGGAAAACATCTTCCCTAATGCAGATGGTTTGAGAGGGCCTTTGGGATGCTTGAACTCTGCGCGTTATGGAATCGCTTGGGGAGCAATTGGGGCAGCAATGGACTGCTACTATACGGCTCTTCGCTATTCGAAAGAGCGTGTCCAGTTTGGCCGACCTATCGGAGGCTTCCAATTGACACAGAAGAAGCTAGCGGAAATGGTTACGGAGATTACCAAAATGCAATTGCTTGCATGGCGTTTGGGACAATTGAAGGATGCAAATCGTGCTTCTGCCCAACAAATCTCTATGGCAAAGCGAAACAATGTACATAGTGCCCTACAGATTGCGAGAGAAGCACGCCAAATCTTAGGAGGTATGGGTATCACAGGCGAATATCCTATTATGCGTCATATGGCCAACCTCGAATCAGTCATTACCTATGAAGGTACACATGACATTCACCTCCTGATTACAGGTATGGACGTTACAGGCTTCAACGCTTTCAAAGGCTAAACGTTTTTCAACGCATATACAAACTGCACAGTGGCAAGGGCTGCTGTGCAGTTTTTGTTTTATCCTACCTTTCTCACCTGTTTTGTAAAATGAACAGCTAGGATTTCCTCTGTTTTTACCTCGACATGTAAAATGCATAGGTTGAGGTCTCGGGTTGCCCATTTTACCGTGCAAAGTGTACAGGTTGAGGTCTCGGGTTGCCCATTTTACCGTGCAAAGTGTATAGGTTGAGGTCTCGGGTTGCCCATTTTACCATGCAAAGTGTACAGGTTG
>Ga0163111_10002821_pt1 | contig 11084 bp, 10 predicted proteins | sample CRUFie1St18metaG_FD_109645 | JGI IMG/M metagenome (GOLD analysis project Ga0163111, IMG submission 109645) | Marine microbial communities from the Costa Rica Dome - CRUD Field 142mm St18 metaG | ecosystem: Environmental > Aquatic > Marine > Oceanic > Photic zone | place: Costa Rica: the Eastern... | reverse complement strand
GATACAATAAGGAAAATTGGTGGTAAGATTATCCTAGTAAAAAGAGGACAAGATCCTGATTGGTTTACAAGTTTTGTTGAGGGAAACATTGTGCCTACAGGAGTACACTCATCAGAATATGTATGGGCAAAATGCGAATTTGATTACACTATAGATAATAACGGAACTAAAGACGATCTATATCAAAAAATAGACAATTTAGTCATCCGCAACGAGATCACCAACCCTCCAACCAAGTCTACGAACTCCCCCAAGCCTCTGGCAGTTGGCACAAACCGTTTTAAGATTTGAAGTATTAGTATTACGTAGATTCCCATCAACAAATAGTACATCTAATTGAATAGAGTCCTGGGCCTTAAACCCACACAATTCACACTTGTTTTTCTTTTTGTAACCCGATCTTTGTAGGGCAGTCACACCACCTATTCTTTTATTTGCTTTTTTCCGATTGCAAGTATCACACAATCTACGCCAGTATATCTTGTTGTTTTTCTTGTAGGCATATGCCCGTGGTTTGGCCTTGCACTGAACACACAAAGGTCTTACTGGTTTATCCATATATGCTATTTACGTTACCTATATAGGTACCTAAAAATGGTAAATTTTGTCGTAAAAACGTAACGATTGAATAAATACTTCTAGTATATACGTACAACTTGCAAGGAGAACACGTAAATGGCAAATTTAGTATCACCAGGGGTAGATGTTAGCGTAATTAACGAAAGTTTTTATGTACCATCAGATGCGGGTACAACACCTCTTTTTATAGTAGCATCAAGTCAAGATAAGAATAACGGAGCAGGCACTGGCACAGCGTCAGGAACTACAACTTCAACTGCAAACACAGTTTACTTGCTTTCATCACAAAGAGAATTAACAGAAACATTTGGCGATCCAAAGTTTTATTCAGATGCATCGGGTAACTCATTACACGGTTATGAATTAAACGAATACGGACTACAAGCGGCATACTCATTTTTGGGTGTGGCAAATAGAGCATATGTTTTAAGAGTAAACATTGACACTAATGACTTACTTGGTAGTGCTTCGGCTCCTACCGCAGATCCAACAGATGGCACATATTGGTTTGACCTTGCATCAAGCACATATGGAATATTTGAGTGGTCAAAAACAGATCAAAAATTCACAGTAAAAGCACCAATTATTATAACATCAGTTACTGACCTGGTAGGTAACGTTACAACAGGTGCACCTAAAACTTCAGTAGGTTCACAAGGTGATTACGCAATAAACACAACACACGTAAGCAATAAAATCTACAAGAAAACACCAACAAATACTTGGGCACAATTAGGTTCTGTAGATTGGCACAATTCAGTACCGGCTATCGAGTCGACTGCAGGTGCTACTTGTACTTCTGGACACAAGATGTTTATTAACGGAAAAGAAATAACAACATCTGGCACAACACTTTCAAATGTAGTGGCACAGATTAACGGTGCTAGTATTCCAAACGTTAGTGCAAGATTAAATTCAGTAACTAACAAGTTAGAAATATTCCATAGTGGTTTACACATTGGTGATTCTACAGCAGGTGCTAACACTATCAGAATAGAAGCGGGCAGTGTAGGTACATTGATTGCAGATTTAGGAATAGCGGCAGGCACATACAAAGGTGCTGAATTCCTACAAGCACCACACACTAGCAGACCAACTTGGAAAACAGCAGAAGACAATAGACCTGGTGGTTCAGTTTGGTTTAAAACAACAAGTGCAAACTCAGGAACAAACATTGTAGCAAAAGTATACAGTGCGGCAAGTGGACAATTCAATTCAGTAAGTGCACCATTGCACTCAACAAACAATGAAGCAATATTCAAACTTGACCCATCAAAAGGCGGAGCAGGTTTATCCGCAGGTGCTTTATATGTACAATACAACATCACTGAACAAGATGTATTAGGACAATTTGATGCAACACCAAATGTTGGTGACTTCCAGTTGTTTAGATACGAAGGTGGCGAAACAATAATTCAATCAAAAACTAGAAATGCTACGTTCACACACAACGAAACATTTACAGTTAGAGAATCATTAAAAAATCAAGATGCTTTAGACTCAGCAAAAACAGTTACAGTACAATCAAGTGACGGTTCTACACTTGCTGATAAAGAAGACTTTGTAACAGCATTTTCAAATGCAGGATTTACAAACCTTGAAGCATCAATTATAACAAGCGGTGAGTTTGAGGGAGCAATTCAAATCAAACACAAACTTGGCGGTGACTTTAGAATGAACAATACATCAGGTGATCCATTAGGAGATGCTGGTCTAGGAACTTCTCAAGCACATAGTTACGGTGGATACACTGCAAACAGTTCAACATTAATTGACAACTTGTATGTTGCTCCTGCAGGAGACACAGAAGATTCTAGTACAGGAGCAGAAGTAATTGCTACAAACTGGAAACGTCTAAGTTACACTGCAAGTACAAGTGCACCAAGTAATGAGCCAGCAGATGGTACATTATGGTATGATACAAAAATTGACGAAGCAGACATCATGGTACACAACGGAACAACATTTGTTGGATACAAAAGCAATTACGCAACAACAGATCCAAATGGTCCACAGTTTAGTGCAACAGCACCAACAACACAATCAGATGGAACTGCACTTGTTAACAACGACTTATGGATTGATACTAGTGATTTAGAAAACTATCCAAAACTTTACAAGTACAACACAGCGGCTACTTTAAGTTCTTCAAACACAGCCAACCAAGTTGCAGTTACAACAACCGGTGCGGCATGGGTGTTAGTAGATAAAGCAGTCCAAACTACAGAAGATGGTATTGTGTTTGCAGATGCTAGATATCACACTTCAACTGAAAGAAACGCAAATAACAAAACATCGGCTGGTACGGCTTCAAGCATTAAAGATTTATTAAGTGACAACTTCTTAGACCCAGATGCTCCAGATCCAGCACTATATCCAAATGGAATATTGTTATGGAACACAAGAAGAAGTGGTTACAATGTTAAAGAATACAAAAACAACTACATCAATGATACAAAATATCCAAGTTCAGGATCATCTGGATTAGGAAACATTAGATTTAGTAACGAATCAGTAACAGGTTACTACCCAGACAGATGGGTAACTAAATCAGGAAACAATGCTGATGGTTCAGGTACATTCGGAAGAAAAGCACAAAGAAAAGTAGTTGTGCAACAATTAAAATCTGAGATTGATACCAACCAAGGAATAAGAGAAGATCAAAGAGGATTTAACGTTCTTGCTTGTCCTGGATATCCAGAAGTAATAGGTAACTTGATTAACCTAAACACAGACCGTAACAACACAGCATTTGTTGTTGGTGATACACCTTTAAGATTAGAAGGTACAGCAACTAACATACAAAACTGGTCAAATAACTCAGCAGGTGCTCTAGATAACGGTGAAGACGGATTAGTAAGTGCAAGTGAATACTTGGGCGTATTTTATCCATCAGGTTTGACAACTGACAACACAGGAAAACAAATTGTTGTTCCACCAAGTCACATGATGATGAGAACTTTGGCAAACAACGATAATGTTGCTTTCCCTTGGTTTGCACCAGCAGGTACAAGAAGAGGTATTGTTGACAACGCAACTTCAGTTGGATACATTACATCGGAAGGTGAATTTGAGACAATATCTGTAACAGAGTCGGTGAGAGATACAATGCATGGAGTAAAAGTTAATCCAATAACTTTCTTCTCAGGTGCAGGAATAGTAAACTTTGGTAACTTAACGAAAACTTCGGGAAGTTCGGCATTAGATAGAATCAACGTGGCAAGACTTGCAGTTTTCTTGAGAACACAGTTAGACACGATTGCTAAACCTTTCATTTTTGAACCAAATGATGAATTAACAAGAAACGAGATTAAAGGCGCAATAGAATCATTCTTGTTAGAACTAGTTGGTCAGAGAGCATTGTTTGACTTCTTGGTAGTATGTGATGATACAAACAACACACCTACAAGAGTAGACAGAAACGAATTGTATGTAGATATAGCGATTGAACCTGTGAAATCAGTAGAATTCATTTACATACCGTTGAGAATTAAAAACACAGGAGAAATAGCAAAATTAGGGAACTAATTTTCGATAAATAGGAGAAACAGATGGCAATATCAACATTATCAAAATTTACAGTACCTTTAGCAAACGATCAAAGTAGTGCATCACAAGGCTTACTAATGCCTAAACTACAATATCGTTTTAGAGCGATCCTGGAAAATTTTGGAGTATCAACACCGCGTTCAGAACTAACAAAACAAGTAATGGACATAACAAGACCTAACTTGACTTTTGACAAAGTGACTTTAGATGTTTACAACTCAAGAGTATATGTAGCAGGTAAACACACTTGGGATCCAATAACAATTACTTTAAGAGATGATGTAAACAACTCAGTAACTAAATTAGTTGGTGAGCAAATACAGAAACAGTTTGACTTCTTTGAACAAGCAAGTGCGGCGTCTGGTATTGATTACAAATTCACAGCAAGAATTGAAATGCTTGATGGTGGTAACGGAGCAAGTGCACCAAATGTATTAGAGACATTTGAATTATATGGTGCTTACATTGAAAACGTGAACTATAACTCACTAGCATACAATACTTCAGAGCCGGCTACTGTAACGTTATCAGTACAATACGATAACGCAATTCAAACACCGCAAGGCACAGGAATTGGAACAGCAGTTGCAAGAACTATCGGTACATTAAGTACTGGTGGTGGACAATAAGTTTTAACTACGCAATTATAAACAGGAAAAGCGTCTTTATAGGCGCTTTTTTTGTGGCTATAAATACTGTATATGCCAAGCATCAATAATTTTTTATCAGGTTTTACAGATGGCCTTCCGGGCATGAAAGACTTCCGTCATGCTTCCAGACTATTCATTGACGATAATTTTAAATTACAACCAAAAAATAAATTTACTTTCCATGTATTCTTTGATCTAAACGACACAGTGTCTACAACAAAATTCACAAATAATGAAAGATACGAACTTAATATGCTTGTCAAACAATGTGACCTTCCAAGGTATAACATGAACTATGAAGAAAAAATTCAGTACAATAAAAAAATGTATGCCAACACACGTATTCAATACGAGCCAGTTGTTATTACATTTCATGATGACATGGCAGACACAGTCAACGCATTTTGGAAAAAATATTACGAATACGAAATTGCTGATCCTGTGGCTCTAAACACTGCTTTACAAAACGATGCAAAAGATGATTACTATGACCTTAACAGAACTACAACAAAATGGGGACTAGATACTCCAAAACAAAGACGTAAACCTTTTATAAAAGGCATTCAAATTTTTGTATTACACAAACAAAAGTTTACAAGTTTTGGATTGATAAATCCTGTCATAGGAAGTTTTAATCATGATAACTTAGACCACGCCGACGGTACTGGTATAATGCAAAATCAAATGCAAATATTGTATGAGACAGTTGTATACGGTTCTGGAACTGTGGGAGATTTGAGAGAAAAAGGATTTGCACAACTACATTACGATAATGAACCTTCGCCATTAACTGTTTTAGGCGGTGGTACACAATCCATCTTTGGAGTAGGCGGTGTATTAGATGGCATCGGTTCTGTTATTGATAATGCAGGCAGAGGAAATGTATTAGGTGCAATACTTGCCGCAACTAACACATACAACAATGCAAAAAAAATAAAAAAATCTGCTGTAAAAGAAGAGTTAAGAGGACTTGCAAAAAAAGGTGTAAAGTCTATTTCTAAAAACGCAGGCAACGTTACAAATCCTGTTGCACAATTTGTTGTCGGTGGTGCTCTTATTGCCGGTGCAGATAAAATAGAAGGTACTCTCCGTGGGTCGTCGGATAACAACAGTAAGCAAAATAATACTGTGGTAACAACAAACCAATTAAACACACAATTACACTTGACGGCAGAAGAAGCCTATCAACTAGTGACTACAAATGCTTCCGTACAGAACGAGATTGCGGCAGGAATATACTTCAAAGATATCGGATCAAGAAAAGGAAGCACAATAGCGGCATCCAATATCGAATATAATAATGCAACTGATAATGTAAAAACAGTGTACAATTCTAAGGCCATAACAAATGTGAGAAAGTTAGTTACCGAAGGATATATAAAAATAGACAGGGCAAATAACAATGTCTCTGTCGCTGTTGAAAAGGTTAACATATAATGACATTTTACACAAACTTACCACCAAAAACGGATGACGGTTTAGCAAAAACCATAAATGATTTAAAGACAAACACGTACGAAAAAGAATTTGAATTCAATGCGGGAGAATACGATGCCGTTATTGCTTTTTTTGTGAAGAGAGGATTTAAAAGAGCATCTGCTGAATCAACTGCATACGTGGTTATGGCCCAAGCAAAAATAGATGACATTAGACCACAACAAATTTTAGACCAATTAACATATGCCTCGCCTGCACAATTATCTGAACTAATAACAATAATTTTAAATGCAAACAGATATAAGTCAAGTAGACTTGGTGTACGAAAAACCTTGAATGCTACCGAAACTGTATCTAGAAATATTCTAGACTAATGTTACCAAGATTTGCCAAAGGAAAATTTTACCCAAAAAATCAAGAAAAATACATAGGCTTGAAAACACCAACATATCGTTCAAGTTGGGAACAGGCATTTATGAGATTGTGTGACGAACATCCGAATGTTTCTAAATGGGCAAGTGAATCAATCAAAATTCCTTATAGACATCCGTTTACTGGCAAGTACACAGTATACGTGCCTGATTTTTTTGTTGTGTATGTAGACAAAAATGGAAAAAAACACGCAGAATTAATTGAAGTGAAACCAGCGGCACAAACAACCATGGAACGTGCAGGCAGAAGCCAAGGCAAACAAAAACAAGTTGCGTTAAATATGGCAAAATGGGAGGCGGCAAATGCCTATGCCAAACAAAACAGAATACGTTTCCGAGTTGTATCAGAAGAACAATTATTTCATAACGGCTCTCGTAAGTAAATAAAAGCATGACAAAGAAGTTAGAAGAAATATTAAATTTACCAAATGTCAAAGAAGCATTCAAAGAAGTGGATGCAAAAGAAAAAGACAAAGAATCCAAGAACACTGCAAATGGTAAAAGTGCAAATCTTGATCCACAAACAGCAAAAAATCTCGAAAAAAGTTATGCAGAATTTGATAAGATAGCGGCCGCACTACCCCAAGTAAAAGGATTAGGTGAATTATCTGATTTGGAACTGGATAAACTTGCCGTTGAAGCAGAGGAAAGTTATAAAAATTTAATGGATTTGGGTATGAACGTAGATTCACGATATTCAGGACGTATTTTTGAAGTAGCAAGTACTATGTTGCGTAATGCCATAGATGCAAAATCAAATAAAATTGACAAAAAATTAAAAATGGTTGAACTTCAACTTAAAAAACAAAAAATCGATAAAGACGGCGATAAAGACACTGGTACAATAGAAGCACAAGACGGTTTTGTTATATCAGACCGTAATGAATTAATGAAGAAACTGTTGAAAAAAGACTAAATATTGCATATGAGCACGTTTAAACAATACCTTACAGAATCAGCAAAGTCATATGACTTTAAAATTAAGATTGCAGGGCAGATAGCAGACGATTTTGCTTCTAAAATGGAAACTGCTTTACAAAAATTTGAAGTTGCAAAAATGTCAGCAGGTAAAAAGACACCAATAATGACAATGCCTTTAGACTTCCCTCAATTAAGCAACGAAGAAGTAACAATATTTGACGTAACAACAAATTATCCAGCATCAACAAGAGAGATGCAAGAATACGTAGGTACATACATGAACTTGCCTTTAACTCATATTGTAGTAAGAAAGCCGGGCGAGCCAACAGAACAATACCAAGATCAAATGCAAGTTGCAAAAACATCAGAATACAGAAATAAATTATTAGATTTAGAATACACAGACCTACCAAAAGTCAAACCAGAAGACTTCCATTCAACAAAAGCAAACATGGGTCTGCTTAAGGAATTACTAAAAGACAGAGAAGATAAAAAAGACCAACCGAAAGAAAAAGAAAATATTCAAAGCAAAGAAGAAAAAGGAACACCATCTCCTATCAAAGGACATGATGGACCTATCAAGGGTAATCCAAACCCAGCGGGGAAAAGATAATGCAGTGCAAGGCTTGTAAATGCCAGTGTGAATCATGTACTTGTGATTACTGTCGTTGTGACAACTGTGGAGAAACGAGGGACTAATTATGGAAATGCTAGACGTACTAAAAAGACTTCAAGAAATTGCAGAAACAAAACCAGAACTTGTGAAAGATGCTGTTGATAATGTTCAAAGAACAAACCCACAGACAGAAAGAGAACTTACACAAGGTGAAGAAAAATCAAAAGAAAAATTTGTTAAAGGTATGAAAAAAGACAAAGAAGGCTTTGAGAAACGATACGGAGATGATGCCAAGGCAGTTATGTATGCAACTGCAACAAAGATGGCTAAAAAAGAAGACGAAACTAATGAAAGAATGGTTGGTGGAATGAGTGACATACACATTGGTGCCCAAGACGTCGTAGGCGAATACGTGGACGACGATGGCAATCTAAAAATGCCAAAAGATCAAGTGCTGAAGGCATTAGACATGGAACGTAAAAAAGCACCTTTCCCTAGATCATACGAAATTGACATGGCAATGGACATGGTTAGAGATGACTTCGATGACGGTGGTGCTAGAAGACCAGAAATTGACGAACCATACGACATGGAAAGTGAACTAAATACAAACACTATGGAAAACAAAGAAAAAGAAGTTGTAAAAGAAGCAATCAAAATATCAACTGATTCTCCAGAAGAAGCAGGAATGATGATGCAAATTTTAAAATTAGCAGGTATTCAACCAATGGGTGCCGAAATGCCAAGCATGGAACCTAAACAGGACATGGACCATGATCACAGCGACGATGATGCAATGGGTTCAATGGACATGGCAAAAATGAGAAACATGGTGACTGCTCCGGACGAAGAAAAAGCAGAAGAAACATTTGCTAATCAACCAGATGAAAAAGAGCAAGATATTGATTCTTTAGTAAATGTACATTCAGGTGGTCTTAACAAACAGAAAGTACAATACAGAAAAGAGTATCCAGGTGATAATCCAATGGCTGTAGAAGACACTATTTCAGAAGAAGATGTTGCAAACAGTTTAAGAGCACAATACGAAAGTTTCAAAAAAGCATATCAAGAAGCGGCAAAACCAGACTATATCGACCTAGATAAAGATGGTAATAAAACTGAGCCAATGAAAAAAGCGGCACAAGACAAAGAAGCCAAAGATAAAAAATAAGTTACTTTTCCTAACTAAACTTTAGCATTAAATACTACACTATGGCGTATGTATCATTAGATAGCGACCAAATTAAAAAGGCGCACAAGAAACACAAATACACCAAAGAACAAGTTTTACAACTTGAAAAGTGTATGGACAAAAAAACAGGTCCCTTGTTCTTTATGAAATCATTCATGAAGATACAACACCCCACAAAAGGAGAAATGCCTTTTGAACCTTATCCATATCAAGAACGATTAATTGAAGCATACAACTCACATAGATTTAGTATATCTATGTTACCGAGACAAACAGGCAAAACAACCTGTGCTTCTGGATATCTAATATGGTATGCTATGTTTAGACCAGATTCACAAATACTAATTGCCGCACACAAATACGCAGGAGCATCGGACATTATGTCTAGGGTGCGTTATGCATATGAGATGTTGCCTAGTTGGATAAAAGCAGGTGTTACGCAATACAACAGGAACAGTATAGAATTTGACAATGGTTCAAAGATTATGGCAACTACTACAACTGAAAACACAGGAAGAGGTATGTCCTTGACAATGATATATTGTGATGAGTTTGCATTCGTACAACCACCTGAGAAAGCAAAAGAATTCTGGACTTCACTATCTCCTACTTTGTCAACTGGAGGTAAATGCCTAATAACATCAACACCAAACAGTGACGAAGATCAATTTGCTATGATTTGGAAAGAAGCAAATAAAAGATTTGACGAATACGGAAACGACCAAACAGTAGGTACAAATGGTTTTTATGCCATGAAAGCACACTGGTCAGAACACCCAGATAGAGACGAAACATGGGCCGATGCGGAACGTGCCAGAATAGGTGAAGAAAGATTCAGAAGGGAACACGAATGTGAATTCTTGATCTTTGATGAAACCTTAATCAATAGTATACATCTTGCTGACATGGAAGGCGTGCCACCAGTAGAAACAACAGGCCAGGTGCGTTGGTTTAAACGACCAACACCAGGACACACCTATCTTGTAAGTCTTGACCCAAGTATGGGAACAGGAGGAGATTATGCGGCAATACAAGTTTTCGAATTGCCAACTTTTGAACAAGTAGGCGAATGGCATCACAACATGACACCAATGAACCAACAAGTAAGAATTTTACAACAAATAAACAAACACATACACGACACTATAATTGAAAAAGACGCCAGTGCAACACCACAAATATTTTATAGTATGGAAAATAATACAATCGGTGAAGCGGCACTTATGCGTGTAATGGATATAGGTGAAGAAAATATTGTTGGAATGTTTTTATCCGAGCCTATTAGAAAAGGACACAGACGTAAGTTTAGAAGAGGATTCAACACAACAGCAAAACACAAAATTGATGCCTGCACAAAATTTAAAGAACTGGTGGAAAGCGGAAAAATGAAAATTAACTCACAGTTGTTAATCTCAGAATTAAAGGATTTTGTTGCTACAGGTTTAAGTTACAAAGCAAAACCAGGACAACACGACGACCTTGTTATGAGCAGTTTGCTAATGACTCGTATGATGAAAGTATTAGCAGACTTTGATCCTAAAATATTTGAAAAATGGACCGACAGATCTGCAGAATTAACCACACCAATGCCCATATTTGGAAACTTCTACGGATAATAAATACACTATATGAATCCAAAAACATCACAAGACTTGTTCAACAAGATTAGATCACAATTCAGCAATATAAGAATCGGTGACGAAAACGGT
>Ga0163111_10002819_pt1 | contig 11085 bp, 24 predicted proteins | sample CRUFie1St18metaG_FD_109645 | JGI IMG/M metagenome (GOLD analysis project Ga0163111, IMG submission 109645) | Marine microbial communities from the Costa Rica Dome - CRUD Field 142mm St18 metaG | ecosystem: Environmental > Aquatic > Marine > Oceanic > Photic zone | place: Costa Rica: the Eastern... | reverse complement strand
CCCAAGCCGATTTGAAGGATATGGTATGGCGGCAGTTGAACCCATGATACATGGAGTTCCTGTCATGGTTCAAAATTATCCATCAGTTATTGAAGCCGTTGGAGATGGTGCAATCATCATGCCTTATGGAGAAAGTAGCAAAGAATGGATTGAAACCATTGAAGAATTGTTCTTTGATGATGAAGAATATGAAGAATTCAAGGAGAAGGGATATAAACGAGTTCAACAATTAAAAGACAGGGAAGATGAAGAAATGAAGGATTTTATCACTTTTATGGAGAATATAACATGAAAACAGCATTGATAACAGGCGTTAATGGAATGGATGGAAGCCACTTGGCGGATTTATTATTGGAGAAGGGCTACAAGGTGTATGGTGTTGAACGCCGTTCATCCGTGAAGAATAGAACAAATACTGAACATTTGGTTGGACATGAACACTTTCAATATCTTACTGCTGACTTGACAGACCAAAACTCCCTATATCGTGCTTTGAAAGATTCCACACCCGATGAAGTGTATAATCTTGCCGCACAATCATTTGTCGGCTCATCATGGTCAATTCCACAACAAACAAGCGATGTTAATGGAATAGGCGTTTTACGACTTCTTGAAGCAATTAGGGAATATCAACAAGATACAGGAAATGAAGTTAGGTTTTATCAAGCCTCCACAAGTGAGATGTTTGGTAAGATGGTGGAGAACCCTGCTAATGAAGAAACTCCATTTTACCCTCGTTCTCCATACGGTGTTTCTAAACTCTATGCTTATTGGATGGTGAAGAATTACCGAGAATCTTATGGAATGTTCACTTGTAATGGAATTTTGTTCAATCACGAAGGAGAAAGGCGTGGTATTGAATTTGTCACTCGTAAGATTTCCGATGCTGTCGCACAAATCGCCTATAATGGATTGGATATTATCATGCTTGGGAATCTTGATTCAAAGCGAGATTGGGGATATGCCCCCGACTATGTGGAGGGAATGTGGTTGATGCTACAACAAGATGAACCCGATGATTATGTTCTCGCTACGGGTGAATCCCACTCAATCCGTGATTTTTTAGAAATCGCATTTGATGAAATTGGAATTGAGGATTGGCAACCCTATGTTGGTCAAGACCCAAAATTCTTCCGACCTGCCGAAGTGGATGTTTTACGAGGCGATGCAACCAAAGCAAAAGAAAAATTAGGTTGGACACCAAAAACCTCATTTGAAGATTTGGTTCGTAAGATGGTTAGAAATGACCTCAACAAGTATCAAGACGATGTGTTTGTATGAAAGTCATTACTCTTGCGGCATGGCGAAGACCCGCCTATTTTTCACAAGTGGTGAAATCCCTTGAGAATGCCGAAGGTATTGATGACTACCTTGTTTTAGTGAGTATTGATGGTGGTTATCCCAAAAGGCAAACTGAAATGGTTGCCATCTTGCGTGAAACAAAATTAAATTATGAAACTTTTGTCCATGAAGAAAATCTTGGTTGTGCAGGGAACACAGGATTCATTCTCAAGAAAGGATTTTCTATGGCTGACCGAGTGATTCATTTTGAAGATGATACCGTCTTGCACCCCGACTGTTTGAAATTTTTAGAATACAATTTGGACAAATACGAAGATAACGAGCATATTTTCTCAATTACGGCCTACACCAACCCACAATGGAACGATATTTGTTTGGATGGTGATTGGTTAGAACCTAACATGGTTGGAATCCGAGATAGGTTCACTTGTCAAGGTTGGGCGACTTGGAAGCGAGTTTGGGAAGAAATAGAAATTTGGTTTGGTGTGCATTTCAAAGAGTCTATGCCATATCCCATACCCAAAGGCGAGGAATTTCTAAATCATGTGGAATTGACAGATAAGGGTTCGTGGGCTAATCCAATGTATTACTATTGGAGAAGGGACAGGTTAGAAATATGCCCCCACACATCATTTATTCAAAATATCGGAAGGGAAGATGGACTCCATACTTACGATATGTTGTTCCTTTCACAAATCCAAACTCCCATGTTCAAACCTAACCGAAGAATTGATGATTTTGATACAGATTTTGTTGATGATTATTTGGATGAGATAAACGAATGAAACTATAAATACCCGTTCAAACAAACAACAATTATGCCCCTAATGATTGGTATTCAAAGACCAACAGATGCGATTGATAGGGAGAACGATGTCCTCTCCTTTTTTGATGGCTTGTTTATGACTGATGACTATATTGAAGATAGCAACACCGATGAGAAATTTGGATATACCATTTTTGAGAAAATGGATTATGTTGTTTTCCGTGAAGAAAACTCTATTGATTTCTTCACTAATCATGTAATCAATTATATTCGGACTCTCAAAGATACTGACACTATTACTATCAAAGAGAATGAAGATGATGCAGATTTTATGTTCGTTGGTTCAGCGACAGAATTCATTGAATTTTGGGATTCTATGGGAGAGGAAGAATGATGGATTGGAATAAGTTATGGCAAAAGTATTTTCCACACCTTAGCCCTAAAGAGGCTCATGCTGAATTGATGCAAATGTTTCCCGAAGGCGAGGAAGAATGGGTCAAGGCGAATAAAGATGAGTGAATATGTTCCTGTGGGTGGGCCATGTCGCCGTCAATGTGATGTGGACATGAAAACTCTTATTTGTAATTCATGTGGAATGTCTTACAAATTAGCGGAGGAAGAATAAAGCGGTGGGATGCGATATGGAATTGGTTTGTGGATTTATTATACTATTGATTGCTTATGGATTGGCTTTTGGGTCTGACCCATACGATGATTATTGACCGAATCTTTTATTAACCCGTCGCCCTCCCCGCACGGTATGGATAAGCATTGGAAACGCCTTTTTGTTTCCGACCACCCTGCTCATCTATGTTGTGGAGAACAAATGACTTATGTGGGTGTGCAAGAAACACCCGTTGGTGAAAAACCCGATTGGGAATCCCACTACCCCGACACCGATGATTATTGGGATTGTAAAAAGTGCGGTGTCATCAAACCAAGTCGCAGGTATAAAGATTGGTTTGGTTCGGATGACCTTGATATTGAAATCTATGATTATCTTGAGGAAAACCGTGAGGAACATGGAACACCACTTTCCGTTATGGTAAGTGGCTACATGGCTTGTGTTGTTTGGGAAGATTCTGTAATTGTCTTTGGTTATGATGGCAACGAATACTGTCATTCCTTTGGTTTTGAATTGGAAGCACCCAAGAAAGGAATCCTTTCCTCTTTCAATTTGAACCCACCAACGCTCAAGGTTGATACTGAAACGACATAACCTTCATAAACCTGTTTCGGTCTATGAACAAATATGGGAACAAGAAGCACCACTACCGTTCTTGATGAAGAAGGCAAACCCCTTCTTCGGATTTATCAGCAATATGACGGCTACATTGAAGGTGGAGTCGGAGAAAAACTAATTCGTCTTTTGGAAGGTCGCCGTGTCGTTCAAGGATTTACAATGGAAGACAAAGTGGCACGGAGTTTCAACGGTATGTCTTGTCTTGCCGCCCAATTGGTGTCGGATTTGAAAGACGGTATTGGTAATGTGTATATCCAAGCACTTGATGAGGATTACGAAGGCTCGTATGATTACACGATTTCTTGTGTTTCCGAACCTATCATTTCCACATCAAAGAGGGTTAAGGATTATCAACGCCTTCACATTGTAATGAAGTCGTATGGTGAAGTCGTCTATGATGGCCTCATTGACAGTTATGACCGAAAATTAGTGGTGGGACTTGAATGAGAAAGTGGTTGGGTCGTTTGACCACTCCTTTCTTTGTGCCTTTGCGCCGTTTCATCGTTTGGGGCGATAACAAATTTGGCACTTGTGATATGAAATTAAGCATTGAGCCTCGTTATGATGAAAACCCCTTGAGAGGATTTGCCGATATTGACGAATCCTCATCACAAACAACACTTTCCGAATTGGAAAAGAAAATTTCAAAAGATAAGGCGAACATTGAAGGTTTGGGTGAAAGCGAGTGAAAGGCGAATGGCTTTGGATGCTCAAACCTAAAGAAAATGAGAGTGAGGAAGAATGAGTGGTAAATACAAAGTCCGTTTCCACTTAGCAAAGGGGAAGAATTATCGCCATTGGCAAATCATCAAGCCTTGTGGAACGAGGGAATTCATTGACCCCGATAGCGAGCATGAATATCAAATTAAGATGTTCAATTGTCGTTTAGTCAATCAAGCCCAAACTGCTAAGAAAATCTATGACGGCCAATGCAACAAAACTGTTTGCTCATGGATTGAGTGTTCCCACTTCAAAGTCATAGGTCATTTGTCCAATCTTTTCGGCGGTAGTGAAGACCCCACCGATACCATGTATTCAGTCGGAAATTCTGTTGAATTGCGATATAATCCCCGTAAAAACCCCTTTTGGGTTCATTCAGCCACAAATTCCAATGTTGATGGACACAAATTCCGCCACCTATTTACAAGTGGAAACAAAGTTTATGTGAAGGAGAGATGATTATGACGACACCGTTGATGGATGATGCCCTTTATGGAATTGCTTACAAATGCCGAAGGGAATGTAAAAAATGTGGTAAAACTGATTGGTATGATTTGAAGGAAACGGGGTATATACTTTGCCTTGATTGTGGACACCAAGAACCTGTTGAGGATTGATAGTATGGATGAATTGAAACTCCGAATTGAAACCGAAGAATACATTTACGAAGAATGGATTATTGAGAACAGTTAATAAGGTGTTCCGATAATCGTTTCTTTATGAAGCAAAATGTGATTTGGGAATGTCCCGAATGCAAAACACAAACACGGTTCAAAGGATTGTGCCGAGATTGCACCGAATATGATGATAAGGGCGCACCTGTAAAGCCTATCCATAGGGTTCGTTTGAATCACACTCGCACGGAAAGGCACACGCAAACACGCACGAAGCAAGATTTTGTCAATCAACGCCGACCTCACCCTTCCCGAAAACAATTGGAAGCCATCAAGGATGCCCTTAATGCTCAATCACGGAATCTTGTTGATGGAACGCAAGATTCTAAGGATATTCCACCGTTGCACGAAACCATTAGTGCGGTTGAAAAACAGTTTGAAGGTGAGGAAGAATGATGGAATTATTTGTTGGAATTGTTGGAATGGTTTTGCTTTATTGTCTTGGTAAGATTCTTTACCCCGACATTCCCGAACATAAGCCTATTCAACAAGAGTTAATCAAGATGGGAGATGATGAAAATGGTCAATGAATTGCTACTGAAAGAAATGTATGATGATATGCTTGATTCTTGTTATCCCGAAGTGGAAATTGGCGGCTTAAAGTATGTTCAATCCATCGCTCTTTATCGCATTGACCCAATTGCTTACCAAGTAGGATTGAATGACTACGAATCTTCCCTTCGTTCCGATTATGAAAATTACGGACACTATTCGGATTTATTTTCCGATGAGGAAGAATGATTAGTATGGGAAAAATCATTTGTGGCGATACGATAGCCGAAATGAAGAAAATGGCTGATGAATCCGTTGATTTAATCATCACAAGCCCGCCTTACAATTTGAAAAATTCCACAGGTAATGGAATGAAGGATGGGCGAGGCGGAAAATGGGAGAATGCTAAACTTACAGAAGGATATGCAAAACACGCCGACAATATGAGTCGTCAAGATTATACCAATTGGATGAAAGAGTGCTTAACCGAAATGTTTCGGGTTTTGAAACCAAGCGGTGCTATATTTTTCAATCACAAGTTTAGAGTGCAAGGTGGTTTGATTGAAGGACACCCATTTTTGGAGGATTTCAATGTTCGTCAAATGATAATTTGGGCGAGAGCAGGTGGTTTCAATTTCAATGATACTTACTTTTTGCCTACCTACGAAGTTATTTACTTGATGCCAAAGACCCCTAAAGGAAAAGACACTTTTAGATTGAAAAAGGGTGCGAATAAGAAAACCGATATTTGGAGAATCAACCAAGAAAAGAACAATCCACACCCTGCGCCATTTCCTGTGGAGTTAGTGGACAACATTTTGACTTCTTGTGAGGGCAAAATTGTCCTTGACCCTTTTGGCGGTTCGGGAACGGTTGGAGTTTCAGCCAAGAAACACGGATGGGATTATATCTTAATAGATAATTCACCCGAATACTGCAAAATGGCAGAAAATAGAATTAAACAGACTTAATCATTGTTTTTGTTTGACTTAGGCCCGTTTCACATTACTCCATCTTACTGTTTTTCCGAAAATTTTCCGAACATTCCCGAAAATTTTCCGAATTTTAGAATTTCTATACTAATAATGAAGAACATAACATTTGATTGCTACAATTGCCAAAGGAAGATAACCTCTCGTTGGACTCCAAAGTATGTGAGAACCTTTCATGCGTGTGGGAACATTTACTACACCTGTCGGATTTGTCCGAGTTTTCTCCCCGACCCTCCGAGAATTCTCCGTGAAATAGAAAGTCCCAAGTATAGAAGGTGATACCATGACGAATGACATATTTAGAAAAAGACCCATCTTAGGGAACAGGATTTTGACTCCTATTCGTGAAAGACCCACTTTCAAACGAGTGATGAGTTTGTGGGAAGCCGAAAGAAGGTGTAAATACTATCCACAAATGAAGGAATCGTATTTTGACCCGCCCACAGGTTGTAGGACTGTGGAAAGGAATATCAATGGAACGACTAAGTTTTGGGAGATGTTGTGCAATTGCGACTTTGACGAAAACCCTGTTGAAACTATTTCATCTCAAAGGGTGATAGCCAAGATGAAGGAGTTTGCCTTCAATTGGTCGGAAAGGGAAGATAACAAACCCAAACCCAATTTTACGACAGAATACAAGAGATTGATGAAGTCCATCACCGATAAATAATGTTGGGCTTTTACAAAATAATGTAATTTTGAACATTTGACGACTTTAGATTACAAGATTTGAATTCCGATGTTCGGGATTTGAATTGAGAATATGGAAGGTGAGCCACTAATGATGAGAAGAAGAATTTTGATTCCAATAAAGAATGCCTTACAGGAGAAGGCTGATGAATATGCCGAGAGGCAAGATGCCCGAACCTTACAGAATATGAAACGCATTGAGTGTCTTGATGAAAATTACATCCTATTTGTTTATGCTAATTTCTCAATAACTTGCATCCGAGAGTTTGCTGACGGGACTTTCGGAATAGATGACTTTTACAATGCTAAGTTAAGTCCCGATGGAGATGAAGAATTGACAGTTAGCCAAGCATTGAGGAAGAAATGGCATAGCGAAGGCGTAGCCCGCAAAGCGGAACAAAACGGTAAAGTCATAGAAATGGCTAAAAATATGGCTTACAATTGGTAAAACTCTAAATATGTGTAGGAGGGCCGGGAACTCATGGAGAAATTAAAGAAACTGTATGATGCTGTTTTTAACGAAGTTATGTCTTTACCACACGAACCCCAAGCAGGTTTGAGATATTGGAAAAAGAAGAAGTTATCTTTGTCCACCGAACCTTTGAACGATGTGAAGTGGATAGTCATTGATGAAAACTTTGACCCCTACAATAGCAACGGAGAATTTCACATTGACTCATCTTGGACTGTTAGTATTGCCACACCATTACATTTTACCAATCAATTGAAGCGTATTCCACTCATCAATGTTCCAAGTGAAAGGAAAATTATGCAAATGGCTTTGAATTCAGCACAAGCCGTGCGAAGTGGACTTCAAGAATACAAGTATGGGTTTGACGATATTGTTAGCAAAACTTAGGCCAAACATACAAATACTTGTTTATGCCATGTCATAACATGAAAAGTATTTTGAGATATGTTGGCGGCAAAAGTAGGGCAGTAAAACATATCTTGCCATATTTGGAAGGTGCGGAGGTTTTGTATTCCCCGTTTTTCGGTGGAGGCTCAATTGAGTTTGCCTTTTCCGAGAAGGGTAAAGTAATTGCTTGTGATTTGTATGAGCCTGTGGCGGTGTTTTGGCAAGAAGCCCTCAAAAATCCCGCCCTTGTAGCCGATAAAGTGCAATCATATCACCCTTTAGCCAAGACCGAATTTTATTCCTTACAAAAAGACCTACCTCAATTGAAAAATCGTCTTGAAATGGCTTCTGTTTTCTATGTTTTGAACAGGGCTTCCTTTTCGGGTTCAACCAATTCGGGAGGTATGTCGCCCTCACACCCAAGATTCAATCAATCCTCTATTGATAGGTTGAGAAAGTTTTCAGCACCGAATGTTGAAATCCATCACAAAGATGCTTTTGATTTACTTGATGAATTGACAAAGATTGACCCCAAAGGAAAGGCAATTTATCTTGACCCTCCATACATGATTAAGAATTATTTGTATGGGAATAGGGGTGATATGCACAAGCATTTCAATCACGAAAAATTGGCACAAATTGTCAAGAAATTACATTCGTTAGGTTGGAAAATAGTCATGTCATACAACAAAACCGATTTGCTTGAACAATGGTATAGCGATTTTCAAATCATTCCTCTTGAGTGGAAGTATGGTATGAATACTTCCAAAAAATCCGATGAGATTTTGATTGTAAATATGTGAAGGATTAAATACCAATCCCGACCATAATTTACCCATGAACCAACGAGAGTTATTGATTAAGCATTTTGAGTCCCGTTCTTCCATTTCGGGTGTTGAGGCGGCGACTATTTACAAGATTCGTTCCCTGCCTCGCCGTATTCTTGATTTGAAGCAAATGGGCTATCAGTTTGAGAGCGAATGGCGCACCGACCCGACAGGTCAAAGATACAAGCGATACACTTTGACAGGCGTTCCCGACATTGAAGGGCATTCCGTTTCTCATTACACCAACGCTTAGATACCCCTTCGGACAAGTGATTGTTATGGTTCTAACTGCTGACGAATTGAAGAAGCAAAAAACTCCCGAATTAGAAAAAATCATCGTTCTCATTGAAGAAATCCTTGAGAGTCGTAGCGACAAATCCGCCGAGATTGCCGTTGGCGACAAAGTTTCCTTTGAGATTCGTAAAAACTGTGTCATTGAAGGCGAAGTATTAGCCAAGACTGACAAGCGTGTTAAGGTTCATACTACTAAGATTTCGGGCGTTTATCAAATTGCGAGTAAGAAAGTGGACATTTTGGCTTCCGCACCGCCCGCCGACACCGAAGAAGAATGATTACTATGAAACGATTCATTGAGGAATACCGAAAATTCCGCCATCTTGTTCGTGAGGAACTTGGCGACTTAGCCGAAGAAGATATTATGATGCTCTTTTCTATGTATCTTGACAGACCGCAATACAAGAACCCCTTCGCAGGTCTTGAAACCTTTTTCACTCAATACTCATCTTTGTTTAACTCCAATGATAATCCAAATGATGACCCTAATGACCCCGACTTTGATGACGACCCGTTTTCAAACAATTCAACCGCAGGGCGTTAGGAAACTTTATTAGTATGAAATGGGTGAGGGATTTATGAAAGTCATCGCCCTTGACATTGAAACGGCTAATCTTGACATGGATTCCGAAGGTTTGACATTTGACAATCCGAAAGGATGGAAAACTGCCGTAGTTTGTATGTATGATTCAAAAGATGATTTGAATTCCATCTATGTTCACCCCGACAATTACGATGAAGTAGTGCGTAAGTGCGGAGGCAAGTTAGGAATTGTTTTCAAGTTTGAAATGCTCGCCTATCATTTGCGAAATGCAAGGAACGAAGGTTATTTGCTTCTTACACATAATGGAGAAGGTTTTGACTTCCCAATTATGAGTAAAACACAGAAGGAAGGTGGCGTTGGTTCTGTCAAATCACTTTTGGAAAAGTGGCCTGAACATCAAAAATTGGATATGGCGCAATATCTCAAAAATGAAACAGGAATTCGTTATCGTTTGAATCACCTAATACATGGAATTCTTGGTGAAGATGAGTCAAAATTGATGGATGCGGCAAATGCCCCGATTGAATGGAATAAAGGAAACCATGAAGAAGTTATTCGCTATTGCATTGATGATTGCCAAAAGACCTACAAAGTTTTCATCGGTGCGATGGATAGTGGATATTTCACCGCTATTGGAAAAGACGAGTATGTTGATGTTCCCTATGCACCACCTGTAAGGTTGGAGTGAGGAAGTGGTTATGATGGTAAATTGTCCGACTTGTGGATGGAGTATGAAATTGCGAAAAGAATACGCTTCGGGCGGATATGTCTTTGGACATTTTGTTTGTAAGTCTGTCAAGGAGTGTCCTACCACCGTCAAGGTGAAAGCCCCTATGGAATGGATGATTGAAACAGGCCGTTGGAAAGGTGAACCTTTATCAAGTAAGTCGGAGAAGTGATGGCACATGGATTCAATTACATTAGGATTTTTTGCTTTCACATGGATTTTCTTCCTTTGGCTTGCATGGTTTGGTTGGCAAGCAATTAAATCAATTCTTGACCTTAACGATGAAATCTTCGGGCATCTTGGTTTGAAGAAAGACGAAAGTAAGGTTGTGAAGGGTCAAATGAGCCTTGCTGACTTTGCCGAAGAAGAATAGGTGTCGTCATGTCCCAAAGAGGAAAGTTTGAGCGTTGGCTTGACCGCCATAATCATAAAATGGAACTGATGAGGACATTGACCTCCGCTTTAGCGGCCATAGCATCTTCAATTGTTTTATTCAAGGTGTGGTAATGAAACTAAGTGGAAGGGATTTTTGGCGACCTATTTTTGGTCTTATTGCCCTGCAACCATTGACAATTCTTTGGTGTTATTTGTTTAACATACCTTACTTTGAAAATCTTGGAATCTTTTCCGTAGTTTGCACATTGTATCTTATTCCTATCTATGCTTGGTATGAACGCAAGTGTGATGATTTGGATAAAACCGAAAAAGTGGGGTGGCCATATTGAGAATTCCCGACCCGAATGAGCCACCATTTCCCTACAATTTCCCCGTTTCCGACAATGAAGATACTAAAATGCTAATTTTGTTGGTTGAGGCCCTGACAAAACGAATTGATGACTTGGAGAAAAGAATCCGATATTTAGAGTCGGAAAGAAATCGTAATCAATTTTCAAAAAGGCGATGATTATGGGTTGGAAAGAAAAGGATTGGAAGAATAACGAGAGTCGTAAAGATG
>Ga0163111_10002818_pt1 | contig 11089 bp, 9 predicted proteins | sample CRUFie1St18metaG_FD_109645 | JGI IMG/M metagenome (GOLD analysis project Ga0163111, IMG submission 109645) | Marine microbial communities from the Costa Rica Dome - CRUD Field 142mm St18 metaG | ecosystem: Environmental > Aquatic > Marine > Oceanic > Photic zone | place: Costa Rica: the Eastern... | reverse complement strand
TTGATACTGGAGATTTAACAGAAGGAAGTAATTTATATTACACAAACGCTAGAGCAGACGCTCGAATAGCAGCAGCTAGCGTTGGAGATTTATCAGATGTAACTTTAACATCTACACAAACAGGAGACATACTTAGATATAACGGTTCTGCATTTATAAATGAACCACTTAACTTAGGCACTGATACTGAAGGTGCTTATGTCGCAAGTCTTGTAGCTGGTACAGGTATAGACCTTGCTAACAATACAGGAGAAACAGCAACACCAACTATTACAGTTGATTTAGGTGACTTTGATACTGGTGACTTATCAGAAGGAACAAACCTTTATTACACTGATGCACGATTCGATACAAGATTAGCTACAAAAGATACTGGTGACTTAACTGAAGGAACTAACCTTTACTATACAGATGCAAGAGCAGATGCTAGAATCGCTGCCGCTACCACAGATGATTTAACTGAAGGTAGTAGTAATTTATATTTCACAACCGCAAGAATTGATAGCCACTTATCAGGTAGCACTGGTGTAACTTATAATGCAGGTGCTATATCAATAGGACAGGCCGTAGGAACAAGTGATGATGTAACATTTAACACTGTAACAGCAGACTTAACTGGTGCTGTAACTGGTACAGTAACTTCTATTACTAATCATGATACTGACTCTCTTACAGAGGGTTCAACTAATCTTTATTACACTAACGCTAGAGTTCAATCTTATTTAAGTGGTGGTACTGGTGTAACAATGTCTGGTACTGGTGAATTCAGTATTGGACAAGCAGTAGCAACAACTGACGATGTTACTTTCAATGACTTAATAGTTTCTGGAGATTTAACAGTATCAGGAACAACTACAACAGTTAATACTGAAACAATTAATCTTGCTGATAATGTAATACTTCTTAACAGCAATGAATCAGGGTCACCAAGCCAAAATGGTGGTATAGAAATTGAACGTGGTTCTGATACTAACAAAACTTTAATTTGGAACGAGACAGACGATAAATGGACTGTTGGTTCTGAGACATTTGTAGCAGGGACTTTTGAAGGAGCCTTGACTGGAAATGTTACAGGCAACCTAACAGGTAATGTAACTGGTACTGTTTCTAGTATCGCTAATCACGATACAGATAGCCTAAGTGAAGGCTCCACCAATTTATACCATACTGCTGCAAGAGCAAGAGTTGCTTTATCAGGAAGTACAGGTATAACTTATGACAATAGCACTGGTGCTATATCTATTGATGGAACAGTAGTAACAGAAACTTCTACTGACACACTAACTAATAAAACTATTAACTTTGAAAATAACACAGCAATAATTGAATATGCTGTAACAGTATCTAATGCTTCTGGTGGTAACAAGTTTTACCTAGACGGACAACTAGCAAGTACTGTACAATTAATTCCAGGTGTAACTTATAGATTTGATACATCAGACTCTTCAACATCTGGTCATCCATTTGCTTTATCATCAACTAAAGACGGAACACATAATAGCGGTAGTGCTTATACACAAGGTGTTACTACTAATGGTTCACAAGGTTCAAGTGGTGCTTATACACAAATAGTTGTAGATGGTATGACACCTAACTTGTACTACTACTGTACAGCACACTCTGGTATGGGTAATGATGGAATGCTTCGTATCAAGACACAAGATACTGATGATGTATCAGAAGGTTCTAATAACTTATACTATACAGACGCAAGAGCACAAGCTGCAATTACAGGTAGCACAGGAATAAATGTTTCATCAGGTGCTGTGTCTATAGACAGTACTGTTGTTACTGAAACATCTACTGATACTCTTACAAACAAAACAATAAACTTTGAAAACAATACTGCAATCATAGAATTCGCAGTTACAGTAGCAAATGTAGGTGGTAATAAATATCACTTAGATGGAGAAACTGGTGCAAGCGTACAGTTAATTCCAGGCATTACATATAGGTTTGACCAATCTGATAGTTCTAACTCTGGACATCCTTTACTTTTATCTACAACTAAAAATGGTACTCATGCTTCTGGTAGTAACTATTCAACTGGAGTAACAACAAGCGGAACTCCTGGTTCATCTGGTGCATACACACAAATTGTTGTAAACGCTGCTACTGCAGATACACTTTATTATTACTGTCAACATCACTCAGGAATGGGTGGAGATGGAGTTATATCTGTACAAGGACTTTCTTTATCAGACAGTACTACTGATGATTTATCAGAAGGTAGCTCTAACCTTTACTACACAGACGCAAGGGCTAGAGGTGCAATTTCTGTTACAGATAGTGGTGGCGATGGCTCATTAGCATATAACTCATCTACAGGTGTAATAACATATACAGGACCATCAGCATCTGAAGTTCAAGCACATATAACAGCAGGTACAGGTGTTGCAATATCTTCAGGAGAAGTATCTATAGGACAGGCTGTAGCAACCACATCAGATGTCACATTTAATGATTTAACAGTATCTGGTGACTTAACTGTTAGTGGAACAACTACAACTTTAAATACCGAAACATTAACAGTAGATGACAACATAATTGTCTTAAATAACAATGTCACAGGTACACCTAGCGAAAACGCAGGTATAGAAATAGAACGAGGCAGTTCTACAAATGTCACTTTGATTTGGAACGAAATTGATAATAAATGGACTGTTGGCTCAGAAAGATTTGACGCAGGAAGTATTTACTCTACATTTGTCGGAAACTTAACTGGTGATGTAACAGGAACAGTATCTTCTCTCTCTAACCACACCACTGATGATTTAGGTGAAGGTTCAGGAACAAACTTATATTATACAAATGCAAGAGCTGACGCAAGAATATCTGCTGCAAGTGTTGGTGATTTATCAGATGTAGACATAACAACTTCTGCACCTACAAGCGGACAGGCTCTTGTTTGGAATGCAAGCAATAACGAATTTGAACCTGGCGATGTCACTTCAAGTCTTACAGGTTTAAGTGATACAACAATAAGCTCTTTAGCTACAAACGAAATACTAAACTATAACGGAAGTGCTTGGGTTAATACCTCTACACCTACATTAGGAGATACAACATTTGTATCTACAAATACAAATGCTAATTCAGGACCACTTGTAAAACTTTATAGAAACTCAGCATCACCAGCAGATGCAGATACTTTAGGAGCATTAAGTTTTACTGGTGAAAATGGTGCTGGCTCAGAAATAACTTATGGTTCTATACAAGCACAAATAGACAGTGCTACTAATGGCTCAGGTAGTTTAAAATTTGCTACAGCGGATGGTGGGTTTTCTACTTATGTATTAGACATTTCTAGTAAAGGTATTGAATTAGAAGCTGGTAAAGACATTTACTTTGAGGGCAGTTCAGCGAATGGTTTTGAAACTAAATTAACAGTAGCTAACCCAACTGCTGACAGAACTGTCACATTTAAGAACGAGTCTGGAACAGTTGCATATACAACTGATGTACCTAGCTTTACAGATAGTCTTTCTGAAGGTTCAACAAATCTTTTCTTTACTAATGCTAGGGCAGACGCAAGAATTGCAGCTGCAACTGTAAACGACTTAAGTGATGTAATATTTAGTAGTCCTTCATCATCAGATGATGCAAAAGTTATATCTTATAGCGATAGCTCTGGTGGTTTCGTATTATCATCACTTGCAGGATTATCAGGTTCTGGTGAAGTAAATACAGCTTCTAATGTTGGTACTGCTGGTGTAGGAGTATTTAAACAAAAAACTGGTGAAGATTTAGAGTTTAAGAAAATAAATGCAGGTTCTGCAAAGATAACAATTACTGATGATACTTCAAACAATGAAGTAGATATTAACTTAGGCACTGTATCAATAGATGATTTAAGTGATGTTGATATTACAACATCAGCACCTACAAGTGGTCAAGCTCTTAAATGGGATGGCTCTAACTTTGTTCCAGGAGATGCTAGTTCTAATGTATCACAACTAAACGATGTTACTTTAACTTCTTTGGCTACTGGAGAGTTATTACAATACAATGGTAGTGCTTGGGTAAACGCAACATTAGACACTGCTGATATAACTGAAGACTCATCTAATCTTTACTTTACAAATGCTAGAGTTGACGCAAGGCTTTCTGGTGGAACTGGTGTTACATATAACGCTGGTGAAATATCAATCGGTCAGGCTGTAGCTACTACATCTGATGTAACATTCAATGACTTGACTGTATCTGGTGACTTAACAGTTTCTGGTACTACAACTACTGTCAATACAGAAACAATTAACTTAGCTGATAATCAAATCGTTCTTAATTCCAATGCAACTGGCTCTGCTTCAGAGAATGGTGGTATTGAAATTGAGAGAGGTGACGATGCTAACAAAACACTTATATGGGACGAAAGTACAGATAAGTGGACAGTTGGCTCAGAAACTTTTGTAGCTGGTACATTTGAAGGTAATGCTACAGGTATTACAACAGCAGCTATAACAGGACTAACAGAAGACAGTTCTCCAGCAGAAACAGACTTAATAGTTGTTTATGATGGTAGTGCTGGTGCTTTGAAAAAAGTACAGAAATCAAACTTCGCAGCTTCTGCAACATTTAGTGTTAATGATGAAATGCCTCTCACACTTGCTAATGCAAGTTCAGACCCAATAGAATTTACAAATGTTGGTACATCAGCTACAGACATAGATTTAGTTCTTGCTGATGGTTCTAGCGACCCAATAAACATTGTAGGCACTTCTAACTCTGCAACAGTATTTAGAGATGGCGATACAGATACATTTATTAAGGTAGAAGATACTACTGATGATGACACAATTAAAATGGCTACTGCTGGTACAGAAAGATTACATATTGAAAGCGATGGGGAGTTTGACTTTAAGAAGAGTCAATTAAAAAACTTTGCTGAATCAATACAAGCAGTAACAAGCTCAAGTGGTGTATTAGCTATAGATATGGCTACAGCAGGAATAGGAACTATAACATTAACAGAGAACATTACAGATATAGATTTTACAAACGTTCCTACATCAGGTGCTTCAACTTTTGTTCTTAAAATAACACAACACGCTTCTTCAGCAAAAACAGTAGCTATAAATGCTATTACTGTAAATGGTGGCTCAGATGTCACAGGTAAAACAGCTGGAGGAAATGGTTATACAGTTTCTACTGGTGCTAATGAGGAAGACATAGTTACATTTACATTCTTTGCTGCAAGCACACCATATCTAAATGCAATACAGGCTTGGGCATAATGAGTTTATTATTAGGAACAGCAAAAAGTAACTTTACACTAGCACCCGCAACAGGACAAGAATTTATTATTGAATTAGACGCTCAATATGGTAGCGGTTCTACTTGGACAGACAATAGTGGAAGTGGCTTAAATGCAACATTATACTCTACTACTATTGGTGGTTCGGGTGATACAAAATATTTTGATGTAGATGGCTCTTCTGATTATGCACAAGTAGATGTAGGAACAGCTTTTGATTCATTAAGTGCTTTTACTATCGAATGTGTAATGAGAATGGACGCTGTAAATCACGCATATCCTAGATTTAACTTTAATCAAGGTAATGAGTATGGTTTTAGATTAGTAACTACTCAATCTACAACAGGTTGGAACGCTTGGGTATTTAACTTTAATGGTACAAATTATAGCTTAAATGACCAAACAGCTTCAAGTAGTAACAGTGCTTATTCATATACATCAAATACAAAAATTTATTGTGCTGCTACTTATGATGGAACAACCTTAAAATCTTATTTTGGAAAAGGTAGCTCTGTAACAAATGTTGCTACTACTACAGTATCTGAATCAGATAGAGGTGTTTTAAATGCAAGTTATAAGAGTGATAAGACTTTAGCTTTTGGTAGAGAAACAAACTACAGTCCTACTAGATATCAAGATAGTAGATTTTATTACTGGTCTTTAAAAGATAAAGCCTCAACTGCAACAGAAATATCTGATAGATTTAGCACATTTGATTCGAGGTTTAGTTTGTAATGGATATATTAATAGGATTATTAATAGGTTTTGCATTAGGTTCTGCAAGTGTTTGGTTCTATATAGGATTTAAAGTAAAAGACACAGGTCAAGAAGAGTTAGATTATAATATGATTGAAAAGTCCTTGGGAGAGTTTGTAGATAGCAAATATGACCCTGAGAACTATTTAGGTCAAGGAGAAGGTACTAGATAATGGCAACAAGACAACATCTTATTAGAGTAGCAACTACAGCAGGTGGAGACTCCAATGGTTTAGCCGAATTTGCAGCTGGTTCAGCTGATGGTGGACCATTAATACCTGCATACACAGATACTGAAAGAGACGCAATCACAACTGCTACTGAGGGTATGCTTATATACAACAGTACAGATGACAGACTTCAAGTAAGAACTGCAAGCTCTTGGTTATCACTAGACATTGGTGATATCGTAGGTGTCACAACAGACGCACTATCAGGTATATCTGGAGGTGCAGGTTCTGGTACAGTAGATTTAAATATAGACGCAACAAGACTTACAGACGGCACATCAATAGATGTGGATGAAGACAACGACTTAGTAATGTTATACGACAATTCCGCCTCTGCAATGGTAAAAGTAAAAGCACAACAGTTGCATACTACAGAAGCTTTGCAGTGGATGGGACTATAGGAGAGATATAAATGGCAGTATATACAGCAGCAGAACTTGCAGAAGTAACTGCACTTGGAACATCTGAAGCAGAAGTATTCAGTAATTCTAATAAGTGTATTATAAAGCAAATATTGCTTGCGAACTATACAGCAACTGATAGAACAGTTGAAATAAAAGTCATTCCTTCAGGGGATACGACTGGTGACCAACATATTGTTTTTGGTGACATAACTGTTCAAGCTAATACAACCACTTCCATTGACTTGGCAATGGTTATACCTGCTTCAGCATCAGTAGCTGCAAAATGTTCAGCGGCAACATCTGTAAATATACATGTTTCAGGCGTAGAGGTTAGCTAATGTCCGAAATAGAAATACCTAAGCCAGTCTTTCTGGACAGGCTTGGGGGTGATGAGATATACGGTTTTGGGCAAGATGGTAATGTTACATTAACTTCTAATACAACTCTTGCCAGAGATATGTATTACAACAATCTTACAATAAACTCTGGTGTTCAATTAGACACTAATGGTTATCGTGTTTTTGTAGCTGGTACATTAACATTTACAGACTCAACATCAAAGATAGGTAGATTTTCTAATAAAACAACAGCAGGAACTCTTAAAGGTGGATTTGCTAAAGGTATAGCTGCAACAGATACTTTGGGTGGTAAATCTGCAGAACAAGACCAATCTACACATGACGCTAATCAATTCTTTGAAGGTGAAAACGAAATGTTTAACTTATCAGTAGCTATTGCTGGACATGCATTAGATGTAGATACAGGAACTTATAAATTTATTGGTGGAGGTTCTGGTGGTGGCGATGGTACTACAAACGCTGCTTCTGCTGGTGATGATGGTTCAGATTCTAACTGGTCTGATTATCAAGTAGTTGGTGCAGACGGAGGTAAAGGTGCTACAGGAAATGCTGCTACAGCAGGTACAGGTTCAGCAGGTGGTGGAGTTGTTATTGTTTTAGCAAAAACTGTTGTAGGTGATGGAACAATAAGAGCTGACGGTGATGAATCTACAACTGGAACAGACGGAACAGCTGGTGCTCCAGCTCCAGATGCTTCAACACCAGGTAATACAGTTCCTGGCAACACTGATACACATCCAGGCAATAATTATTCGTATGGATATAGCTATGGGTATTCTTATGGGTACTCTTATGGCTATAGCTATCCAGGTAATACAAATACACATCCTGGTAATAACTACTCTTACAGTGGTGCTAATCCTCACACACACTACCACTGGCATGGTGCAACAATTAACAACTGGTCAACAGGTGGTTATCATTATCATTACAATCACTGGCATCCATATACTAACTATGGTTCTAACCCTACTAACTATGGGTCAAACCCAACTAACTATGGTGCAAACTATGGAGCAAACTATGGTGCTAACTATGGTAATAATAATGCTACTAACCCAACCACTTACAGTACTAACCCTGATACAACTAACCCTACTACTTATCATCCAGGTGGTGCTGGTGGTGCAGGCGGTACAGCTACAGATGGATACAACTCTGGTGGAGGTACAGTAGTATTTGTTACAGGTACTAAACCACTTCCTTCAGGTTTAACTCTTGCAGCTGCGGCAGGAACTGCTGGTACAGGAACAGCTGGTGCAGGAAACGTAATAACAGTATTTAATATAGACGCAGACGACACGGACCCAGGAGCTTAATATGCCAATAACTAAAGTAGGTGAAATACCTTCAGACTTTGAAAGTTTCGATGTAATACCAGATAGTATTTATGGTTCAGGTATGGACGGCAACGTAACCATTTCATCTAACACAACTCTTACAAGAGATATGTTTTATAACAATTTAACAATAGACCCAGGAATAGTTTTGAATACAGCAGGTTATAGAGTATTCGTTAGAAATACACTTGCTATGGCTTTAACAAATGGTAATCAAGGTGATACAAAAATTGGGCGAGTTGGTGGCGTTAGTTCCACTGGTACTTTAAAAGGTGGAGGTCTTGCGGCCGTCACTAACTCACTCGGTGGTAATGGTAATGGCTATACAGCTACTGCACCAGATGAAGGAGCAGAATATTTTAACCACCCAGATTTAGCAGTACAAGGTGTTGTAGTTCATGCTGGACAAACTACACCAGACCCTCTTAATGGTGGTGCAGGAGACTCTGTAAACTATGGTGGTGGAATTGTAGTAGTATGTGCCAGAAAGATACAAGGATACGGAACAATAGAAGCTAGTGGTGAAACAACTACTGGTGGTGGAGTTATATTTATAGTTTCACAAGATATTCCACTAACAGGCGTAGCAACAGATGTAACAGGTTACGCTTCAGGTACAGTCAAGACATTCAAGGTTTAACATGGCTACTGTAAGAATAAACTACAGTAGAGAAGACTCTAAGCAATCAGATTATGATTTATGGTATTGGTTAACTAATCCTCAAACAATAGACCATGCAGTCTTTGAAGAATATGTTCATGAATATCCAAGATATAAACTATCTTTTGGAGATAATGACTATGTAGATATAGATACTGGTGACAGTACAAAAATACAATTTTATATAAAGAGAAAAGACGGTACATTTGACCATAACAAAGAACTCTGTGATTTTGGTGAGTTTAGTTGTGGTAACTTATGTATTTATTGTTATCTATATGGATACAGGTGGGACATAGATTTAAATGTACTTCCAAAGTCTGAATTTTATATAAACAACACAAGTCCTTACTTGTATAAAACATCTAGTTATACATCAATACATCCTGTAGGTATAAGCACTACTGGTGCTGAAACCTTGGAAGGTGATGGAGACAATGATGTACCAGTTGAAGATGATAAATTAAGGGTACATTACGATATAGCAAATTATATTGATATTGATATACCTGAAGATGAAGTTTGGTACACAAAATGGGAATCATACTCTCAATGGTACAAAACAACAATAAACAGAATTCAACTGTTATACTTAAGGAATAAATCTTATACCGTAGGAGAAAATGATATGGACTTATCAATAGACGCAGATGCATTACAAGTAGAAAAAGATGATGCTAAGCAAATGCTTGAAAAAGCAGTAGCTAACTGTCTTTATAAACTTGGTGAAGATATCGATGCCTTTGATGAAGATGCTTTCTTAGCTGATGTAGATGCATATAAAGCTACAAAAAGCTCTACATTAGAAGCAACAATCGATTATCTAAAAACATCAGTTGATGCACTTAAATTATTAGCATAAGACTTTTTAGGAGGAGCTATGAGAAAAATATTTTATATCCCTGACGGTCATTCTATGGATGACTACAAAGAACATTGGGAAGGTCAAGTAGCTGAAGTACATACAGGTTTATCACCTAATATAGAAAAATTTATTGACGACCCTAAAGTAGCTCAATTCGCACACATACCTGAATTTAAACACATGTATGCTCCAAGAACTGAATCAAACACAAATTATTTTCAAGTTGCTTATGTAGATGACTTTGTAGATAGAGATAATTTACCTCAATACATTTTAGAAGTTTGGTCTAAAAATTTAGATAGACCATCAGATGAACAAATAAAAGTAGACACTTGGGTTATGCAATATGATAAAGGCCCTTGTTTTTTTACAACAGAACATAAGAAATTAGATGTAGGTTGGTATGACCTCATTGTTGTATGTGAAGGGGAAGAAGTAGATAGTCACGAGATATCTATTTATGAAAATTATGACGAAGAAGAATAATCTTTGGTGGAAAGTAAAACCAGAAGAAGTAGTTCAAGGTGTATGGGGTTGGGAAAATTGTTTAGAAGTTCCAGAAGGCATCATAGATATAATGAACGAAGAGGTAGATGCATGGGTTCCTACTGTTACAGATGAAGACATTAAAAATAATGATTCTAAAAAGTCTGTAGTATTAGCAAACGGACCAATAAGATTTAATCCTGAACAAGAATTCAAAAGACCAGAATCACAAACATTTTTAAAACAAGTTCAGAAAAATGCATTAAGTAAAATAGCAGAATACTTAGATATGTATCCAGAAGTATCAAGAGAAATAAACTGGATGGAAAACTGGCAATACATTACTTATAGACCACCAAAGCACATGACATATCATAGTGACAATCATTCTGTTAGAGACCCTAGAACAAACCAACATTATCCCGCTCCTTACTTTAGAAGAATTACTTGTCTTACATATTTAAATGATGACTTTCATGGTGGTGCATTAGATTTTAGATATTTTGACCATGAGCCGTACAAACCACCAGCTGGAAGTGTAGTAATTATGCCTAGTTCATATATGTGGTCTCATGCAACAACTCCTCTACTTAATGGTAGAAAAGCTGCATTTTTGGTTTCTTGTTCTTCTCATTTTGACGAAGCAAGTTTTAAAGCAGGAGCTACAATGGAATATGTTACAAGGAGAGAACTTAGATGATTAATAAAATGGGGGTTGTAGAAGTATATGATGA
>Ga0163111_10002817_pt1 | contig 11098 bp, 10 predicted proteins | sample CRUFie1St18metaG_FD_109645 | JGI IMG/M metagenome (GOLD analysis project Ga0163111, IMG submission 109645) | Marine microbial communities from the Costa Rica Dome - CRUD Field 142mm St18 metaG | ecosystem: Environmental > Aquatic > Marine > Oceanic > Photic zone | place: Costa Rica: the Eastern... | reverse complement strand
TCCGGGGGAATTTTTCCTAAATACTCAGCTACTTGACATCTGGAATCAAAATCTATTATAACAATTGATGTGAAGTCTTCAGCGTCACCCCTACTTACATCACAACCCAAAATATAACGATGAACTTCTACTGGTTTTTCCCAAATCCACATTTGGTTACCCACAAACATAACTTCTGGGTCCCTAATGTCCTCTGTTTTTATTCTTTCAATTGTTTCTACCGGTATCACATTATCACCAGAACCTAAAAAAGCACTTTCTAATTCCTGTGAAACTTTTCTTCTATCATACTTTAGTTTTTTAACCATACTTTCAAACCAATTAGAACATGGTTTGTATCCTTTTTTTGTTAACGCATCAAACTTACTTAAATCTTTTTCATATAAAAATTCTTTTTCATCATAATCTTCTCTATTTAGTAAAAAATGAACTATATCTTTAGTTTTTACCCAAAATAAATCTTTTGTAAATCTAGGGTCATTTTGCCAATGAAGTTCAGATATATGAAAACTATTTAACCCTTTAATAGATTGTTCATATATTTCATAATATATTTTATCGTATCCGTTTGGTGTTGATATTACAATAACTTTACCTCCTGTTGATAATGAGGCCATACAAGCAGCCCAAAAATCATCCCCCGCTTCAATATATGCCGCTTCATCAAAAATTAACGTTGTTGGTGTATAACCTCTTAAAGCATCTACAGATGTTGCTACCGCTTTTACCTCACAACCATTTTTTAATTTAAAATGTTTTTGTGAGTCCTTTTCTTTAGAAAATCCTACATTAATCCAGTCAGGCCACTGGTTTAAAAACCCCCTAACCTTATTTGCAAATTCTGAAGCGGTATCCAGTTTATTAGCGATTATTAGAATTTTTTCTGGTTTATTTTTAGATGCAAATTGTAATTTTTTAGATACCCAAGCTGCTGTAGCTGTAGACACACCCGCTTGCCTATATTTTTTAGTTATATTATCATTGTAGGTATCAAAATTTTTTAACATCATTTCCTGTTCTGGAAATAAATTAAAAGGCACATACTTAGATTGGGTGTTATCGTAGGTTTCTAAGTATGTTTTTATAGCATAATTAGTATCTTGTAAACACCTCGCATATTCTTGTATTAACTCTTCTCGTGTCATATACTATAAATATCAATAAAATATTAAGGTAATTAAAGGTTGTATAAGAAATCTTTTTCTGCTTGTGTTAAAGAATCCATACCAGTTTTATTAATTTTATCTAAAATGGTATCCATATCAAATTCCGTTGTGGTGTCAGTTTTTGGTTCCGCTACTGTCTCTATTTCACCTGTAGCATCTTCATAATCTTCTTGTTTTAACTGTTTAACAATATCATCAATCATTTTCTTGACTTTATCTTTACCACTTTGACTTCCTGATAATATTTCTTTAGCTAAAGCAAGAAATTCTTCTGCTTCTAAACTAACAAATTTAAAATAAAAATAATTTTTAATTCTTTTTTGTTCCTCTATATCGAAAAAATTGTCGGGATAAACTTCTGTGAATTTCTCCCATATTACAGGACCTAACCTTAAATCCCAAACTTCTGCTGGTAATGTATCCTCCATACCTATTACTTCATCTGCCATTTCTGGGTCTGAAGGTAATCCGTGTGCAGATATATATTCCATTACACCTTTGTAAACTTCATGTACTAAGATAGGGAACATTAGTCCTCTAGCTTTAATAGTTGGTGGGTCGGTTTCTAAATCTATTTCTTCCTTACCAGCCATTGCTGATTCAGCACCTCCAGCACCAATCATTCCTTCCATATCAGGCATCACCCAATATAATAAATCATTCACTGACATTACTATAGAATATAAGCCCACTAAGTCTGGATTAATTTCATTTAATTTTTCATTAACTAAATGATACATATAATGTGCTTTTTTTGCAGAACCTTGTATTAACGAATTTATAAATCTTCTTTTTTGTTTTTCCAAATCTAATTTTTCTAATCTTTTTGCAGCTTCATCTTCTAACTCAAAATTAGGAAATTGTGGTTCTTTTTTCTTTTTTTCTTGAGGTTTCATTTGCATTCCAGAAGTATTTGGTTTTTCTAATTTCGCATCAAATTGTAAATCACCTTCTGGTATACCCATCTCATCCACTACTAACTCTACAGCTAAATTTTCTAAAGTTTCTCTATTTTGAGATTCTATTTCCATAATTCTTCTAGCTGCTTGCATTAACATTGGTTGTAAAGACATAAAGGTTCTTGGGTCGATATTCTCTACACCAGTTGCATCTTTTACTTTTTGTACCACATCTTTAAATCTTTTAGATGCTAATAATTCTTCAAAGTTATCTGGAATACCATTTCTATCAACATCAGGAAAAGCTTTGTGTGCACCTAATGGATGATTTCTAGTCCTTAGTTTTTTCTCAATGTCTGGTGACATTCTTTCACCACCCTCACCGTAATCAACAGGAGGTGCTTCATGTAATTTTTTCTTATCCATGTTGTGTTAATGCTTTACCTAAATTAGTTGATGTTAACCAGTCTGGTAATGGTGATTCTGAATTTTTTGCTTTTGGTTTTGGTTTAACTTTAGGTTTTTGGAATGGACCTCTTCTTTCTTTTTCACCTGGTTTAGTAGGTGCTATTGTTGGGGTTTTAACTGGAGCTGTAGTATCTACTGGAGCTCCTATATACTCACCATCATCGTCTCTCTCTGTTTCATTTAAATCCATTTCACCTACAGGTACACCATTAAGTTTAATATTTCCAGAAGGACAAATATTTAATTCAATAACATTATCATTACCTTTTAAATAACCATTTAAATGACCTTCCTCATCAAAACCATCAATTTCAACACCCATCATAGGTTCCATTTCTTCACCTAACTCTACTATTGTATTAAAAGCTTCATTTTGTTCTTCCGTACCTGGAGTTTTAGTTTCTTTTATACTTTTTTTACTTAAGTTTTCTTTTATTGTTTTTATAAAATTTGCTTTTGTTATTTCAGCACTCTGGTCTGACTCCACTAAAGACATAACCCAATCCTCTAATATTTTAGCCTCATCTACTTTTTCAGGTAAATTTTCATAGTCTTTTTTTGTCATTTTTGAGGCTAATTTTTCTGCTGCGGCTGGATTTACAGCATAAAGATATTTTTGTTGAGATTTACTTGCAAATTTTTCTTGTATTTCTTTTTCTCTTAGTAGTGGAGTACCGTCAATATCTACATCAGGATTGCCAGTATCATCAGTTTCAATATCTTTAACCTCCTCAGTTTCTTTTTCTTCTAATTCGGCAGCTTTAGCCATATATAAATCTGCTAATTCTTTTTCTTTAGCTTTTATATCATCATCAGAAACTTGTTCTTTGAATAATTTTTTATCTAGTTGTTTTAATTGGTCGTTAGAAAATAAAGATAGGGTTCTGTGTGTGAACCCTTCGTTTACAAATTTTTTGATTAATTCTTTTCTAGTTTGTGGCATTTTTTAAAATTTTATCAAATTCTAATATTATATCTCTAGCATATAATCTGTCGAGGATTCTTTCACTATCTTCACCAAAATGGAAAACTAATCTTTCTTCTTCATCATTTTCATATGAATCTTCGTATGTTTCCCACCCTAAGGCTATTACATTATCTAAAGCGTGTTCCATTGAAAAGTAGTCGGAATTCTGGACTAACTCTAATTTAATGTTCTTACCTTTCAATACACCCACTTTTTTTATAAATTGTATTTCTGGTGGTCCTGGTTTTCCATGTGCTGGTGTAGAATCCCAATCCTCACCCCACATTTCATCTATATTATCACCAAATATAAATTCATAAATATTTTCATTCTTATAGTCTGGTCCTAATTCGTTTATAAATAAAAGTTTCATTTTACTTTATAAGCCCATTATTTAAAATCCAAACTTTTCTATCCTTACTCTCTAGTATTATATTACCAGTTTCTGTTTTTCTTTTAAATTTAAAAGAATTGTTTTCTTTTAAGAACTTTTCACAACTAAGTTCTTGTTCTATGGTACTATAATTTTTTTTATTTTTTTTACTTTCTTGTATTTTTTCTAATTTTTTAGTTAAATATTGTTTAGGTGTAATAGATTTTTTACTAGAACTTTCTACTTTTTTTGTTTTATTATCTACATAAGATTCTAGTAAATTACCTACTCTTTGTTTTAAAGATTCCATCGCTAATTCTTCTTCATCTTCTACTTCGTCTTCACCACCCATATCCATATCAAGCTCTTCATCACCCATTTCATCATCTATATCTAAGTCCACATCAACTTCTTCTTCATCACCATAAGTTGCTTCATCCTCCTCAAATCTATCTAAAACATCTTCTTTATCTTCTTCATCCATATTATCTAAGTCAACAGCAGAAATAACAGAGTTTAATACGTACTTTATATCAGCACTACCCATTTCCTCTTCAGCATCTCTTAATTTTTGACCTAGTTTACCTGTTAGTTTTTGTATTGGTTTCATAAAACCTTCCATATCACCTTCTTCATCATCTCCCATGTCAACATCAACATCAACATCTTCTTCACCACTTTCATCTTCCATGTCCATGTCCATATCTAAATCTTCTTCATCACCTTCAGTACCCATGTCTGCACCCATATCTAAATCTAAGTCTTCTTCACCACCTTCATCCGGCACATTTAAAACAAATTTTTCTTGTTCATCCATTTCACCTTCCTCATACATAGAGAGACCTTTACCTTCATTATATTCTTCATTTAAAGGTTTAAAGATTAAGTTCATTCTTTTTAAAGCTGAACCATAACTCTTAAATCTATCTCTCTTTTTATTTTGTATTCCATGAATATAATCTAATTCTGATTCGTTGATACCTGATTTAAGGTAATACCCATCTTTTTCTAGTACTATAGAATAAGTTTTACCATCAGCACCTTTTTTTGTAAAGTGATTTGTTTCTACGTGTAAATTTTCATTTTTATTTGTTTCTCCGAAACGTGCGATTTCCATAATTCTTTTAATCTTGTCGTCTCCTTGTAATTTTTCACTTCCTATAGGTTTTAATCTTCCCATGTTAATTTATTTTTTAATTTTTTTTATTTAACTATTTAATCCACCACCACCAATTATCGTTGGTCTGAATTGTGCCGATGTTCCAGAATAATACTCAGATGGGTCACCTCCACCCGTAATTCCAGACATAGGGCCATCACAGCTACACTCATAACATAAGAAAATTAGTTTATCAGACGCTGATACTCCAGCAGGATTCACAATAAGTTCCATAGTTGCTCCTGCGGCAACACCTAAAGTTAGCCCTTGATAAACAAATGTTCCTGCACCACCAGATGTGACAATTGATGTGCAATTATAATTATCATAAGTTGTAGTATTTACCAACTCATATCCATCAATAGCGTGTGTAGGTATTGAATTGCCTCCGTAATTTCCTCCAGCCATAATTAATTAATTAATTTTTATTTATTTATAAATATACCTAAATATCAGAAACTTTTTGTTCGACAGTAAGAGTTTTATCGATTAATTCATTTCTAACGTCATTTATTTTTTTTAAGTAATCATTTCTTCTTAAAAATTTAAAAGCTAAATTCTCATAAGAGTATTCACCTTCATCTTTTAAACCACTACCACGATACTTTTTTAACTTGTCTTTAAACTGTTGTATATCATTAAGGACCTCCTGTGGTTCTTTACGTTTTGCGTTAACTTCTATTGTGTCTATTTTTTCCATCCATCCTTTCGCTTTACTTAACAATTTTTGTGTATCTATTTCAATATCTTCTCCTCTGGTCGGTTCTACAATCCATTCATCATATAAAACAGAATATACCCCACTAGCAAAATGAGGTTCGTTACTATCTTGAGCATAGACCTCAACATCAAAGTCTTTAATAGTAACGTCACGTAAAGAATTCCAAATTATTCTTTTACTGTCTAAATATTTTTTAAGTAGGGATTTGGGTCCACCAGGAAAATCCATTATAATATGTAAATCTACATCTGAAAAATCTGACCAATTATAATTAGATAAGGACCCAGTTAAAGTTATATCTTCAATATCTAATTCTAAATCTGTAAAATCAACATAATTTTCCACAACATCTAATAAAGCTTTACGTATTTCCGGTTTCATTTTATAGGTATCACCATCTAAAAACCAAATTTCAGAACTTAGTTCGTCTTTTAAGTCAAAACTTTTTATTATTTGTGTGTCTGATTTTGCCATATACTATAAATATATGGTAACACTATCTATGACAATTTTTTGTATTTATAATTTCTAGATATATTTTTAGAAAAGTATGAACCTTGGCTTTCCGCCATTCTCATTTTTGTAAAAATAGAGATTGGTACTTTCTTATACGAATATTTCCCTCCTTTTTTAAACTCTACAACTAATTCACTTGTTTCAGTGTTATATTGTGAAGACTTTAAATTGGAGGAATCGTATTCGTTGATAATAAATTTACCTTCTATTTTTTCTTTCTTAATAGCCATTAAACTTGTTCTTGTGGTTGAGTTTGTTGTGGGTTAGGTTGTGGATTATTACCTTGTGGGTTATTTACAATATTAGGTGTACCAGCTGTTTGTTGCTGAATCTGTTGTATTGTTTGTCCCAGATTATTCAGTAAAAGTGCAATATTTTTAACTGAATTAAATAATTGGTCAACTCTATCCTCTAACTTTAAAACTGGCATAGGACTATCTACAAAATGTTTAACTCTAGCAACTAATTCTTCTGGTGTTCTAAAATCTCTATTAGGTAACCAAACTTCTTCTTGGAACACTATAGTTGGTGTAACCGCAAGTCCAGTTATTCTTAAAAGGTCATTCCACTCGGTAAAATTTTCACTAGTAATAATTTCTTCATAGGTAATTTCAGCAGCATCTAAAGCATCTTTTACTTTTTTACAGTAATGACATGATGGGTTTGTATATATTTTCATAATTATTATTTTTTTTAATTATAGTTATTTTAATAATGAAAGGAAACTAAATTCCTTTCATTATTTAATTTATTTTACTTCTTCAAACTCTACGTCTGTTGTATTTTCAGAGTCTGTAGTTTCATTCACATTTTCTGATTCACTGTTTTCATATAGTTGAGTTGATACTTCTTGCCATTTTTTATTTATTTCCTCCATAATAGTATCTATGGAATTTAAATTTTTATCTTCTTTAGCTTTTTTTAGTCTACTCACTATTTCAGTTAATTGTTCTTTAGAATTTTCATCTAATTTTTCATCGTACTCCTTAATTTGTTTTTCTGTTTGGAATACCATTGAGTCCGCTTCATTTAACTTTTCCACCTCTTCTTTTTTCTTAGCATCCTCCACTGCATTTGCTTCAGCTTCTTTTTTCATTCTATCGATTTCCTCATCAGATAAACTACTTCCCGACTCAATTTTAATATTTTGTTGTTTACCAGTACCTTTATCTACCGCTTTAACATCAATAATACCATTAGCATCTATATCAAATGTTACTTCAATTTGTGGAATTCCTCTTGGAGAAGGTGGAATATCGGTCAGTTGGAATCTACCTAGGGTTCTATTGTCATTTGCCATAGGTCTTTCACCTTGTAGTACATGAATATCTACTGCTGGTTGATTATCAACAGCTGTTGAGAATATTTGACTTTTAGATGTTGGGATAGTTGTATTCGATTCTATTAATGTAGTCATTACTGCACCCATAGTCTCTATACCTAAAGAAAGTGGAGTCACGTCTAATAATAGTACGTCTTTAACATCCCCAGCTAATACTCCTCCTTGAATGGCTGCTCCCATGGCCACAACCTCATCTGGATTTACACCTTTTGAGGGTTTCTTTTTAAATAACTTCTCAACAGCTTCTTGGATTACTGGAATTCTGGTTGACCCACCCACTAATAATATCTCATCAATATCAGTAACTTTTAGACCAGCATCTTTAATTGCCTTTCTACATGGTGTTAAACTTTTCTTAACCAAGTCTTCTACCATAGACTCAAATTTAGCTCTAGATAGTGTACGTACTAGGTGTTTAGGTCCAGTACTATCTGCAGTAAGATAAGGTAAGTTAATCTCTGTGCTTGTAGAGTTAGATAACTCAACTTTAGCTTTTTCAGAAGCTTCCCTTAATCTTTGTAAAGCTGATGGGTCTGTACTTAAGTCCATCCCATTTTCAACCTTAAACTCCTCTAATAACCACTCAATTATTTTTTCGTCAAAATTATCACCACCTAGATGTGTGTCACCATTAGTAGACATAACTTCAAATATACCATCTCCAATTTCTAGAATAGATATGTCAAATGTACCCCCACCTAAATCATAAACTGCCACTACTTTATCTTCATTCTCATTTAAACCATAAGCTAGTGCTGCCGCGGTAGGTTCATTAATAATTCTTAAAACTTTAAGTCCTGCTATCTCTCCAGCCTCTTTAGTGGCATTTCTTTGTTCGTCATTAAAATAAGCTGGTACTGTAATTACAGCTTCACTAACTTTTGTACCTAAATAATCTTCAGCTGTTTTTTTTAAGTTTTGTAAAACTACTGCTGATATTTCTTGTGGTATATAAGATTTGTCATCAACCTTAACCGTCACAGTATCTTTTACACCTTTAACAACATCATAAGGCATTTTTTTAGCTTCTTTACTAATTTCACTATACTTACTTCCTATGAATCTTTTCACAGAATATATTGTATTTTTAGGGTTAGTGACACCTTGTCTTTTAGCTGGGTCACCTACAGCTCTATCACCATTTTTATATGATACTACAGAAGGGGTGGTTCTTTTTCCTTCTGAATTTACAATTATAACGGGAGAACCCGCTTCTACCACCGAAACACAAGAATTTGTTGTTCCTAAATCAATTCCAATTACTTTTGTCATTTTTTTAATTTTATTTTTGTTTATGAAATTATTTTCATTACTTTTACACTTCAAATAGTATACCAATATTAGTAAATTATAAATAGAGTGTCAAACTTGTCAAACATTATGACATTTTGTCACTTGTTGATTATTAATAGAAATATAGTAAATTTATAAAAAAAAATAATATGATAGATTTTAGTACAGATTCAGATATGGAAGAAATAAGTGGAAGTGGAGAGAAACACAAGTCTAGTGCACCAGAAAGTGGTACACCAATTTTAGATAATTTTTCACGTGATTTAACAGCTTTAGCAGCTAAAGGTGAATTAGACCCTGTTATAGGTAGGGATGAAGAAGTTAAAAGAATTGTTCAAATTTTAGCTAGAAGAAAGAAAAATAATCCGGTATTAATAGGTGAACCCGGAGCTGGTAAAACTTCAGTAGTAGAAATGTTAGCTACTATGATTCATCTAGGTAAATGTCCTAGAAAATTATTAAATAAAAGAATAGTGCTTTTAGAACTATCTTCTTTAGTAGCTGGCACAAAATATAGAGGGCAGTTTGAGGAGAGAATGAAAGCTATAATTGATGAGTTAAGGGAAAATAAAGATGTTATTATCTTTATAGATGAAATTCATACGGTAGTGGGAACTGGAAATTCTTCTGGTAATTTAGATGCTGCTAATATATTTAAACCACCTTTAGCTAGAGGGGAGGTTCAATGTATCGGTGCTACAACACTAGATGAGTTTAGAGAAAAAATAGAACGTGATGGGGCACTAGAAAGAAGATTTCAAAAAGTAACTATTGACCCGCCTACGGTGGCTGAAACTATAGAAATTTTAAAGAATATAAGACACGTATATGAGGAACACCATAACGTAAAATATAATGATGAAGTTATAGAATTATGTGTTAATTTAGCTGACAGATATATTAGTGATAGAGCGTTTCCTGATAAGGCTATAGATGTGATAGATGAAGTGGGTTCTATGGTACAAATAGAGGTTAAAACACCTAAAGCTTTAGAAAAATTAAAAAACCAAATAGATAATTTAAAATTAGAAAAAATAGAAGTTGTTAAGTCACAAATGTACGAAAAAGCTGCGGACTTAAGGGATAACGAAAGAAAATTAACTCAAAAATTAAAAAAATTAACTTCTGAGTGGGAAGAAAAACAATCTTTAAATAAAATTGATATTAGTTTAGAAAATGTAATGTCAGTAGTTTCAAAGATAACTAAAATTCCTTTAAGTAGAATGAATAGGAACGAAAAGAAGAATCTTTTGAACTTAGATACACAGTTAAAAAGGGACGTGATTGGTCAGGATGTAGCCATAGATACAATAGTAAAATCTATTAGACGTAATTCTATAGGTATAAAAGAATTGGATAAACCTATTGGTTCTTTTATTTGTTTGGGCCCTACTGGTATAGGAAAAACTCATTTAGCTAAAAAATTAGCAGAATTGTTATTTGGTTCTGAAGAATCAATGATTAGAGTAGATATGTCAGAATACCAAGAAAAACACTCTGTTTCTAGACTAATTGGTTCACCTCCTGGGTACGTTGGTTATAACGAAGGAGGTCAATTTACAGAAAAAGTAAGACAAAATCCTTATTCTTTAATTTTATTTGATGAAATAGAAAAAGGTCATAGAGATATTTTTAACATACTTTTACAAATTTTAGATGATGGTTATGTTACGGATGCTGCGGGAAGAAAAATAAACTTTAGAAATTCATTAATTATGATGACCTCAAATATTGGTGTTAAAAAATCACAGGATTTTGGTAAAAGTCTAGGGTTTACCACTAAAGCGTCTGAACAAACTGATAAGGAAAGAATTAGAACTATTATATCTAAATCACTAAAAAATACATTTAATCCAGAATTTTTAAATCGTTTAGATGATATTATAATATTTGAAAGTTTGGATAGAGAAAGTGTTAAAAAAATAGTTAAAATAGAATTATCATTTTTAACAAATAGATTAAAAGAAAAGAATTATAATATAAAATTTGGACCTAGTGTTTCTGACCATATTTGTGAAATTGGTTATGATGAAAACTTTGGTGCTAGACCTTTAAAAAGAGCTATACAATCTGAAGTAGAAGATTACATCTCAGCAGAAATATTAAAAGACGGAATTAAGGAAGGTAATACATATACTTTAAGTTACTCTAAAAAATCTAATAAGTTTAAAATTGTCGATAAAGGTTAATAATA
>Ga0163111_10002816_pt1 | contig 11100 bp, 12 predicted proteins | sample CRUFie1St18metaG_FD_109645 | JGI IMG/M metagenome (GOLD analysis project Ga0163111, IMG submission 109645) | Marine microbial communities from the Costa Rica Dome - CRUD Field 142mm St18 metaG | ecosystem: Environmental > Aquatic > Marine > Oceanic > Photic zone | place: Costa Rica: the Eastern... | reverse complement strand
TCTTCTTCTTCTTCTTCTTCTTCTTCTTCTTCTTCAAAATTCTTTCCTCTCTTTTCTTTTCTTCTTTCCACTTTGCTTCATTATACTAAAAAAATGAACACAGTCGCGCGACGAGGTCAGTCGCTGTTGTTGCGTTTGGCGGAACTGCCGTCGTCGTCGTCGTCGTCGACGTCGAGAGTGCTTTCGTCTCTCTTTTCCTCTTCTTCCTCTCAAAGTGAAAGAGGAGGAAAATGCATTCGATCGGAGTCTCACGATCGGGGGGTGAAAAACAACACGCGCGCGTTTTCCTCGTCTTTCGTGAGACAGCAACAACACAGTAGCAGCAAAATAACGAATAGAAAATGGATTTCCACCACTGCGACGACACATAACGAGGAGGAGGAGAAACCGTCATCGTCACCACCCGTCGACGACGATACCGTTGTCGTTGATTTATCAAAGGGTGAAAACACCACGCCGCCTTCGAGTAAAATAATAAAACTCGCCGAAGAGATTGTGAAATTAAACATGTTAGAAATTAACGATTTGGGTCAAATTTTACAAGAGAAAATGGGCATTAGCGACCAGCAGTTGTATGGTATGGGCGGTGGTAGCATGGGCATGGGTGGAGGCGGAGGCGGCGTAAATGTAGCCACCACGGACGCCGCTTCTGGTGGTGCCGCCGCCGAGCCGGAGGCTGCCCAGACGGAGTTTTCGCTCAAGCTGGACGCCTTTGACGCGAGCTCGAAGATAAAGGTTATCAAAGAAGTTCGCGCAGCGACTGAGCTTGGATTAAAAGAGGCGAAAGAGTTAGTCGAAGGCGCGCCGTGTGTCTTAAAGAAGGGTCTTTCGAAAGAGGACGCGGAGGCTATGATGGCGAAGATTGTTGCCGCCGGCGCCACGTGTTCGCTCGAGTAATAAAAGTGTGCCGAACGACGTTAAACTACAGTGTGTCGGTGCGGTATAGCTTGTCGATGTCGATGTGTTTTTCTTATAATGACTATCACTACTAGCCCCCCCCTATCTATCTATCGTGGTTTGAAAGAGTACACAAAGTCAGACGAGTTTTTTTTTTCAGTCGGCGGCGGCCCTTTCTTTTTCCTTGATTTAGGTTTTTTTTTGGGGGTCGACGTGGAAAAAACAGAGGCCCCGAGAGAGAGGTTTTTAAAGAGAAGGAGAGGGATAGATAAATAATCATTTCCCCGCAGTTCTTCAGCGCGCGCGTTACAATAGGTTTACCGTTGCACACGCACACACACACTCACTCGCACGTACTCGTACACGATGAGTTTTTCCATTTCCCAAACGTCTCTGACCGCGCGATCCTCGTCCGCGTTCACGTCGTCTGTTCGCGTGAATAAGACGAGAACGACGTCTTCATCGTCACGTCACTCGTCCTCCTCCTCCTCTTCCATCGTCACGAAATGTGAAGGACCGTCGGCAAAGAACTTGGAAATTATGAGAAAGTTTTCGGAACAGTACGCGCGATCGAGTGGAACCAAGTTTTGCATGGACAAATCTGTCACTGCTACTGTCATTCAGGGTACGTTTAATCACACAACCATCGCTACCTTTTCTTCTTTTTTTATCTGCGGCCCGATGCATTTTTCTTCTCGCTTGAGGTCATTTCTCAACAACAATAACAACAACGAGAGAAAACAACAGTTTTGTTTTTTCGGATGGTGACACGTGTTCTCAGTCGAATGAAGTGAACATTCGCGAGAGAAAGCATCGCGTCCACGATGTATATGTATGCATGTGTTGTATGGTACGATCCATTTTTGCATCCAACTGATTTCCTTTCCTTTTTTTTCTCTCTACGACCATTTTAAAAACAGGTTTAGCCGAGCACAAAGATACTCTCGGCTCGCCTCTTTGTCCGTGCCGTCACTACGACGATAAAGAAGCGGAAGTGAAGGCTGGTTTCTGGAACTGCCCGTGCATCCCAATGCGCGAGCGAAAGGAGTGCCACTGCATGCTCTTTCTTACCGACGATAACGATTTTGCCGGGGACGAGAACAAGATTACGATAGAGGAGATTAACGAAGCTATCGACGATATGTAATAAGTAGTACTCTGAGAGTTAGGAAGAGGAAATGAGAGAGGAAAGAGTAAGAGTAGAAGAATGAGAGGTCTTGTAAATAAGCTGTTCCTGTGTAATACTAAAATCCGAGAAATATATAGAGAAAGAACAAGAACGCGCGCGTTTACGAGTATACATCTTCATATATTTTTATTCGCGCGGAGGTATGTATGTAGGTATACCTGGGTAGTAAAAATAGTAGTAGTAGTTTTAAGTTTCTTCGTTCGATTAAAAGCATTTTCTGTGCACAATAGAAGGTCCGGCCTCGTCGTATTCAGATTTCGCTATCCACATTTGCTGAAACGTGGACAAAGACGCCAAAATAGAACCACCAATCCATACGGAATACTTTCTCTCCGGCGGTGCGACAACCTTTATCTTCATGGAGGATGGCGCTAAGGCAGTCAACTCCTTCGAGACTCTATCGGCGATACCCGGGAACATGGTCGTCCCACCGGACAAAACGATGTTCGCGTACAAATCCTTACGAATATCAACGTCACACTTCATGATAGAGTTGTACGTCGTTTCGTGGACACCCGCCGCTTCCATACCTAACATAGACGGTTGGAACAACACTTCGGGGCAACGGAATCTTTCCGAACCTATCGTGATGACTTGACCATCCGGTAACTCGTACGATTTCTCCAAAGAGGAGGAGCCTTCCGCCGTGGCCATTTCTTCTTCAAAATCCTTGGCGACATACGCCAACTTTTCCTTAATATCGCGAACGATTTCCTTCTCCGCGGTCGTCGTGAACGAATAGCCTCTTTCAGTTAAAATTTTCACCATGTAGTCAGTCAAATCTCTACCGGCGAGATCGATTCTAGAGATGGCATGCGGCAAAGCGTAACCTTCGTAGATTGGTACGGTGTGCGACACACCGTCACCGCAATCCAAAACGATACCCGTCGTACGACCAGACGCGTACAAGGATAAAACTGCTTGGATTGAAACGTACATCGCCGGTACGTTGAACGTTTCAAACATGATTTGGCACATCTTTTCGCGGTTCGCTTTCGGGTTCATCGGCGCTTCGGTCAAAAGAACCGGGTGTTCTTCCGGAGCGACGCGTAATTCGTTGTAGAAGGTGTGGTGCCAGATCTTTTCCATATCGTCCCAGTTAGTGACAATACCGTGTTCGATCGGATACTTCAACGTCAAAATACCTCTCTTACTTTGCGCCTCGTCGCCAACGTACGAGTCTTTTTGGCCCATACCGACCATCACGCCTTGGTGTCTCGGGCGACCAACAATGGATGGAAAGACGGCTCTCGGCGCGTCGTCGCCGGCAAAACCAGCTTTGACCATGCCGGAACCGTTATCGCACACGAGCGCGGAAACTTCGGCGTCTTCAGCCATGTTTATTTATTTCGCTTCTTTTTTTACTTCTTTTTATTTCCTTCAAAGACGAAGTTCCGTTTTGGTGTCTTTTCTTCTTGTTTTTTCTTGCCTCGCGAGGGTGATCGATGAGGCTGTTTTTTCAAAGGAGAGACCATTCGTGTGAGTTGAAAGAGAAAAGACGACGAGGCACGAGGAAGATGAACGCATCGAACGCGGCGCGAGACGTCGTCGAACGACCACGGGACCGTTTGACGGTTCAGATTCTCGCAAACGGTCGTCCTCGTTTCGAAGAGAAGAGCGAAACAACGCAAAAAGATGAGATGATTTTTGAGATTCGTTCAGTATTTGTCGTCGTCGTCGTCGTAGTAGTTATAAAAAAAGAAGGATCACACCGCGGTAGACGCGCGTCGTAATCATCCTCTTTCAACCCCTTCTTCATCGACGCGACGACGCGCGCGCGCCGATCGCGCGCGAGAAGAGACGCCTCGACGACGTCTTCGCTTCGTTAAAGCGTTCGAACGAAAGAAGAGTAAAAGAAAGACAACACGTGTACACGTACCAAACGTCTAAACAAACGAGTGACGATCGGACGTGACCGTCTTCTCCCAAGGACGAAGGAAGGAAGGCGCTTTCGATATTTTCCGTTTTTGGTCAAAACCGACGACAAAAGCCCATTTTATTTCGAGTTTTTTTGTCCTTTTTTTCGCTTGGAAAGAACTTTACCATTTACATAGAAGAGACTGAGAGAGACTTTAAAAAAGAGGAGCGAAACCGAACGAAGAACGCGGCAAAGCAATGCGACGCGCGTTCGGCAGACAAAACGCATCTCATCAGCCTGTTCTTGCATTAATGTTACTGATATTGATAGTATAGTTATTACACTCTACGTACGACTACATTTAATCACAGCTACTCTTTACGGTATATTCTCTCTAAACTCTCTTCTTTCTCGCGCGCGCGCGAGGAGTGCGTCAACAAACAAAGGCTACTTCGCGAGGGAGATGTACAAAACGTTGTTTCCTCTGATGAACGCATCGCCGTATTTGTTTTTAAGCTGTCCGTTGACGTATTCCTGTTTTATCGTTTTGAACGAGAGAGCGAGAGATGGTGAATTTCGGTACTTTCACACTTCTCTCTAAAGGCAAACAAACACAACAATTTTGTGAGCGATTCTACTAAACCATTCACGACACGCGTACCTCTGTGTGTTCCATCGCAATGTTCATGTATCCATCTAAGCACGCTAAAATACCTGTCGTGGTAAAAGAAAATAAGCGCGGTGGTGTCAGCGTCCATGCACGAGAGACAAGAGAAAACGCACGCGTGCGTCACGCACGCACACACGACACGAACGAACGAACGATCTTTTTTTATGTACGAATACGAAGAAGAGAGCCTCATTTTCCTCGCCCGTTGGGTGAAGTCTTTATTGTTTGCGAAACGCTTCGTACCTCGATAATCCACTCCGGAGTTTAACTTCACCACGACTCTTTTCCCTCGGATGGATTTCAAGAAATCTGCGGGCGTTTTTGAACTCGTCGTCGTTGATTCCATGTTCGTCGTCGTCTTTGCGTTGGTGGTGGTGTCACAGGTGGTCTTGGTGAAAGAAAGAATAAAAATGAAGAACCAAAACACCCAGTCGCCAGTGGGTGCCAGTGCCAGAACAAAAGAAAAATACTCCAAAACCAAAAACAAAAAAAAACGCACGACGTTATAGACTTTTTTTACGTATTGTTTACGACGCAAAAATACCAACACCGCCTCGAGAAGAACGCGTCGCGATGTCGGCTTCTTTTCCGTCGTCGTCGTCGTCCCACTCTTCCTCCTCCTCGATGCTGCGAGCGTCTTCTTGGACGAACCAAGGAAGTAAAAGAAACAAGAGTGATGCCAAAGCACGCAAACGCCGATTTCTATTTTCGAGGCGAAGAAATAACGAACTCTCTCTTCTTCTACGCGTGAACGCTGACAGCGCCTCGTCATCTGAAGGTGGCGGCAGTGGAGTCGCGTTTGAACGCTTAGTCGAACCGCTGATTAAAACGAAGAAAGATGACGATGCGTTGAACGAAGGCATCGCGGCTTTCTACGATCAAAGCACGCCTTTATGGGAGGAAATTTGGGGAGAGCATTTACACCACGGGTACTACCCGAACGGCTCCGCAGACGGCATCGATCACCGAGCCGCACAAGTGGACATGATTGACCGAGCGTTGGATTGGGCATCAATTTCGGGTATGAAGAACATATTAGATGTCGGGTGCGGACTTGGCGGAAGCTCAAGGTATTTTGCCCGAAAGTGGGGAAAAGACGTGAAGGCGACAGGTGTCACGTTATCACCGGTGCAAGTCGCTCGAGGTAACCGGATAGGAGAGGAGCAAGGTTTGGATAAGCAAGTCAACTTACAAGTCGCGGATGCGTTGAATATGCCGTTTGAGGATGGTAAATTCGATTTCGTATATTCCATGGAATCAGGAGAGCACATGCCTGACAAGAAAAAGTTTGTGGGTGAGTTAGCGCGAGTGTGCGCCCCAAGTGGGCGAATTTTAATCGTTACTTGGTGCCACCGAAACTTGAAAGAAAACGAAACTGATTTAAACGAAGACGAACAGAAACTTTTGAAGCGAATTTGCGACGCGTATTATTTACCCGCGTGGTGTTCGAGCGACGATTACGTAAAACTCATGAAAGCGGAAGGATTGAAAGATATCAAAACTGAAGATTGGAGTTTAGAAGTGCGACCGTTTTGGCGCGCTGTGATTAAAACGGCGTTGACGTGGAGAGGCGTTTTGGGTTTGTTCAAATCTGGGCCAGAAACTTTACGAGGCGCTCTCGTCATGCCGCTGATGACAAAAGGATTGAAAGACGGTACCATTGCGTTCAACTTATTGACGTGCGTGAAAGAATAATCGAAGTGAAGACGAAACAATCGAAAATGTAAAGAAGGAGACAGTATGAAGGTAAAAGAATGCGCTACCGCTAACTACACTATAAGATTTCTCGTTGTCTCTGACCCTCTTATCGCTATCGTAAAAGCCACCGCAGCTAAAGAAATGAGAATGTACCAAAATGCGAGAATGTAATTCACCGTTGCATCCGTCACTGCCGGATGGTGAAACGCCAAAGTTATTGTCACCCACGATAACAACACTACAGTCGTTCCGCTGTTTCGATGCCACTTCTTCGTTTGCGCGACAGCGTGTTCGCTCATTTTGGCAACTTTAGCCACCCCTGTCTTTCTAAATCCAACTACTCCAAACGCGACGGCTCCAAACACGGATAGCAATAACGTCGCCATACCAAATCTCGAGTGCACCGTCGTAAAATGTTCGCTTCCTTTTCTGACTTTATTTTCGTAAATGGCAAAAAATCCAATGCTAAAACAACACATTCCCAAAGTTTGCACGAACGCGTGTAAAATCAAAGCTCTCGTTCGTCTCAAGTCCTCAAACCGTCGCAGTTTAATAGCGATTAAAGCGCCAAGTGGTAAACACACGCCAAACGCGCCGGACATTCCAAATATGTGCATTTTTAACAATTCGTTTGGGTGTTGAGAGAAAGTGCGATACGTCGTAAATGAAAACAAAGCGAGACTCGCAGTCAGCACGAGTTCGAGGCCATTTTGTGGCACGAGCAGGAAAGAGACGTCCTGAGAAAACCGAGTCGTGGAAGTCGTGGAAGACGTTAAGGTCTCGCTTCCTCCGCCGTTGCCGTTCTCTCCCATCGCCTCGTCCATTTATCGCGCGAAAAACAAACTCTCTCTGTGGTTCTGTGTCGTCCGTTTTTTTCTTTTTTGTTGTTGGTGGTTGGGAAAAACGCATCAATTTCATTTATTTTTGCCACATTTTTATCACAAAAAAAAGCGAGAAAAACGACCAACCTCTTTGGTTCTCCACTAAAAATAGAACGTCGTCGTCAACAACTGTGTATCAAAGCCACCACCCATCGCGGGACAAAAACGCGACGACGATGGACGACGAGTTCATCGACGTCACGAGCGCGCGCTCGTCGGCGTCGAAGTCTTCCTTTTCGCCTTCGTCGGCGTCGTCGCGCAGAAAAATATCTTTAAACACGACGACACTTTTGGCTTTAAACTTAGTCCAAAATAAGAAACTGGAAGAAAATACAACAACGGAGGAGCAGCAGCAGCAGCAACAACAAAAGACGAAGAAGAAGTCTGACCGCAGCGCCGAGCGGACCAAGACGGGGAGTGACACTACCCGTGGCGGGTTTAGAGCACCACCAACAACTTTGTCCAAGGATGAGACCAACAGACATCAGCGGTCCTCCCTGCTGTCAGAGCTGAGCGGCGAAGCGCGTTTGCTCGAACGACGCCGAAGACGAGAACAAAGGAACGAAGAGAGGAAGCAACGAATAGAGGAACGCATAAATAACGCATCGCCTAAAAAATCGACAACAGCGAATCGATTAGATCCGTTGGCGTGGCGTTCTCTCGAGGGAATGGTTGGAGGTCGCGTTTATCAACCTCAAGATCGCATCGTACACCGCAAGAAGCGCGTGGAAGTTACCGAGATATCGACGCCGAGAAAAGGACGGCGACCATGGAGTATGAAAAACGACGACACGCACTTAAAAATATGCATGTATGCGGCAGCGAAAACGACAAAAGTACCATCACCATCGTCTTCCAAAACGACGTACACAAAAGGACCAATGTTCGCGCTGTTACAACCTACTTTAGTCGTTTAGAATTTTGAAATTTCTTTTATTACATGTATCAGCTATTATTCTACACATCGAAACTCGCGCTTCGAATCTGTCGCATTCTAACTCCATCGTTTTTCTTTTCTCTCTCTCTCTCTCATTACTACTTCTTCTTCATTTTCATTTTCAATTTACACTCTTTGCAATACCATTTACCTTTCAACTTCACGGTTGGGTCCAACCCGACGCACGCGAAGTGAAACCATTCTATTTTACATTTATCGTTCTCGCATCCGACCATCTCCCCGAAACTCACTCGTTTGCAATAACAATACGTCGGTTCGTTTGGATCGGCTTCGTTTACGTAATACGGCGACCCGGCTTGATCTTGTTTCTTATCGTTTTGTCCTCCTTGCTTACTCAGTTTATTTTTGTTCGAATTTGTGTTGTTCCTCGCTTCGTCCTCGAACACTCTCAAGTCCTTGTCCAACTTTGTGATGTGCTCGTCGACTAAATCGTACGCTCGAGCAGCTAAAGCGCACTTCTCGTCCGCAATTTCCACGCATGCTTTCACGCTCTTGTCGATTTCTTCCTCGAGGAGTTTCTTCTTCTTCTTCTTCTTCTTCTTTTCTTCTTCTTCTTCTTCATCAAAGTCGTCGTCATCGTCAAAAACTTCGTTGTTGTTACTACTCTTCGATTTCCGTTTTTTGTTCGCAGTCAAAGCCAAAACGAAACTTTCCACTTTCGAATGGACTTCATCGCTGACAGAGATCGAGGTTTCGTCCAGCGATTTCAATCTTTGCAAATAGGAGACCAGCGTCGTCGGCACGTTCGCCGCGTTGTCCGCCAGCACCGTCGCCGTGGTCGTTTGTTTCATTTTTTGGAAAGTTTTTTTGGTTGTGTTGTTCTCCAAATCAAATTGATGAGGTAAAAATGGTAAAAAATGATAAAAATCGGTGGTGGGGTGGTGTTCAAAAATTATTTTATTTTTCTTTGCCATTTGCCACCTTCTTCTCGTCGTCGTTCAAAAAGAGGACGACGACGAGTGACGAGGGGGGCTGTCAAAAAAGAAAAGGGCAAAAAAAAAGGAAACAACACAGTGACCGAACCGATTTGGTCGTCACTTTTTGTACGGAAACACCGATAGAAGTAGATACCCGTGCACGCAAAATGTCTTTCACAGCATCCACGACGCACGCGCACAGTTTGTGCGCGTCGTTCAGAGGCCAATCCTTGAACAACAAGATCGCGACCTCCTCCGCGACGACGACGACGGCGAGAGCGACGCCGAAATTTACCGTCAGTGCCGCATCGGTCGGAAAAGTAAAGTTTGACGGCTCCTCGGCTGGCGAAGCGAACTTAGACTTGAAGGTTGCCAGAAGCGAGGTAGCGAAAGGGATTGTGCACAAATACGTCGTAATGGTTAGACAAAACGCGAGAAGGGTGAGTGTTTGTTCGCGGCGTTGATTCCGATTCCTCTCATTTTTTCGCGTAAAAACCTCTTTCTTATCTCAAACGTGTTGCGAAGAAGACTCAATTTCCTTTGCTTTTCTTCTGTGTACGCGCACACGCACGCATCACGACAACGATGTGCACTCATTTTGTGGGCCCATTTACTGACTTTATATCTTCTCTTCGAATTCATATTAACAACACCACAGGGTACGGCATCAACCTTGACAAAGAGCGAAGTTCGAGGTGGCGGTAAAAAGCCGTACAAGCAAAAAGGGACCGGGAACGCTCGTCAGGGTTCGAAGAGGTCTCCGTTACTCCCGGGCGGGGGCATTACGTTTGGCCCAAAGCCGAAAGATTGGAGCATTAAGATGAATAAGAAAGAGAGACGATTAGCGATGGCGACGGCGATTCAATCTGCGGCTTCTTCAATGGTTGTCGTCGATGACATCAACTCTGGGGTTACCGTGCCTAAGTCGAAGGCATTTCAAGACAACTTGAAATCGTGGGGGGTCAACGTCGACGACGAAAAAACTTACGTCATCACGAAGGATGCGCCGAAAGAGGTTGAGTTGGCCACGAGAAACATGGCGAGAGTTGTGCATGCGGATATCACCAAGTTGAACGTCTACGATGTATTGAACGCAGACAAGGTTGTGGTTGATGAAGCCGCTTTGGGATATTTGAACGAGTTCTACGGCGCCTCTGGAGGAGCATGGGCTTAAAGATGAAGTTCCATGAATTATTTTCTTACATACTACAAACAAAATATATTATAGCTCTTGTGTAATTATTGATAGTACGAAGTGACATCGACCAACTCTAATCGAACGAACAAATCCGTCCCCCCTGGTATTTTTGTCGTCCCGTCAGGTAACACGACGTCGTTCGCACCAAAACCCAAATTTTCGGACGGTATCCTCAATTCGCGTATTCCACCTCTTTTCATCGTCGAAACGCCTTCCACTATCCCCTCACATAACGGCGTCAACAACGGTTTCCCACTCTTGTAAATAAACGCGATAGGTTTCCTGGTTTTCTTCGTATCCACGTACACAATGCTCGGATTCTCCGCATTGGACATCTTCACCTCCACGCCAACAAAGTTCCCTTTGTTCGGCATACCGCCGCCACCAATTCGAACGTCTTTTATTTTCAACCCGCTTTCTGTGACCGTCTCTGACTGTTCGTCCACGTCTTTATCGATTTCCAATAACGATTTCACAATCTCGCCGCCTTCGACCAAGGCTAACACCGCCACGAGAGACAACCCACCGACAATACCAAACCGTTTCGTTAACGCTCGAGATAGCGTCGCCGCCGGGTCAAACAAGTTCACCCCTTTGCTTCCTAACCGCTTTTTGTTCGTCTTCGTTCCGTCTTTGCTCGAGTCTTCTCCACCAAACGAGGCGTCGTTCTTGGCCGCGTCGTTCGATGTAGACGTGCCTCCTCCCTCTCGTTCGCCGTCGTCATCGCTCGTCCCTTTGGGCAGACGACGACGACATCTCCTCTTCTCTTTCTGTCTTTGTTGTTTCTTGAAAGCCAGCACGCTTCTTCCACGTTCTCCAGACGACGCAAAAGAC
>Ga0163111_10002815_pt1 | contig 11102 bp, 12 predicted proteins | sample CRUFie1St18metaG_FD_109645 | JGI IMG/M metagenome (GOLD analysis project Ga0163111, IMG submission 109645) | Marine microbial communities from the Costa Rica Dome - CRUD Field 142mm St18 metaG | ecosystem: Environmental > Aquatic > Marine > Oceanic > Photic zone | place: Costa Rica: the Eastern... | reverse complement strand
GCAGCATCAGGCATCATATTCAGTAAGCCTATATGTAGCTCTCGAATATCTTGCCTCGTAGCTCTTTTTTTGCTCAGTATGGTATGTCCCTCATTGGCAAGACGAGAAAATGCGGGTAAATCATTATGTGCTACTAAAGGCATATTGTTTATCTAAATAAAATTATTTTAAAGAAGATGATATATGTTATATCAGCTTCTATTAAACAGTAAAATTTAGGATTTTCTATGACTTTGAGTATTTTATTATCTTATGACAGCTATTATTTTTTACCTTTTAGCTTTTGTGCCGCTCGGTATCTAGCATTTGCCTCAGCAAGTTCAGATTGGGCGCGCTTAAGATCGGTTTCTTCAGATGCCCCTTCTAATGCTTTTTCTGCTTGTTTTTGCGCTTTTTTAGCAGCAGCCTCGTCAAGTTCGTCACCTCTAAGAGCTGTATCAGCTAGAACGGTTACAAGATGGGGTTGTACCTCCAGCATTCCTCCAGTTACATAAAAAAAATGCTCTTTTCCATCAACATCCTCTACTCTAACTTCACCGGGTTTAAGTGAGGTCAACAGAGGGGCGTGTCTAGGAGCAATGCCCACTTCGCCCATTTTAGCTGGAACATAAACCATATTTGCATCGCCTGAGTGTATTTCGCCTTCAGCAGAAACAATATCGATTTTAATGGTTTTCATTCTTTCGGTCTCTTTTTAAGTCGTTTTTGCTTTTTCTACTGCTTCTTCTATCGATCCAACCATATAGAATGCTTGTTCAGGCAAATCATCATAATCACCATTTACTATGCCATTAAAACCTCTAATTGTTTCTGAAAGTTGAACGTATTTTCCAGGGGCTCCAGTGAATGTCTCAGCCACGAAGAAGGGCTGAGAGAAAAATCGAATAATTTTTCTGGCACGAGTAACACTCAATTTGTCATCTTCGGATAATTCATCCATACCAAGAATGGCAATAATATCTTGTAACTCCTTATACCTTTGAAGAACACCTTGCACACGTCTAGCACAATCGTAATGTTCTTGGCCAATCACATTTGGATCTAGCAATCTACTCGTTGAATCTAACGGATCAACAGCTGGATATATACCAAGTTCTGCAATTTGCCGGGAGAGAACAAGTGTCGCATCCAAGTGAGCAAATGTGGTTGCTGGAGATGGGTCCGTTAAATCATCTGCAGGAACATATACAGCCTGAAATGAAGTTATCGACCCGGTTTTTGTTGATGTGATTCTTTCTTGTAACACACCCATTTCTTCTGCAAGTGTGGGTTGATAACCAACCGCAGACGGCATACGCCCCAACAGAGCAGAGACTTCGGTTCCAGCAAGCGTATATCTATAAATGTTATCAATAAACATTAAAACATCTCTTCCTTCATCCCTGAACGCTTCTGCCATTGTCAGACCGGTTAAGGCCACTCTTAGCCTATTTCCTGGGGGTTCGTTCATCTGACCATATACAAGAGATACTTTGTCTATTACATTTGATTCTGTCATTTCATGGTAAAAATCATTTCCCTCTCTGGTTCTTTCTCCAACACCTGCAAATACCGAATATCCAGAATGTTCTGCAGCAATATTTCGAATTAACTCCATAAGAGTTACAGTTTTACCAACACCAGCTCCACCGAAGAGCCCAACTTTACCGCCTTTCGCAATAGGCATAATTAAGTCGATTACTTTAATTCCAGTTTCAAGTACTTCTGTCGATGACGCTTGCTCTTCATATGACGGAGGCGTTCTATGAATTGGCATATTCAACTCTGCACCTATATCACCTTTATTATCGATTGGAGTTCCAAGCACATCCATTATTCTTCCGAGGGTTTTTTCGCCAACAGGAACTGATATGGGCTGACCTGTATTACTTACAGCCATACCTCGTTTCAGGCCTTCACTTGATCCCATTGCAATGGTTCTGACTACACCATCTCCAAGCTGTTGCTGTACTTCAAGAGTTAAGTCAACATCATCAATTGTTAATGCATCATAAATTTTTGGTATAGCGCTGCTTGGAAATTCAACATCCACGACAGCTCCGATAATTTGCACAGTAGTTCCGGTGCTCATATTATTTCCTCATTTCCTTTTGTGACAACCAAATGTCATCATCATTAAATTAAAAGTTTTAGCCTGAAACAGCAGCTGCCCCACCCACTATCTCCGAAATTTCTTGGGTAATAGCTGCTTGTCTAGCTTTGTTATATATAAGTTGTAATTTATCTATTATTTCTCCAGCATTATCTGTAGCAGACTTCATTGCGACCATTTTGGCCGCCATTTCACAAGCAAAATTTTCTGTTGCACCTCTGTATACTTGTGATTCGATGTAGCGCATAAGAACACCATCAAGCAAATCAATTGCATCAGGCTCGTAAATATAGTCCCAATGTGCTTGTAAAGATTCATCATTGTTATCAATTGAGCTGACTGGAAGGAGAGTCTTCATATTCGGTTTTTGGCTCATAGTACTTACAAACTCGTTATGTGCAATTAATAATCGATCAATTTTTTCTTCATTGTAAGCATCGAGCATAATTTTTATTGCTCCGATCAAATCGTTAACTTTTGGACGATCACCTAAATGTGTTGTTGTAGCCAAAACATTTCCACCGAGCCTCTTAAAAAATTGAACGGCTTTTGCGCCGACAAGAACAAGATCTACTTCAATATTATCTTTTTTATATTCTGTGATATCTGAGATAACTTTTTTGAATAAATTGACATTTAACCCGCCACATAATCCTCTGTCAGTAGATACAACAATGATACCAACCCTTTTTATAGTTCTTTCACTTAAGAATGGATGCTTATAATCTGGGTTAGCGGCACCTAAATGTCCAATCACACGCCTGATTCTATCAGCATATGGTTTAGCTGCATTCATTTGATCCTGCGCTTTTCTTATTTTGCTGGCGGCAACCATTTCCATAGCACTGGTAATCTTCTGCATGTTCTTCACGCTTCGGATTTTATTTAATATTTCTTTATCGCCTGCCAATTTAGTTACCTATAAATTTAAAATAAAAATTCTGAGCTTTTAATATGCGCCATTTTTAGAAAAATCTTCACAAATGCTTTTCAATGAGGCTTCTATATCATCATTGAAGTCGCCTGTTTCATTTATTTTTTCTAAAAGCTCGCTTGATTTTGTTTTTGCAAAATCATGCAGAGCACTCTCGTAGTCACCGATTTTTGTTACATCAACATCATCTAAAAATCCTTCATTAACTGCAAATAGTGATAATGCCATCTCAGAAACAGAGAGTGGTGAATATTGTTTTTGTTTCATAAGTTCAGTCGCTCTTTGTCCGCGCTCAAGTTGTTTTCTTGTGGCTTCATCCAGATCCGAGGCAAATTGAGCAAAAGCGGCTAACTCTCTGTATTGTGCCAATGCCAACCTAATGCCTCCACCTAGCTTTTTAATAATTTTTGTTTGCGCCGAGCCTCCCACACGAGAAACTGATAAACCTGCATTGATGGCCGGTCTTATACCAGCATTAAAGAGGTCGGTTTCTAAAAATATTTGTCCGTCTGTAATTGAAATTACATTAGTTGGTACGAATGCAGATACGTCACCGGCCTGAGTTTCAATGATTGGTAATGCAGTTAATGATCCGGTTTTCCCTTTTACCTTTCCGCCAGTGATTGATTCAACATGCTCTTCACTTACTCTGGATGCTCTTTCAAGAAGTCGAGAATGGAGATAAAAAACATCCCCAGGATAAGCCTCTCTTCCTGGCGGCCTCCTTAATAACAAAGAAACTTGACGGTAAGCCCAAGCTTGCTTTGTTAAGTCATCAAATATAATCAATGCGTCCTCGCCATTATCCAGAAAGTATTCGCCCATCGAGGTTCCTGAATATGGGGCAATATATTGCATGGCGGGAGAGTCTGCCGCTGCAGCTGCAACAACAATTGTGTGCTCCATTGCTCCTTCTTCTTCTAATTTTCTGACCACTCCGGCGATAGAAGATGCTTTCTGACCTATAGCGACATAGATGCACTTAATGCCAGTTCCTTTTTGGTTGATAATTGCATCCACTGCTACTGCAGTTTTCCCTGTTTGTCTGTCTCCAATAATTAGCTCTCTTTGTCCTCGTCCAATGGGAACCATCGAATCGATCGCTTTGAGGCCTGTTTGGACAGGCTGGTCAACTGATTTTCTGGAAATTACTCCGGGGGCAACTTTTTCAATTGGTGCGCTTAGTTTTGTATCAATTGATCCTTTTCCATCAATTGGATTGCCCAGTGCGTCAACAACTCTACCTAGAAGGGCTTCACCTATTGGTACTTCAAGTATCTTCCCAGTTGTTTTAACAGTGTCGCCTTCTGAAACATGCTTATATTCACCTAGTACAACAGCGCCGACAGAATCTTGCTCAAGGTTTAGGGCCATGCCATAAGTGTTTTCTGGGAACTCAAGCATCTCGCCGTAGCGTGCGTCAGTAAGCCCATGTATACGAACAATACCATCTGTTACACCAATCACGGTTCCAACATCACGTGCCTCAGCAGTGGTTTCAAAATTTTCTATACGCTCTCTAATCAGTTTGCTGATTTCTGAAGCTTTTAATGACATATCTCTTTCCTTTGTTTAAGAATTAATTACGTTAGAGAGTCCGCTGAGGCTTGCTCTTAAAGACCCATCAATAACGACATCGCCAGTACGAATTACCGCACCACCAACAAGTGTTTCATCGATTTCTGTTTGCAAAAAAATATCACTATCAAAACGTTTCTTTAAAACATCTTCTAGCGCTAATTTCTGATCTTCTGATAAAGGAACAGCAGAAGATACTATTACGTTGACTGAATTCTCAAGCTCTGACTTTAATAAATTAAAATGCTCTGAAATTTCTGGTAGAACAGATACCCTTGAATTCTCAATTAGAAGCTTTATTAGATTATTTCCACGATCATCATTACCTGAAAATATCATTGTTTCATCTGTTATTTCAGAAAAAAGTTCACTGATAAATTTTAATTTTTTTTCTGGCGATAAAGAAGGTTTTGACAGAAAATCATTAAGCTGGCTATCCTGCAATATTTCTTTTGCAATCACCAGCCCTTCAGCCCAGGACTCCATGGTGCCAGTATCTCTAGCGATATCAAATATCGCTTGAGCATAAGGTCTTGCAATTGTGTTGTTATCAGCCATTTAGTTATTAATACCGTTAATCATTATCATTATATTTTTTTCACAAGTGCATCAAGAATATCAGCATGATCTTGCTTATTGATTTCTCTATTTAAAATCTTTTCAGCCGATGCAATTGCAAGCTCGGAAACCTGACCTTTAAGCTCGTCCCTTGCTTTATTTGTTTCTTGCTCAATATCACTTTTCGCCAGAGACAATTGTTGCTCTCTTTCTTTTTGTCCATCCTGTTTACCATCAGCAACAATTTCGTTAGCTCTTGCGTTTGCTTGATCTAGTATGCTTGTTGCTTGCTTACGGGCATCATCAAGTATTTTTTTTGACTCAACATTAGCATTGTCGAGCTTAATTTTACCTTCCTCACCTGCCGCCAAACCGTCAGCAATTTGTGTTTGTCGTTCTTCTATGGCCTCCATTAAAGGTGGCCAAATATATTTCATGCAGAACCATACAAAGACAATCATTGCAATTGATTGACCAATTATTGTCGCATTTAAATCCACTGAATACTCCTATCTACTTTTTATACAAGTATAGTTAAGTTGATTTTCTTGGCTAACCACCTACTGCATTTTGATATTGTGCAATGAACGGATTAGCAAACGCGAAAAACAAAGCAATACCAACACCAATCATGGCAACCGCATCAAGAAGTGCAACCACCAAAAACATTTTAGTTTGTAACATGGGAGCCAGTTCAGGTTGACGAGCAGCTCCTTCAAGAAAGCGGCCGCCTAATAAGCCCATTCCAATTCCAACGCCAAGTGCACCAAGCCCGATAAGAAGTGCGACAGATATCGCAGTATAACCAATAACAGTTTCCATCATTTTCTCCAGTAAAAAATATTAAACAAAAAAACCTCTTAGTGTTCTTCAGATGCTAGCGTGAGATAAACTACGGTTAACATCATGAAAATAAAAGCCTGAAGCGTTACAATCAAAATATGGAAAACAGCCCATCCAAAATGGAGAGGAAGTTGCCATACTCCCAGTAACGCAATCAGTATAAAAATTAATTCCCCAGCAAACATGTTTCCAAACAATCGCAACGATAAGGAGAGTGGTTTTGCGAGCAAAGCAACTGATTCAAGAATAAAATTAAAAGCGATAATCACAGGTGCAGCAATAATGCCAGCACCTTTGAAGGATGGCGCTATAGGGTGTAGCGTGAGCTCCGCTATAAAACCACTCAATCCTTTGCTTTTTATAGAATAAAAAATAATTAAGATGAAGACAGATATTGACATGCCAAAAGTAATATTCACATCTGTAGTTGGAACAACTTTCATATAATATAGTTGGTCATAGCCAGTAACTGTTCCAAGCATTTTTGATAATTCAGGAATCCAGTCAACTGGAATCAAGTCCATAAGATTCATGAAAAATACCCACACAAAAATAGTCAATGCTAATGGAGCTATTAATTTACTTTTTCCATGAAATGTATCTTTGACACTGCTGTCAATAAAGTCGACAACTATCTCGATCAATGCTTGAAATTTGGTCGGTTTCTCTGGTGATGCATTCTTTGCTGCACGCCCGAATAGAAAAATAAAAATAAATCCTAGAAGCAGAGACCAAAACATGGAATCGACATTAACTGCCATTGGGTTACCCGCACATTGATTCCAGGCCCACTCACCGTTATCCAATTTACAAATTTGGAGATTCTGCAAGTGGTGCTGAATGTATTCTCCAGAGGTTTGAGATCCGTGTCCGCCTTCGGTTGCCATATGTTTACTTTCTTTTTGTCACTTCAATCAATATTTTTAAAAAACAATTCCAAGCTTACTGAAAACTGAACGATTATAAAGCTTAAAAAAAGATATAACGCATCCAGTGGTTTAACCATGTAAAAAACTAACCCAAATAATAAAACAGTTAAAACAATTTTTCCTAATTCACCTATATAAGCAGCTCTTAACAAACCTTTTGCATCATTTTTTGAAGAAATTAGTCTAGCTCCTAAAAAAAAATTCGGTACCAAACTAATTAAACCGCCAAAAAAAGATGAGTATCCTGCTGTATTATTCACAGTCAACCAAAACAAAAACGTCAAAACCAACATTGTTGAAACCTGATAAATAAGGATTCTTATAATTCCCGAATCGGTTTGATTTTGATTGTGCTTAATTGTTTCACGATTCATCTATATACGCTGCCAGACTAGAGTTGAATTTTTGCAAAGAAGTTTTTGCATATAATTCACTATTCATAAAGCCTTTTAGCACTTGCATTATAGTTATGTGAAAACAACATGGCAACGATCTTCTTTTGATACTCAAAAAATTTAGCAATTTAGCTCATTTTATATGATCAATTATTCCATCTAATTCATCTAATGAGTTATATCTGATTATTATCCTGCCGTTTCCTTTGGCTTTGTGATCAATATTAATTTTTGCGCCCAGCTTTTCTGATATAGAAAGCTCAAGCCTCTGGATATCTGGATTTGATGATTTTATTAAATTTCTTTTTTTGTTATCTTCTTTTGCGCTTAATTTTCTTATTAGTTTTTCTGTAGCCCTTACTGATAAACCTTTTTTTATAATTTCCTGAGAAATTTTAGATTGTATATGCGGATCTTTGAGCGATAACAATGCTCTTGCATGTCCCATATCAATTTTTCTTGAAATAAGCATCGCAGCAACCTTCTCTGGTAATTCTATAAGTCTTAGTAGATTAGATACGCTTGCACGAGATCTGCCAACTGCATCAGCAGCCTCCTGATGAGTTAGGGAAAATTCTCTTATCAATCTATCAAGAGCTAGCGCCTCTTCAAGAGGATTTAGGTTCTCCCTTTGAATATTTTCTATAAGAGACATCGCTATTGCATCTGAGTCAGGTATGTCTTTTATTACAACTGGAACTTCTGCTAAGCCTGCAATTTGTGCTGCCCTCCACCTTCTTTCTCCTGCAATTATCTCGTACTTTATTTGGGAATTTTCATCCACGGATATTTGCCTCACCACTAATGGTTGAACAATTCCTTGTGACTGAATGGAGTTTGCTAGTTCATTAAGAGTCTCTTGTCGCATATCGGAGCGAGGTTGATATCGACCCCTTTGCAACTGCTCTATAGGTATTTGACTCAGTTGATCATTTGTTTTGTCTTGCGTTGTAAGATTTTTCTGGCTTGCCCCCGAAAGAAGCGCGTCTAATCCTCTACCTAGTCTTTTTTTTGTATTCATTATGTCTCTTATATTTTCTCAGGTTGTAACTTATTCAATACTTTTGGAGGCCTCGTCTCCTCTTCTTAACATTTCGCCTGCCAGTGCTAGATAAGCAATCGCGCCTCTTGATTTGCGATCATGTATTAAAACTGGTCTACCAAAACTTGGTGCTTCAGCTAAAGTGACATTTCTTGGCACCATAGTACGAAAAACTTTTTCTCCAAAATGATTTATTAATTGTTCAGATACTTCATCTGATAAATTGACACGCTGATCAACCATCGTTCTCAATAGACCATAAAGTTCCAATTGTGGATTTACTGTCATTTTTATTTGATCAATAGTATTTATTAAAGAAGACAGCCCTTCGAGCGCATAGTACTCACATTGCATTGGGATAAGCACACCATCAGACGCGGTTAATGCATTTACTGTCAACATGTTTATGGAGGGCGGACAGTCTATTAATATAAAATCATAATTCATTTTCACAGCTTCTAGCGCATTACGAAGTTTCATTTCTCTGCCAATTTCCTGCAAAAGCTTGACCTCAGACAAAGTAAGCTCCTCATTTCCGGGCATAATATCAAACCCGCAGTCAGGCGCATCGATAATAGCTTCAGAAGCGGATGACTCGCCTAATAAAACATCGCATGTTGTAATTTTAAGATCATTCTTTTCTACACCACATCCCATGGTGGCGTTTCCTTGAGGATCTAAATCAATCAATAGAACTTTTCGTTTCGTGGCAGCTAACGATGCAGCGAGATTGACACATGTGGTTGTTTTGCCAACACCGCCTTTTTGATTTGCAATTGAAAGGACTCTAATCACAAATCACATGTCCGTTCTTGTTCATTAATATTATGTGTCTTTCTCGATTACTCATACCATCTATTCTTATTGAGTGAGCTTGATACTGCCATCCATTTTTTAATGAATTAAGCTCTTTTATAGGAAGCTTTCCTTTCATGGCAACAATAGTGCCTTGCTCTTTTAACAAATGCTCAGACAACGAAATCAATTTTGGTAATGTTGTTAGCGCTCTTGCAATTACAGTATCAAACAGTTGGTCGGGAAAAAAGTTTTCTGCACGTATTTTTTTTGCTTGAACATTCTTTAGCTCAAAAAGACTAATAATATGTTTTACGAAACCAATTTTTTTTCCATTACCATCAATGAGTAGAAAATTATTATTCGGCCTCATTATCGCAAGAGGTAGCCCCGGGAAACCAGCACCAGTCCCTATATCGATAACATTCTTTCCTTCCATGAATTCAAGAGCTGATAGGCTATCCATGATATGACCATGAATCATCTCATTAGGAGAACGAATTGCAGTTAAATTATATTTTTTATTCCATTTTTCTAATTCTTCAATTAAAGCTGATAATCTTTTAGAAGCAGATGAATCAGCTTGCGGGATACCACGAATAGCACTTGCGATTATCTCTCTTGTATGTGCTTCAATCATTGGAAATTAATTAACATATATTCTTATTTTTTTGCTGGCAGACTATGAGACCAAAAGAGACATAAAGTCATCGATATAGGTATTATTTAATTTTTGATCATCTTGAAATAAATCATTAAGTTTGGACCATTGACCACTCTTGAGTTTCTGTTTTAAGCTGCTTTCAAATTTTTCTTTAAGAATTGGAATGCCCTCTTTTCTTCGTTCACGATGACCGACTGGATAGTCAACCTCAATGCGTTCAGTTTTTGAACCATCTTCAAATTCAATTTGTAGAGCATTTCCAATATAACGCTTAGTTGAATCAAAATAATCTTTTGTGAATTTTTCATTTTCCTCAACAGTCATTTTTTTACGCAAAATATCTATTCGTGGATCCATAGCAACATTATCCTCATAATCTGCTGCTGTAAGCCGCCCAAATATTAGAGGGATTGCAACCATATACTGAATGCAATGATCCCGATCTGCTGGATTATCAAGTGAACCTGTTTTGTCTATTATTCTTGATCCGGCCTCTTGAGTTTCTATTTTTATAGATTTTATGAGATCAAGCTTATTTTTAACAACATCATGTAAAGTCATAGCTGCCTCAACAGCTGTTTGAGCGTGAAATTCGGCAGGATAAGAAATTTTAAATAAAATATTTTCCATGACATAAGAACCAAACTCTTGATCAATCTTGATTTGATTGCCATTAAAAAGTACATCATGAAAACCCCATGTTTTTGCTGTAAGTGCTGTGGGATAACCCATCTCATCGGTCATTGCAATGTATGCTAGACGCATAGCTCTACTTGTAGCATCGCCAGCTGCCCAGCTTTTTCTTGATCCAGTATTTGGTGCGTGACGATAAGTTCTGAGCGCTCCGCCATCGACAAATGCATTTGAGATAGCGTTAATAATTTTTTCTCTGTCTCCACCCATCATTCCAGTGAGTACGGCAGTTGATGCAATTCGAACAAGTAAAACATGATCTAAACCGACACGATTAAAGCTATTTTCCAGCGCTAAAATACCCTGAATTTCGTGGGCTTTTATCATGGCAGTAAGAACATCTTTGATTTTTGGTATAAGGCTTCCTTGCATACGAGCTTGACGACCTTGATAATCAGCCAGCGCAAGAATACCTCCTAAGTTATCCGACGGATGACCCCATTCAGCAGCGAGCCATGTATCATTAAAATCCAGCCATCGAATCATCGCACCTATATTGAAAGCTGCCATAACTGGTTCAAGCTCATAGGACGTTCCAGGAACTCTCGCGCCACCTCTTAATGTCGCCCCTGGGACAAT
>Ga0163111_10002814_pt1 | contig 11103 bp, 15 predicted proteins | sample CRUFie1St18metaG_FD_109645 | JGI IMG/M metagenome (GOLD analysis project Ga0163111, IMG submission 109645) | Marine microbial communities from the Costa Rica Dome - CRUD Field 142mm St18 metaG | ecosystem: Environmental > Aquatic > Marine > Oceanic > Photic zone | place: Costa Rica: the Eastern... | reverse complement strand
TACTTTTACCCCAAGGCGATGACGCCCGGTTGTACGGTGCAGGCGCAGGGCCTCAGAGACTCGGCCAAGGCATTGAAGGGCCTGAACACGGTGGTACTCGGTATCAGCCCGGATCCGGTCAATAAACTCGCCAAGTTCGTCGAGCGCGACGAGCTCAACTTCCAGCTGCTCAGCGACGAAGACCATGCTACCGCGGACAAGTATGGCGCCTGGGGCCCCAAGAAGTTCATGGGCCGCGAGTTCGACGGCATTTTGCGCACGACGTTTATCGTGGGTAAGGACGGCAAGCTGAAGGCGGTCATGGACAAGTTCAAAACCAAAGACCACCACACCGAGTTGCTCGCTGCACTCAAAGCATTGGATTTGGGTTAGCGCGCCTCCAAAAGAGCACTCTCCGCTGGATCCTGACTAATAGTAACGGGCTGATAAACAACCCCGAAAGTGTTGGTAACAGACGATTAAACGTTTGTCACAGCGCGACATCTCCACTCATTGGTTTGCCGCGTTTTTTAGGCGTAAACTGGAGGGTCCCTGTCATAAGAAACAAAAAGGGGTGTTTATGAAAGCGTTCGCTATCCACCGCGGGTGGCACACACTCGCGGCAATCGCCAAAACCAGTTTTGCCGCCATCACGATGATACTGATGTCTTCTACCAGTTGGGCAGACGACGAGGCAGTGCTTGAGAAATGCGATGAACCAAAAGGCACGCTAGCCATTTCTGAGCCACAGGATCACATCATTCTCGCGCTACGCGGTTACAACTTGCCACCGCCCACGCAACTCTTGCGTCAGTACGTGCAGAACTCCAATTGCTTTCAGGTGGTGGAGCGCGGTACAGCGATGCGCAATATCCAGCAGGAGCGGGCTCTCGCCAACGACGGCATGCTGCAGCAAAACTCCAACATGGGCGGTAGCCAGATGGTCACCGCTGACTTCGTGATGACGGCTGACGTGCTGTTCAGCGATAAGAATGCGGGAGGCGCGGGTGTGGGCGCGGCGGTTGGCTCGCTTTTCGGCGGACTGGGTAGCGTCGTGGGTGCCGTTGCCGGTGGCATCAAGTTTCAGGAGGCGTCGACCACGCTGACGCTGTCTGATGTACGCTCGACCATTCAGGTGGCGGCCGCGTCGGGAACCTACAAAAAGTCTGACTGGGCCTTTGGCGGCGTTTTGGGTGCCGTAGGCGGCGGTGCTTACACCAGCACGGATGAAGGAAAGATCGTCGCAGGAGCTCTGCTAGACAACTACAACAACATCGTCCGGGATGTTCGCGAGAATCCCTCGCTACTGGAATCGACCTCTGCTATTGGCCAGCAGAACGCTGCGGCGTCGTTACAGGCGGTTAACTTTCAACCCGGTGCATTGCTGAAGGCAAAGCTCGCCAACGTGAAGGTGCTGGATGGGCCAGAGCGGGGTGCCGACGTCGTTGGGAAACTGCAGAAGGGCGAAGAAGTAGTATTTATGGGCGAGTCTGAGGAAGGGTACCTGCTGATTCAGGGATCTGAAGTCGAGGGCTGGGTGCAGGAGTTCATGCTGGATGGCTGAATGAACTCGCGGGTGTAGTTCAATGGTAGAACGAGAGCTTCCCAAGCTTTAAACGTGGGTTCGATTCCCATCACCCGCTCCAAACCAACCGCACAGGGCGTCACAGACGCCCTTTTAGTGCCTGTCGATAGGGTGTTTCTATCCTGCCGGCGCAGTTATTTCCCGTCTTGTTATGATCGGATCCGGTTGGAGATTTAGAGGGCTTTGGCGGGATGAAAGAGCGACTCACTACTTTGCTGGCCTGGCTGGGGTTCCTGTCTTTCCTGTTTGGGGTATTACCTCTCGGGGCTATCGCTGTCGGTTACCAGTTGGAAGCTATGCAGGACAAACCAACACTCCAAACACTCACCTGCAAGGAAATAGAGGCTCCAGACTCGGAATACCAGCGGTTGTATCGCGCCTTCGAGGCGGCTGAAAAAGACGGGGCGTCTGGTAGTTCGGGATCAATCGAGAAGTACAATCCGCAGATATGCCGCGTGGCAGGATCGGGCACCGCCATTCAATGGCAGCGCGGGTCAGATCATGGCTTTATTTACGCCAATCTCTCGGAGGAGAAGGCCTACGAGCGACTTGGCTATCGCACTCTTTTCCATGCGCTTTCCAGAGATCGTTGGGTCTTCACTGCCTGCATTGCGGCATTGTGGCTAACGGCAACTGTGTTGCTGTTTCTAACGACAGGCCGCTTCAGGATCTTGCCTTGGCGGCTTGGCGAATGAAATGAATCGCATAGACATTGACTACGGCCACGAACTGAACGGTCGCCAGAAAGCGAACCGCAACACCGCCAAGCTCAGCGCGGTTGTAGCTGGCCGCGGTTACTCCATCATGTGGTTTAGCGATGATTACAACGGCGCTGATCTGATCGCTCTGCGCGAGGATGGCGAGAGAAGGTGCTGCCCACTGACTAAAGTATTTACTTAACTATTGGAGTGCCACTGATGGTCACTGCCCTCTACGCTTCCTTGCTGGCGATTCTGTTATTTATTCTGTCCATTAGGGTCATCGGTTTGCGGGGGAACCCCGCTTTTGCCTTCATTGCTCAGGGAAAAGGGGACGATGAGCTCCTTCAGAGGGCGATCCGTGCACAGGGCAATCTTGCTGAATACGCCCCAACCATGTTGATCCTGTTGTTCTTCCTCGAGACCTCTGACGTCACAGACGCAAAGCTGCATGCGCTTGCTAGTGCGTTTTTATTAGGGCGTTTGATGCATGGCATTTGTATGGGCTTCATGCGATCCAATATGCCTTTGCGTGTGGGAGGCACTGCTTTGACGCTGCTGCCGCTGGCGGCGGCAGCTGTCGCCTTGCTCATGCAGGCATTAGAGGGATGAAAAAGCTCGTGGCGACACTGTTGTCTTGGCTGGCTTTTTTAAACGCGGCCATGATCCTCAATGTCCCGGTTTTCATTGTGGTGTGCAGTAAGTGCGACATGTTTGAGAACAAAAGCCTGTATTACCGAATCACCAACGGATACTTCGATGTTTTGGCGACATTGCCGGGCGAGGGGTTATGGCTGCTTTTTGGGTTGTCGCCAGCCATTTGGTTTTTGCTTTACTTCTGGACAGGCAAGCCCAGAGTGCTGCCGTGGAAGCAGTGATGCGTTGGTGTCTTGCCATTGCCGTGACAGCGGCTCGCTTGCAGTGCCTCAGCAATGACCCATGACGATGTCACATTTTGCTCCAATATCGATATGGACTCACTGGTACACGATTCCCTGATTGGGGCATTGTCGGCGTTTCGCTAGCTGGTATCGGCGCAGCCGCGCGCTAATTCTTACTACCTGCATGAGGAGCTAAGTTATGAAAAAACTGACATCACTGTTGTCGGTTCTGGCTATGGCGTCCCTGTCTGCTGGGCCGGCTTGGTCAGATAAGGGAGCCGCGGATGAGCTGATGGCCGCGATGAAGGCTTGCAAGGCCTAGTTCTGCTGAGATGAAGTCTGCTCAAGCCATGATCAAGAAGCACGGCGGTACGCCAACTGACGATCAGGTTGATAACTGGGTGGACGAGCAGGACGACAAGCTGTTCAATTGTCTTGATAAGAAGCTCTGATATCGCAATGCGATCCTGAGTACAGACGAAGCCCCGCAATTCGCGGGGCTTTTTTTGTCCATTGACACTTTTCGCTAGCGATTCTCGCGTCTGGGGCGGCTAAACTTCAGTGGTCTGCAATGCGTTGAAAGGAAGGAAGATATGAACCCGGTGATTCAATTTGTGAAGGCGAATGCCGTTTTGCTGGCTTTGCTGGCGATTGCGCTTTATCAGCAGTCAGAGATCAAGGAGATGGAGCGCACGCTAAATTACGTTCATGCGGCCGTTCAATTCAATAACGACGATATTCAGGCGACCAAAGAAGAGGTGTGGGCGGTAAGCGATTTGATCGTTGCCGTATACGAAGAGGAAGCCGCTGCAGCTGAATAATGGCGGCATGTGACCGTTTTGGTGTCTGAGCGCTAGTACAAAGGGTCGTTTGTCCAGATTTTGTTTGATCCATTCGGCGCTGGGCCGGGTAACACCTGCAACCTAGACTTCAGGCATCGCTCATGTTCTTTGGTTTCAGTCATCACCCATTCGGCACCGGTGTGCCCGCTAAGCGCGTCAACGGTGACCATGCTGGTCGAGATGAAGAGAACGCAGGGGAGAGCCAGACCCCCGCGCAGGTCTATGATCTGGCGCATCAGCGACGCCTCAGGGCGCTTCAAGCTTATATTGAGCAAGGCTATACGCTAAATGAGGCAGCACGCTTAGTAGGTATATCGAACTTGACTGCGTTCCGCTGGGACGATCATGGTCGCCGATAGGGTGCTACATCATGCTGACTGAGTCCCCGGCGGACACAGTGCCGGCTTGCACTGCTGACGCATAAATCCCCGGATTGCCGTCACTAAACGTCCCGAAAAACAACGCAGGCAGGCGCTCACTTGACAGTTATCGAGTCTCCCACGCCTGCGCAAATCTATGATTTGGCCCACCAGCGGCGCCTGAAGGCGTTGCAGTTTTATATCGAAAAGGGCTACCCGTTGAACGTTGCGGCACGCTTAGTCGAGGCCGCACAGTAACGCGCGGTTTAGCATCTCAGTCACTCCTTCCCGCGGGTTGGTCGGGTTGAAACGGACTTAGACCATCGAACGCGCCTTGTAACTGCGTTTCAAAGCGTCTCCATGCATCAGAGCTGCCTTGGTAGATGGGTTTACGCACCTGTTCGTTTGATTGGGTGAGCACGATTCTCTCATTCGCTTGCGGCGCGAGCATGCGCCCCTCAAATGCCAGCCCCAAATAGCCCGATAGACAGTTCGCCTCGGTCTCTAGCGACTCCGTGAGCGTCTCGTAAGACAGGTGATAAATGCGCTCGCCCAGCGAACTGGCATAGCTGAACATCAGGTCTTGGTGAAGCTGGTAGTAGTGAGCAACGTCCCCCAGATCGTAGCTGTAGTCGACTCCTCTGGCGGGAAAGTATCGCTCGTAAAGGGACCAACACGTGGCCTGTGGATTCCGATAAACGTGAACAAATTTCGCTTCTGGCAGGGCCGCTGCCAGCATAGGTAGCCAGAGAGCGTTCTCTGGCATTTTGTCTGTAAAGGCCCCGGCCGTTGGCAGGCGACTGTGGACCTGTTCTAGGTAGCGGTGCCTCAGGTCAGACAGGCGCTCGTTGATCGATATGTCATTTCGGTTCAGCAGGGGCATCACTGCCGCCCGCGCAAAAGGTAGCTCGCCTAGGCCTGTTACTTCACTGTGGCTTGAAATGATTTGCTCGACCAGTGTGGTGCCGCTGCGCGGCATACCCACAATAAAAATAGGCCGATAGTGGCTGGGCTCATGGGTCGCGGAGGTATTTAGCCAGTCAGGATACTCAGCCTTCAGCTGATCGAAAAATGCGGCTTCGCTATCTTGCTGATAGCCAAGCTCCTGTTTACGCAGTGCGTTCGCTTCCTGAAGATATTGGAAGCCTCCTTCGGGTTGATTGAGACGCTTGCAGGTCTGATGCAGCGCGAAGCCGATTTCACATCGCTCGTGATCATTGAGTGCTGACTCCTCCCTGAGTTGCTTGAGCTGAGCCAGCGTGCTCTCGTTCACCAGAAACTCGCTCAGAGAAGTTGCAGCCTGCCACGCTGAAGCAAAATCCGGTTTGCTTCTCAGCGCGCTGACGTAGTGGCTAGCGGCCAGTTCTAGATTCCCGACGTCGCGTAAGGCGTTGGCTAGGTTGTAATGCGCCTCAGGAAAGTCGGGTGACGATTCAATCGCGTCTCGGAAGCTGGCGATGGCTTCGTCATAGCGACGGCTATCCAGTAACGCGTTGCCAAGGTGATACTGTGTCTCGGTCAGCGTCGGGTTAAGGGAGAGAGCTGTGCGCAGGGCGGAGATCGCCTCGTCATGACGCGCCAGATCGTTCAGCGCCACTCCCAAGTTGTGATGCGCTTCCGCATAGTTGGGCCTGAGGGAGATCGCACGTTGGCAACTCGCCACAGCCGACTCAGGGTCGCCGATTAATCTTTTGACGGTTGCAAGATTATTGTGTGCTTCAGGATAGTTGGGTTTGATGGCAATCGCTTTTTGATAGGCCTCAACAGCCTTTTCATGCTGATCGGCATCTCTGTGAGCGTTACCCAAGTTGTTATGGCCACTTGGCTGTTCTGGGTCAATGGCCACGGAGTGTTCAAGTGCCGAAATTGCCAGTGTGTGTCGGCCGGTTTGGCGGGCAGCGACTCCGAGCAGTTCCCACAATGGGTAAACAGCGGCGTGCTCCTGAACAGCTTTGTGGGCCATTTCAAGGGCTTCTTCTGCCTGTCCCGTCTGCATAAGAGACAGGATGTGTTGGTAGGTTTGTCGCCAGTCGCGCATCTACGGGAGTGAAGTTTCTGGATCAGCTCTGAGTGATCTCGATGTGATCCTCAAGCGAAATCTGCCCGGGTCTTTCAACAGAGGCATAGATACCCAGGTTGCCATCGCTGTGGTTGACCAGCTTGCGCATGACCTCAGTATCACGGGGCAGGTCATCGAAGCCATGTGTGGTCATAGAGCAACGAGGACACGTCATGTCGATCCTCAACTTCACACTGCCTATCCACAACGTTTTGCCTACCCAAGCTTGCTCGGGAAAGGGGTGCTCGGTATCCGGTATATCGACCAGTAGGTTCGGTCTGAAGCGCCGAACGTCAAATCGCGACTCACCGTCTAGTTGATTCATAGTTGCCAGCGACTGCTGGCTCATGATGGATATGGGAAACGCATCGAAATAGGTCCCGGGCGGTGATTCAAATTCGAGAAGTTCCTCAAAGCCGGTGAGGTCGGGCAGGGGCTCCTCGGGAAGACGTCCAAAAACCGCGCGCAGTTCCTGCTCAAAGTCCTCTGTGTCTGGCGCTCCGCGGCGGTAATGGTCCAGCTGGTCGGCAGGGAGCAGTGGCCATAAAGTCACCGGGTGACCCAGCTTGTCGCTGAGCCACTCGTTAATGCCCTCAGAGCTTGCAGAGGCTGAGTCGCCGTCGGGAGCTGTAATAATTGGTGCTGCCGGCCCAGATTGTGCTGCCAGGGTCATCAATTGCGGGATCTTTTTCCCGCCCCGAATGCCACCGCGTTGCTCATCCCGCACTGCCCAGCCCCGGTCACCAACGATACCGGCCTCTCCGATATCGGACTCGCTTAACGTCTCGCCCATCATGGATTTCACGGGGTAGCGATAAATGTTGATGACCGAGGCAGTGCTCATAGCGGGTCTCACGCGAGGGATTTAGCGCAGTGTACTGCACGATTGCTGTGCTCAACTAAAAGCCGCACATCCAAACACTGCTGCGCTGCGCCATAGGTGGTTCGAGTGGTATCAGTTCGTTACTCACGTCGGCCAAGGTCGCGGGTGCAGCGGGGCTGAACCGTCTGACTGCGAGTGTTAGTCTCCAATGCATGCTTTTAACGCGGAATGCAGGATGTCTGATCGACTAAAAAATAAAGTTGCGGTTGTCACAGGGGGTGCCTCGGGTATCGGTGAGGGGATGGTCAGGCGTTTCTGTGCTGAGGGTGCCAAAGTCATCCTCGCCGACGTGGATGAGGCCAATGGATCCCAGATTGCAGCTGAATGTGGCGCGACGTTTACTCAGCTTGATGTCAGTTCAGCCGAAAGCTGGCAGTCGCTTCAAAGCAAGATCCGCGATGACGAGGGGCAACTTAATATTCTGGTCAACAACGCCGGTATCGTGACGGGTCTCGATATCACCGCTGTCACGGTTGAAGCTTGGCAGCAGCTGATGGGAATTAACCTTTTGGGGATGATGCTGGGCTGCCAGACGGCGATTGCGCTGATGCGTGACAACTCTGGTGGCGTCGGCGGATCGATTATCAATACGGCGTCGTCTACGTCTTATCTGGCGATACCCGATGTCGCGTACACGACGTCCAAGGCGGGGGTGGTGGGCCTGACCAAGTCTGTCGCGGTGCACTGCGCCAACGAGGGATTCAACATCCGTTGTAACTCGATTCATCCGGGCGCAACGCTGACGAATATTCTCAAGACTGCCATTGAACAGGCGCCTGAGGTGGAGGAGGCGTGCAATAAAATGTCGCCCCTCAACCGCATGGGCACCGTAGAGGAGGTCGCGGCCATGGCTCTGTTTCTGGCCTCCGATGAGGCGAGTTTCTGCACCGGTGGCCAGTATGCGGTTGAAGGGGGCACGGTAAGTCAGCACCCAAAAATGTGACCCGCCAAACCCAATTTATGGCGCCAATGCGCAACATGTAGCCAGTGACGACTACCGTCAAATTGCATCCTTGAGGGTTTGCAGTCGAATAAATGAATCACTGAAGCACTAAATTGGTGCAGTCCCAAACTTGAGAGCGGGGCACGATACTGGTCTACTCGGCCTACGCGTGCATCGCGTCAAACAAAAAACAGGGGGTCTTTATGAAAATGCTATTTACATTCTTGGCGTCTTTGGCGCTGTTAGTGGGGTGCGGTCAGAGTCAGGAGCCTGCCAGTGAGGTGCCGGCAGCGCCTGCCGAAGCCAGTGCGCCAGCCGAGGCCGGTGCGCCAACCAATGATGTGATTGTTGATTACATTTGGAATAACGTCGGACCAGATGTGACAGATGAGCAGTTCGCTGACATCGTGACGCGCTGGAATGCCCGTATCGACGCGGGTGGCTACGACATGGTGGGTGCCAATGTGCTCAGGCCGCAGTTTGAGACCGATGACTACGACGTTATTTGGGTACTGTTGTGGCCCTCGATGGAGGCTCGCGAGTCAGCCTGGGCGCACTGGAATGCCAATCAGGTAGAGGAGTGGACTGCCGAGTTGGATGGCGCGCTCTCCTACGATGCTGAGAACGTTTACACCTTTAGCCCGGCCGCGGGCCGCGACAGCGATGTGAGCACGACGCCAGAGGGTGGCACCTTCATCCCCAGTTTTGATTTCTGCAATTTCAACGAGGGCTATGATCAGGCCAGCCTTGACGGGTTCCAGGCCGATTACGATGCTTCGCTGGATGCGGAGCCGTCCAGCGGCTATGGCTACTGGATCATGGAGCCGCAATTCGACTTGGAAGATGCTGACTTTGTCTGGCTTGACCTGTTTACCGATGAGGCAGCAGCCCAGTCGGGTGCAGACAGTTGGAACGGTTCAGCCCTGCAGGCTGAATGGAATGCAATGGTTGAGTGTCAGAACTTCACCTTTGCCGCTACCGCAATTCGGCGCTAATAGCGCGACTCATACTAGATCGGCGTCTTAGTGACGCCGGTTGAAGAGTCGAAGCCGCCGTAAAGGGAGCCCCGCCTTGTGCGGGGTTATTAGCACATTGCGGGCTGAAAGTAGTTATTACGAATGACCCCGCAGGCAATGCCCGTTGCGCCGGAGCAGATGCCAGATTTGTCGACAATGATGATGTCGCGCCTGTCACCTTTGTCGGTCGCTTTGAGTTGCAGCGCCAGGTGGTAGGCGGTGCTGAGTCCGTGAATCCCGGCACAAATGATGATGTGGGGGCTGCGCGTTGGAATCGCCATCAGATTACCTCGCCCACGTAGTCAAAAGGCTCGATCAGCACCGGCATATCGTCAGTGCACTCACGCCCATAAGCGGCCAACAGACCGTTCCAATATTTGCGATGGAGCGGTATCCACACCTCCGGGTCCTGCACGGGTGGGCCATCGAGAGAGGACTCCGCATAACCGATGTCCCCGAAGGTGGTTTTGCGCACATCGGTGAGCTGCACGATGAGGTGAGGTGTGCCGACGTAGTCACAAAGCACGATGGGCGTACCCGGCCGGGAGTAGGGGAAACCGTTCGCCTCGATGACCCAGGGTAGGCTGAAAGTCGCCACTTTGTCGCGGGTTTTGATGTACTCGATGATTTGCGTGGTGGTCTCGGCGTCAATGCCCAGAGAGCGGACCTGATAGTCGTCTCCGAGCTCGCTAAATTGCTTGTTGGCGCGCTCCCAAAAGTGATCGACTTCTACGGTATCAGGTAGGGCAGGGCCATCCGCGATCAAAATGTGTTGCATGATTCACCCTCCAAAAATTTCGGCGAACATTTTGGTATCAAAAGGGATGCGGGCGCTCAGTACATGCAGCGTTATAAAGTGTATCCAGGGGTTGCCCGTTACCACCGTGAAGGTGGCCTTCCCCATGCCGACCAGGACCTGCGTCATGATGATGTAGGTAAGGCTCAGTGCCCCCAGCTCGAGAGATCCGTAATCTGCGCCGGGATCAAACAGACTAAAAATAGCGTAGAAAAAACCCGCTATGGCGATCACAGTCAGCTTGCTATCGAAAAGCAGCATCAGTCGTGGGATGAGTACGATGTGCATCAGTAGCAGGACGGGCAGCCCCGCTCCAATGGTATTCGCGACAACACTTGTGGGAACGCCCACAACATATTCTGCTGTGCTCAGAGAGAAAAAATCGACGCCACCGATAATGGGGCCAAAGAAATCGAGCGCCCAATAAGCAGCGATGATCCAAAGATTGCGGCGCCAGGGCCACGGGCAAAATAGGCTTTTAAAGCGGAAGCCAACTCGGTTCAGCCAGAAAAGCGGCAGCGCCACGTAAATCACCCCGTTTAATAGCATCCACGTGATGACCTCTCCCCGGCGGTGATCCGCTTGCTGATACACATCAGGCCCGGGGAAATGGAGCCCTGTGTTGAAGACGAAACCCAAAATCAGTTGGGTTGTGAGCAAGTAGACAAATATCCCGAGTACCTCTTTGCCCGCTGTTTGACTGTCGATAGAGAATCTTTCGGTCCATGGAAACGGATCGCGACGACGGGTGAGGAGCAGGAGCAGAAAAACACATAAGGCCAGCACAGGTAGGTAAACACCCAGCAGGCTAAGGAGCCCTTCCGCGGCGATGGGAGGACGGACTGTGGTGCGGGAATCCATTGCCACAAACACGGAAACGGCGACTACCCACGCGAAACACAAACCGAAAAGTAATTGGCCGCTTCGAGAGGCTTTTGCCATAAAGACTTCCGGTGGCTGTGTGGTCGGGTGGCCCGCCCGGCAGGACTCGAACCTGCAACCTACGGCTTAGAAGGCCGTTGCACTATCCAGTTGTGCTACGGGCGGCGCGGGCGAAGTATC
>Ga0163111_10002813_pt1 | contig 11103 bp, 10 predicted proteins | sample CRUFie1St18metaG_FD_109645 | JGI IMG/M metagenome (GOLD analysis project Ga0163111, IMG submission 109645) | Marine microbial communities from the Costa Rica Dome - CRUD Field 142mm St18 metaG | ecosystem: Environmental > Aquatic > Marine > Oceanic > Photic zone | place: Costa Rica: the Eastern... | reverse complement strand
TGTTCTAATATCAATTAAATTTTTTGATTTTACCAAATTTATAAGTTCTTTTTTTGTCTCAATAATAACTTGTTGATAATAATCTTTTTGGTCCAAATTTTTTTTGTCATAATTTAGATTTTTAGATATTTTTTTTTCTTGTATAATTGATTTAATATATATTTTTTTGTTAATACTATTTCTATCCTCAATTAAAATTAATGCTAAATTTTTGTTAGGATATTCTTTGAATAGTTTTTTTAGGTCAATATCAATTAAATTATTTTTATTTTGATTGATATTTTGTATTATTTCAATATTTTCTAACGGAAGTATAAATTCAATTAAATCATTTTCATAAATTTCATTCCATTTCTCATAAAAAAAATTGTTATTAAAAATATTAATTTGATTAGTTTTAATTAATATAGGCAAAATATATAATTCTTTATCTGATATTTCTGAATATAAAATTCCTTTTTTATGAAACAAGTTGTGTATTTTATCTTTATCAAATGTCACACTAAAATTTACTAACTCTGTTAAATTTTTCTCGTCAGATATTTCAGTAATTTGATAATATGAAACCAATTTTTTAATAGTTGCAAAACTTAGATTTGAGAGTTTATTACCATCATCTTCTAATAAGATTTTTTCAATAAGCTGGTTGAATCCTGTTTTTATAGCTTGGTCTGCAAGTGCATTTTGGGAGATTTTATCTTTTTTTTCTAATTGAATATTATTAACATTAAATAAGTCATTTTCAGAAAAAATAGTTTCAGTTTTAAAAAAAACAATTAAAATAATAATTATTAGTTTGTAAAATTTCATAAAATCTAATTATCAATTTATAAATGAAAAAAAATGAAAATAGTTATAAAAAAAGTGGTGTTAACATTTCGTTAGCTAATAAGTTAGTAAAACATATATCTAAAGTAGCAAAAAAAGGTGTCAAAAAAACGAGAGATGATAGTAAAAAAGATGCGATTGGAGGATTCGGCTCATTATATGATATAAGTAACCTCAAAATTCAAGATCCAGTTATAGTTTCATGTACAGATGGTGTTGGAACCAAAATTGAGCTAGCAAATAAGTTTAAAAAATTTGATACTATTGGAATTGATCTGGTTGCAATGTGTATTAATGATTTAATTGTACAGGGAGCAAGACCTCTATTTTTCTTAGATTATATTGCAGTTGGAAAATTAAAATTAAAAAAAACTAAACAAATTTTAAATGGTATTTTTAAAGGCTGTAAATTATCTGATTGTAAATTAATTGGAGGTGAAACAGCAGAAATGCCTGGTGTATATTCAAAAGATAAATTTGATCTTGCAGGTTTTAGCGTGGGAATCGTTTCAAAGAAAAAAATTTTAGATAAAAAAAATGTAAAAAAAGGTGACATTGTTTTAGCAATTCCTTCAAACGGAATTCATTCTAATGGATATTCTTTAATTAGATCAGTTATAAGAAAAAGCAAAATACCGAGAGGTTTAAAAAAAGATATATTAAAACCTACAAAGATATACTCTAAAGAAATTTTAAAATTAGTTAATAAAAATCTAATTCATGCAGCTGCTCATATCACAGGCGGTGGATTGATTGAGAATTTAATGAGATCAGTTCCTAGAAATTTATCTTTAAATATAGATTTATCAAAAATTAAAATTTTAAAAATCTTTAAATGGTTAAAGACTAAAAGACTATCTGATGAAGAAATGATGCGTACTTTTAATTGTGGAGTTGGATTTTGTTTGATTGTTCCAAAGAATAATGTTGAGAAAATAAAAAGATATTTTTCCAAAAATTATTTACCTTATGAAATAGGCTATATCTCAGTAGATAAAAAAAAAATTAATTTATCAAATTCATTTAAATGGTAAAAAAAAATACCTGTATCTTTATATCTGGACAAGGTTCAAATCTTAAGAACCTTATAGCTCGATCCAGAGATAATAGTTTTCCTATCAAAATAAAATTAGTGATAAGCGATAATAAAAAGGCTTTTGGTTTAATCTACGCTAAAAAATTTCAAATACCATATATTTTGATTAATACAAAATTAAAAAGCTATGAAAACAAAGTTTTTTATTATCTTAAAAAATATAAGATATCTTTCATTTGTCTTGCAGGCTTTATGAAGATAATTTCAAATAATATAATTAATATATATCAAAGAAAAATAATAAACATACACCCCTCTCTCTTGCCTAAATTCAAAGGTTTAAATACATTTTCTAGAATGTTAAAAAATAAAGAAAAAAATGCAGGATGTACTGTCCACTTTGTAAGTAAAGAATTAGATAGTGGAAATATAATTGTCCAAAAAAAATTTACTATTAATAGTAGCGATGATGAAAAAATTTTAAAAAAAAAGACGCAAAAACTAGAGTATTTAGCTTTTCCAGAAGCAATAATAAAAATATTTAGAAAAAATTAGTTTTTGAAAAAGAATTCAATTTCTTTTTTTGCATTAATTGGAGAATCAGAACCATGAACGGAATTTTTATCAATTGAAATTCCATATAATTTCCTAATTGTATTTTCTTCAGCATCTTTAGGGTTTGTAGCGCCCATTAATTTTCTATAAGATGCTATAGCATTTTCTCCTTCTAAAACCATAACTACAATAGGTCCAGAAGATAAATAAGTACATAAATCATTATAAAAAGGTTTAGATTGATGTACTTTATAAAATTCTGATGCTTCATCTTTTGTTATATGTATCTTTTTGGTGTCTAAAATATTTAATTTATTTTTTGAAAAAATATCCTTAATCTTTTCAACTAAATTTCTTTCAACAGCATCTGGCTTAATTATTGATAGAGTTTTTTCAATATTACTCATAGCTTTCTTCTATAAGTTGATTTAGTAATCTCACTCCAAATCCAGTTGCACCTCTAGAGTTTAAAGCTCCTCCGTATTTAGAAAATGCCATACCTGCTATATCTAAGTGGGCCCATGGTGTCTTATTTAAAATAAATCTTTGTAAAAATTGAGCTGCTGTTGTTGATCCTGCTCCGCCGACATAATTTATATTTTGCATATCAGCGTTTTTTGAATCCATTAATTTATCGTAATTTTTATGTAATGGCATTCTCCATAACTTTTCTTCGACTTTTTCACCTGCGTTCGTGATTTGCTTTGAAAGATTATCATTATTTGAAAAAAGTCCAGCATATTCGGATCCTAAACAAACAATGATCGCCCCTGTTAAAGTTGCTAGATCTATCATAAATTTAGGTTTAAATTTTTTTTCTGTAAAAGATAATGCATCTGCTAATACTAGACGACCCTCCGCATCGGTATTTAAAACTTCAATTGTTTTACCACTATAAGATTTCACAATGTCTCCTGGTCTTTGAGCGACTCCACTAACCATATTCTCCACTAGTCCAACTACGCCTACTGCATTTATTTTAGATTTTCTTAAAGCTAGAGTTTTCATTAAACCAACTACAGCTGCTGAGCCCGCCATATCATAAGTCATATCCTCCATGAACCTTGCTGGCTTTAGTGAATATCCACCTGTATCAAAAGTTACACCTTTTCCAATGAATGCTAAAGGTTTTGATTTATTTTTCGCTCCATTCCATTCTAATGTCACAAGATAAGAACCTCTGACACTTCCCATTCCAACTCCAAGCAAAGCGTTCATACCAAGTTTTTTTAATTTTTTTTTATCATATATTGTAACTTTCAAACCATTTTTTTTTAAGGAATTTAATCTTTTTGCATATTCGTCTGGATGTAAAATATTTCCTGGTTCAGAAACTAAATCCCTAGCAAAAAAAGTTCCTTCCTCTAAAGCTTTAAATTTTAATTGGTTATGTTTTGATGGTTTATTTTTTTCACCTAAAACTTCGATAGAAATTATTTTATTATTTTTTTTTGATTTATATTTTTTAAATTCATAAGATTTTAGTTTTAGTCCGTGAAGAAAATGACCAATAAAATTTTTTTGGTTGCTGATTACAGTATCTGAATTTATGAAATACTGATTTTTCTTTTCGGAATTAATGTAGCCATAAAACTCAGCACCTAAGTTTTCAATGTCGATGCTCTTGATATTTTTTTTGATAGATATTAAGATTATTTTTCTTTTCGAATTTAATTCAAAAATAAGTATTTTTTTTTTTAAATCGGATGATTTTAATAAATCGTTAATATAGGAGAATTCAATAGTAGTGGTAAATTTTTTAAAATTTTTAGTGTTATATTTTTCGTCAACAAAGAATACAATATTCCCTGATGGCTTATTAGTTGAATTTGTGTAGCTAACTTGTATCGTCATAGAGTTTAGACAATCATATTGATTGATGAAAGGTATATATGCACTAAAACATCAAATTTCAACGTTAATATTATCGCTATTCACTCTTTAGTTGAATTTATTATATGGATGAATTAATTATATACAAATAATCAAATGCTTCAAAACAAAATTTATCAAAATTACATAACAGAAATTTTAAAAAATTTTTTTACAATATTGCTAGGATTAAGTGCAATTGCTTGGACAGTAAGAGCAGTTAATTTTTTAGATCTAATTGTAGATAATGGCTATCCAGTTTTAACTTATTTCGCTTATTCATTTTTAAACTTATTTGGTATAGTGACAAAATTTTTTCCTTTGGCTTTTTTACTTTCATTAACAATTTTTATACTTAAGCAAATAGAAGATAAAGAACTTATAATTCTTTGGACATCTGGCGTTAAAAAAATTCAGTTAGTTAATCTATTTTTTTTTATTTCTATTATGGTGACATTTTTGTATTTAATCTTTTCAATATTTTTAACTCCTACGGCTTTGAATAAATCAAGAATATTATTAGGAGATGAAAAATTAACATCTTTTGTTCCAACTGTTAGAGAACAACAGTTTAGTGACTCTTTTAATGGGTTGACTTTTGTAGTCGATCAAAAGAACGGGAATCAAGTTAAAAATATTTTTTTACAGGATAACGCAAATGTTTTAAAAAATCTATCATCCAAAAAAAAGGATATTAGCTCAAACACAATCATAGCAAAAAGTGGTTTAGTAGATGATAAGAGTATATTGCTTTTTGAAGGAAAAATCATATCCTCTAGTAAAGTAAATTATAAAAATGAAATCTTAAAATTTGATCAATTAAAAATAGATTTAAGAGATATTTCAAACACAACAATTAAAAAACCTAAAGTTCAAGAAACATCTACATTAGAACTTTCTGAATGTTTTTTTTATAGTAATATTTGTGCAAAGAACTGGGTTAAAGAAACTATTCCTGTCCTCAATAGAAGAATTATTCTTCCATTCTTTATTCCTGTGACTGCTCTCATAGCATGTTTTTTATTTGTAAATCCCAAAAAAACAATTGTTTTTAACAAAGTAAGCATATTTTTGTATTCATTTATCATATTATTATATGCTGAAACTATTATTAGATATACTGGACTTAATAAAATTGTTTTAAATGTTTTTGTTCTTTCACCGTTTGTCTTAATTTTTACAATTTATCTTTTACTTAAGATAAAATTACTTAAAGAATAAAAATGAATAAAATTTTAATTAAATATCTGTTTAATAATTACATAAAAACGTTTTTAAAAGTTTTTTTTATTTTTTACTGTTTTGGTATAATTTTGAATTTATTTGAGGAAATCGAATTTTTCAAAAATTTAAATTCAAGTTTTGCTACACCGTTATTCTTAACAATTTTAAATATTCCAAGTATGATTATTCAATTGTTACCTTTTATTATATTTATAACGAGTATGAAATTTATTATCGATATAAGAAATAATAAAGATCTTCTTACAATAAAAGTTTTTGGTATTTCTAATTTTAAAGTATTCCTTTTAATATCTTTTATTTCTTTTTTTATTGGTTGGTTTTCTTTATTTTTACTAAATCCAATAACTTCATCTATGTCAAAATACTATGAAAAAATTAAAGCTGATTATTCAAGAGATATTGATCACCTTGTAACTTTTAACAATAATGGACTATGGATTAAAGAAAATCTCTCGGATGGCCAGCGTATTATTTCTTCAAAAGAAATAAAACAAAAAAATTTAAAGAACCTTACCATATTTAATTTTGATAAAAATTATAATTTAATAAATAAAATTTATTCAAATTCAGCAAACATCGAGAAAAATACTTGGATTCTTAATGACGTGGTTCTAATTAAATTCAAAGATGATGTATTTGACCAAAGTAAAATTGAAAAACTTGAGATCGAGTCGATTTATACTTATGAAAAAATCACAAGTTTATATAAGAATTTTGACACATTATCTTTTATAGATTTACTAACAAATTATCAAAGTTTATTAGATCAGGGATATAGTAACGTATTTTTAAAACAGAGCTTTAACAACATGTTATCAATGCCTTTTTTTCTTTTAACAATGACTGCTTTAGCCTCAATTTTAGTACTAGGAAAATTAACAAAATCAAATAATACTAGATATATAATTGTTGGATTAGTATCTTGCATAATAATTTATTATCTTAAAGATTTGTCAATAGCACTAGGTAAAACTAATAGAATACCTCTAACATTAGCTACTTGGATGCCTATTATTATCATCGGATTATTTAGCAGTGTTGGAATTTTACAAATCAATGAGAAATAATATCTTTACTATATTAATTTTTTTATTTTTTTCTACGTTCTTATTAGCAGATGAATTAGATATTAAAGCAAAGAAAATAAATATAGATAAAAAAACAAAAATTACAATTTTTGAAAATGAAGTTGTAGTAAAAGACCAGTTTAATAATTCATTTAATGCAGATTATGTTTTATATAATAGAGAAAGTAATATTCTAGAATTAAAAGGAAATATTTTATCAAAGGATTCAAGTGGTAATGTGTTTAAAGCTTCTAGAGCTACATATGATAATAATAAAAAAATTTTTAAAAGTTTTGGAGAAAGTAGTTTTGAAACTTTAAAAGGCTATAAAATCTTAACAAGTGATATAATTATAGATAACAAAAATGCCTTTATGGGTTCAGATAAAGAGACTTTTGTCACAGATATTGACGGTAATAAAATTTACCTTGAAAACTTTGAATATTTTAAAAAAAATAATATTTTCAAATCAATTGGATCTATTAAGATTATAGATAAATTCAATAATTCTTACAATTTCACTCAAATTTATATTAATGAAAAAAAAAGGAAATTATCGGGTCTGACGCTAAACTATATATTAATGATAATGAATTTAAAATAAATGAAAATAATAAACCAAGAGTGTTTGCTAATACTATTAATGTTAAAGGTGATCAAACTACATTTACAAAAAGTAATTTTACTATGTGTAATTATAGAAAAAACGACAAATGCCCTCCTTGGGAATTGAAAGCAGGGAAAATGACCCATGATAAAATAAAAAAAACGATGTTTTACGATAATGCGGTCATTAAAGTATATAACGTTCCAATATTTTATTTACCAAAATTATCACATCCAGATCCAACAGTAAAAAGAAGGTCAGGTTTTTTAATACCTTCTTATAAAGATACTAAAAATTTAGGTTCCTCAATTAGTTTACCCTACTTTTGGGCTATTAATAAAGATAGAGATTTAACAATCAATAGTAAACTTTTTGCTACTGAGCATCCTTTGTTTCTTGGAGAGTATAAGCAGGTATTTAAAAATTCTTATCTCACTTTAGACTTTGGACATACTGAAGGATATAAAAAAGCGTCTGGGAATAAAAAACTTGGTGATAAATCTCATGTATTTTTAAATTTTTTAAAAAATTTTAATGAAACAGAAAGTATAAATAAAAATTTTGAAGTCAATCTACAACATGTGCGAGATAGGAAATATTTGAAATTATACAAAATTGACTCAAATTTAGTAAATTATGAAACAGAAATTCTAGAAAACTCTATAGACTATTCCGTGATTAATGATGATAAAAATCATTTTTATTCATTTAATGCCAGTGCTAATAGAACACTAGCGGATAGTTATAGTGATAAATATGAATATATACTTCCTGAAATAAACTACGAAAAACAATTGTTAAGTGAAAAATTTGGTTATGGAAATTTTAAATCTAATTTAAAAGTTAATAATTATGATACCAATAAATATAAAAGAACTTTAATAAATAATTTCAATTGGGAAATTGATAGACCTTTTTCTGAGAAAATCTTCACTGGAAAAATTTTATCAGATTTAAAAAATATTAATTATAAATATGATAATATTGATGGATTTAAAGAAGATACCCATAATGAATTATTTGGAGCTGTGGGATATCTTGCGAGTTTGGATCTTTTTAAAACCTCAGCTGATGGATCTAATCACCTTCTCACTCCAAAAATGTTACTTAAATTTGCACCAAACTACATGAGAAAAGAGACAGAAGAGCATAATCTAGCAAAGAAAAATTTATTTTCATTAGATAGATTACAGTCCGAACAAAATTATGAGGGCGGGACTAATCTTACAATAGGTTTAGACTATGAGATAAACGACGAATTTAATCAAACTAATTTTTCTATAGGACAGATTATAAGTGAGAAAAAAAATAATAAAGATATGCCTGATACTTTAAGTTTAGATAATAGATTTTCTAATGTAGTTGGTAATTTAAGTCATAAAAGAGGCAATAATTTAAATATCAATTACAATTACTCAATAGATCAGAATTTTAAAGAGACTCATTATAATGAAGTTAGTATGGATTACACTAATAGTAATTTTAATTTTAACATTGATTATTTGCAGGAAGAAAAAAAATCTGGAGATAACGAGTATATTAAAACTGCGCTTAAATATAAAAAAGGAAATAATGGTGTCTTTTCTTTTAGTAATAAAAGAAATTTAATAACTAATTCATCGGAATTTTACGATTTAAGTTATGAATATATAAATGATTGTTTACGAGCAGGACTTGTATATAGGAGAGAATTTTATAATGACTCAGAGTTAGAGGCTGAAAATTCTTTGATGTTCAAAATAACGTTATCATCCTTCGGAGGATTAGACTCCCCTGGATTTAATTAATAATGAGAAAATTTTTTAAAATTTTTTGTATAATTTTTTTTTTAATTTTATCAAAAAACAATCTTTCTTTTTCAGCAATTAAAAATAATATCATCGCTAAGGTGGGTAATGAGATTATAACTTTAATAGAGTTAGAGAATAAAGTTAATACTACTTTGATTTTAGCAAATCAAAAAATAAATCAAGAAAATATTAATAAATTAAAGAATATTTCTTTAAAAAGGTTAATTGATTTAAAAGTTAAACAAAGTGAAATTAAAAAATTTAACATAACATTAAACGAAATAGCTATTGAAAATCACATGAAAAAAATATCAAAAAATTTAAATATTGATCCTTCTGAGTTAAAAAAATTCTTTGAATTAAATAAGATAGACTATGATCAATATAAGAATGAAGTTGAAACAGAGTTTTTATGGCAAAGGCTTATATCTCAACTTTACTCTTCTAAAATAAATATTAACAAAGATCAAATTGAAAAAGAAGTTTTAGAATTTTCAAAAAACAAAAAAAAAAATTTAGAATTTAAATTAGCAGAGTTAGAGGTCAATTATGAGAATGAAACTAAAAATGAACTTATTAAGGAATTAAAAAATAGTATCGATAAAATAGGTTTTTCTGAAACGGTTATCAAGTATAGTATATCTTCATCAGCTTTTAATGGAGGAGAAATTGGATGGGTCAACTCAGAAGTTATCTCTAGTAATTTGATAGATAAAATTAAAAATCTGAAAATTGGGGAAATATCAAGTGAGATAATAGGTGTAGACACTTTGGTTTTTTATAAAATGGTAGATAAAAGATTTAGTGATGGTGCCGAGAAAATAAATGATAATAATATCAGAAAAAAAATTATAGATATAAAGAAAAATGAACTTTTAAATTTATATTCGAATAGTCATTTATCCAAAAAGAAAAATAGTATTATCATAAAATTACAATGAGAAGAATAATATGTATAATTGCAGGTGATCCAAATAGTATAAACTCAGAGTTGGTTTTCAAATCTTGGAAAAATTTAAGCGTAAACATAAGAAAAAAAATTGTTTTAATTGGAAATTATGAGTTAATAAATAAACAAAAAAAAAAATTAAGATTTAATATAGCTTTATCGAAGGTAAGAAACATTGAGCATATAAAAGGCAATAATACTTTGAAAGTTTTAGATTTACCTCTTAAATTTAAAAATTGCTTTAATGTTCCAAAAAAGGAGGCCTCAAAACATGTAATTCAATGTCTAAACTTTACTCACAATCTTTGTGAAAAAAAAAAGATAAAAGCTTTCATTAATTGTCCAATTGATAAAAATTTAATTAAAAAAAATGGTATTTATGGTGTTACAGAGTTTTTAGGTAAAAAAAATTCTTCAAAAAAATTTTCTGAGGTGATGTTTTTGTATAATAAAAAGCTCTCTGTAGTCCCGATTACAACTCATTTAAAAATTCGAAATGTTGCAAAAAATATAAAGGAAAAATTAATAATAAAAAAAATAAAAACTTTAATTATTTACTATAAAAAATTATTTAATAAAAAACCTAAAATTGCAATTCTCGGCCTTAATCCTCACAATAGTGAATTTGAAAAAAATTCTGAAGAAGTGAAAAGTATCATTCCCGCGATTAAAAAATTGAGTAAACAGGGTTCAGTATATGGACCAATGGTTGCTGATAATTTTTTTAAAAATGATTATAAAAATTATGATGTAGTAGTTGGTATGTATCATGATCAAGTGTTAATTCCTTTTAAAAATTTTTTTAAATTTGATGCCATTAATATGACGCTTGGATTAAATTATATAAGAATTTCACCTGATCACGGAACCGCAAAAGATATTATTCTTAAAAGTAGAGGTAATCCAAAAAGTTTATTAGAAAGTATAAAATTTCTTAATAAATTAAAATAAAATGTTCTATTCGAAGAAATCTCTTGGCCAAAATTTTTTAACTGATAAAAATATCGTAAAAAAGATTATTAATTTAAAAGATATTAAAAACAAAGATGTTGTTGAAATTGGACCTGGTAATGGAGCTTTAACTGATGAGATACTTAATTTTAACCCAAGTTCATTAATAGTTGTTGAAAAAGATAATTTCTTACTAGAAAAAT
>Ga0163111_10002811_pt1 | contig 11106 bp, 8 predicted proteins | sample CRUFie1St18metaG_FD_109645 | JGI IMG/M metagenome (GOLD analysis project Ga0163111, IMG submission 109645) | Marine microbial communities from the Costa Rica Dome - CRUD Field 142mm St18 metaG | ecosystem: Environmental > Aquatic > Marine > Oceanic > Photic zone | place: Costa Rica: the Eastern... | reverse complement strand
GTTTGCCGTCTGGATTGACGATGATCTCGTTCATCGGTTTCGGTCGTCGTGCCCTCTGAGCCGCGTGTTTTTTTATGACAAAACACCCGTCAACGATGCACTTCGCTTCGTAGGATAACTTCCCGTCTGCGCCGCACCGCGTTTGTCTCCCTCCTTTTGCCAACACAAACCCCTCGTCGCACGTCGGTGTGCACGTGTGTCCCAGTGGCAAGAGCGAAGAACAATTACCAACGCCGCCGTTTTTCGGAGCCCGCGAGGCGTCGCAGCGCGATATCGCCATCGTCGTCCCGCTCGCCATCCAAAAGAGCGCTGCCGTCGTCGTCGTCGTCCCGAGCAGGATCGTCAGGGTCAACATCGCGCGCGTCGTCGTCGTCGTCGTCGTTTTGCACGCGCTGCGTCGTTTGGGCTTCATTCTTAATTTCTCTCTCTTCTGCATTTTTAGAGAGTCGTCGTCTTGTCAGACGAAGAAAGTCATCGCATCATTACGCGTGGTGGTGGTGGTGGTGGTGGTGGTGGTAGTAGTGGTGGCACAACTCTTTCGCGCTCGCGCTCGCGCCGCGTTTTGGTCGTCGTTTCACTCTTCGCGCGCTTTTGTGTCGTCTCGAGCACTTAATTGTTATCTTCTCTCAAAAGACACACAACAATTAAAACCGTTAAAACCCTAAATATTTTACACAGGGACCTAAACCCTAAACCCTCGAGAACATCTCTCTCGTGAACCATCATCATCATCATCATCATCATCGCTTCAGAGCTTTGCGTGGACCTTCTCGAGAAGAAGAAGACGACCAAGAAGACGGCCACCAAGAAGACGACGACGCTCCAAAACACCACCACCACCACCGAGTCACCAGTCAAAGCCTTTCTCGAAAAGCCCCCCTCCCAATTAAAGGACTTTTTTTGCTTTCCCACCACCAAAATCGTCAAGCGAAGAAAAGCGGTTATTACACTGATTGGATTCTTCGCGCGTGTCATATCGATCACACACATAAAGCCGACGATATAATAGGAGGACAAAGATGGTGTCGTCGTCGACGACGACGGCGACGACCCAAAAGCAAAACCACAACCGGAAAAGGATTCGAACGACGGAGCAAACGTCCGCGCAGGCGCTGCTCGAGGCCGCAGAGGCGACTTTGGCGGCTTTGACGCACATGCGAGACACCACCAACGAACAGAAGAAGAAGAAGAAGAAGAAGGACTTCGACGAGCCGCCAAAGCCGCTCCAAATGAGTACGACGACGACGACGAGAGGCCTAAAACTCCCGTATTCGGAACCGGTCGAAGTGGCGCACTTCTCCAAGACGAAAAGCGAGGAGACGTTCTTCGACGCCAGGAACCTGAAACGGGCAAAAAGAGGACCGAGAATGCCTTTTGACCTCAACGAAGGATTCGCAAACTTTCGAGATCGAAATCGATTGAACCCACACCCGGCACCGCTGACGCCGCTGTTCGAAAGCCTGGAAAGAAGCGGGAAGGCGAGCGTGCTGCTCGACGTGGACGTGCTCTCGTGGCGAGGCAACGTGACGAAACTGTTGTGCGCGCCGTGGGAAAGTCGAGAAGGATTTCGATTAGAGTGCGAATTAGTGAGAAGAAAGGTGGAGGAAGAGGAGGACGACGACGCGACGAATTCGGTCGACGGCCGTTCTCCCGGCGATAGTACGCGTGCGAAAGAGGGAGGCGTCCAAAACGAAGCCGTTAGAAGAAACAATGCGAACAACAAGAACGACATAAAAACAACCAAACAACCGGCGACGTTGGTGCTCAATGTCCTCGAAGCGGAGCATAAACTGGAAGAAGCTCGAGAAATGTTGAAGAATAATAACAAAGACGACGCTCAGCAAGACGAAAACCAAACGAAAAGAAAGAAAGATTTAGCGCGGCACGAACGCATGAGCTACTGGGGATTCGCGTTCGAGGAATTCGTAACGTCGGAGAAACCGCACACAAACGCGGTGGACTGTCGCGAATCGTTCTGCATCGTGACAAAATCTAAACTCGGGGAGAACACGAAATTGTTATTAGGCGGCGAAGTCGATTGTTGGAACGGTGAAAATCAGGGCCTTTCTGGGTACATCGAATTAAAGACGACCAGAAAGATTGACACCAAAAAACAAAGATCTAACTTTGAAAAATTCAAACTTCTGAAATGGTGGGCACAATCGTTTGCCGTTGGGGTGAGGCAAATCCTAGTTGGCTTCCGAGACGACGACGGGATGGTGCAAAAGATGCAAAATTTAGAAACGATGAAATTACCGAGTTACGCGTTGGCGGCGGATAAAAAAAACGCGTGGCGCCCAGAAATGGCTTTGTTATTTGCAGAGAAAGTGTTGACGTTTATTCGAGAGACGATGGAGAAGTATCCGGAAAATAGTCGAGCGTTGGTAGAGTATATACCGGCGAGAACGAGAGGCGAATCGAAATTCAAAGTCACCGTAGTTACCGAGAGCGACAACGAAAACAAAGAAGAAAAAGAAAGTCCGTCGTCGTCGTCGTCAAAACGGATCGTCATTCCCGATTTCTTACCGAAACACGCGCGAGAGCTTCTACAAATAAGTGCCAAAGAGCTCCTCTCTCGAGACGAGGAAAAACGGAAGAAAATTCTCGCGAGTCAAGCGCTGCCGACGATTTCATTTAGCGGGCAGGAATCGGAAAACTCAGCGGGCGGGTCCATCGACCAATCGCACCATCACGCGTCGCGACTGCACGAGAACTCGTCTCCGGATTTCGCAAAATCTGGCGGTGTTGGCGTAATTGGAAGTGGCAGCGGCGGTTCGCACCGATTCAAAAACTCTTCGCAACTCGCGCTCAACAGAAAACAACCGATGGTTTCTGAACACAGGAGAGAAAAACTCAAACGCGACCGCGAAAAAGCGCGCGCGCAAAACAACGCGCGCGAAAATCAACTCGGATGGATTGGAAGCAGTACAGGCGCTGCCGGTACGTACGGTGATCTTTCTGGCGGCGGCGGCGATTTTGCCAACACTACAATTCGAAGGTCCTACGCTTTCGGCGCGACGAGCTATATCGAAGATCTCGGGAAGAACGATATCATCTACTACGCCACTGGAGGAGAAGGAGAAGTTTTAGGAGCACCAGGTGAACATAGAAACCGTCAGCATCTTCATGGTAACAACAATACCAACGAAAATGCGAGCGTAAGCTACGAGGATCCCACCTCGAGCGGATTGCACGTCGGCATAGGCATCGACCCGTCCGCCGTCTTGATGAAACTTAAAAAAAAGAAAAAGACGAACAAAGACGTCGAAGGAGTAGAAGAAGAAGGAACGTTGACGACAACCGCGACGACGACGGTTGCGAATACTACCGGTACATAGAAACAATAATAATAATAATAATAATAATAATAATAATAATAATAATAATAATAGAGACGAAAAACGTTTTTTGGTCGTCGTCGTCGATCCTTTCGATGCATGTGACTACATCATTACAATCGCAACGGCAGACGCGCGCGTCTGATTAGATAGATTATAAAATTCATCATTTTCGCTCGAAAGAAATCTCTTCATTTTTGACGGCTGGGACGAGAGCGGATTAGTGCGCTCAAAGTCTTCTCGTCTTCTTTCTCCCACCGACTTCTGTTCCGCTCCAAATTTCGGCACCACCACCGAGGCACTCGTTTGCGATGGTTTCGGACGAAGCGCTCGACGTCGAGCATCTCCAAGATCTCGTCCAGCAACAAGGCGATACGGTTCGCGCGTTGAAAGCGGCGGAAAGTCCCAATCAGGAAGAGATTTCCCGAGCGATTGAAAAGTTGAAGCAACTGAAAATCGATTTGAACGCGGAAATCACCCGACGAAAGGAATCTGGGGATTTACTGATCAAGTCGAAGGAAGATTTCCGCCAGAAAGTGGCAAACTCGCTGGAATCTCGACTGTTTTATATCCCGAGTTTTAAGATTTACGGTGGCGTCGGTGGTCTGTATGATTACGGTGAGTCGAGCCTTGTTTTTGCTACGCGCGCGCGCGTTCATTAAACACGCTACGATGTTTCTGTTCGCGACTTGTCCCGACGTGCGGCGGTGCGATGGACCGCATCTTTTTTCGTGCGCGCGTGTGAGATTCCTTGACGTTTCGTCGGCATATACTTACCCTTACGATACCTTTACATTTTACGTTATAGGCCCACCCGGATGCGCGGTGAAGGCTAACGTGCAAAAAATTTGGCGGCAACACTTTGTGATCGAAGAGTCGATGTTGGAAGTGGAGTGCCCGTCGGTGACGTTGGGGACGGTTTTGAAAGCCAGTGGACACGTGGATCGATTCACAGATTTGATGGTGAAAGACGTGAAAACGGACGAGTGTTTTCGAGCGGACCATTTGCTGGGCGATAGATTGGAGGAGTTGATTGCGGATCCAGCGATCAAGAAGGAAGAAAAGGCAGAGTTTGAAATGCTGTTGGCGCGATTGGACGAGTTAAAGGAAGATGAGATGAAGGAAGCTTTGAAGAGATGCGGATGCGTCAGTCCAGAGACGAAGAACGAGTTGAGCGATCCGTACCCGTTTAATTTGATGTTTCCGACGACGATTGGGCCGAGTGGGAACATTCAGGGTTTCTTGAGGCCAGAAACTGCGCAAGGGATGTTTGTTAACTTCAGGGAGTTGTTGTATTTTAACGGCGGGAAGTTACCGTTCGCGTGCGCGCAGATTGGGCAGTCTTTTAGGAACGAGATCGCCCCAAGAGCCGGTTTGTTGCGGGTGAGGGAGTTTACTCAAGCGGAAATCGAACACTTTTGCCATCCGACGAAGAAAGACCATCCGAGGTTCAACGAAGTCGCAGAAGTCGAGTTGAATTTGTTCAGTCGGGACGCGCAGTTGCAAAGTGGGAAGAAGGAACCGTTTTTAATGAAATCAGGTGAGGCTGTGGAAAAAGGCATCATCGCGAACGAGACGTTGGCATATTTCGTCGCCCGAACGCATTTATTTTTGAAAGAGTTAGGCGTGAACATGCAACGCGTTCGGTTTCGTCAACACTTGAGACACGAGATGGCGCACTACGCGCAAGATTGTTGGGACGCGGAGATTGAATGCTCGTATGGATGGATCGAGTGCGTCGGTTTGGCGGACCGGTCGGCGTTTGATTTAGACGCGCACTCGAAAGCGAGCAAAGTAGATTTACAGGCGTACGAATTATTCGATGAACCGATAGAGGAAGTTGTTTTCGAGGTGAAAATGAACAAGCAAGTGTTAGGAAAAGCGTTTAAAAAGGACCAAAAATTTGTCATCGACGCGTTGACGTCGTTAGACGAAACTACGGCGGCAAAGATTGAAAAAGATTTTGAAGAGTCGGGAGAAACGGTGTTGGAAAACGTTCAAGGCATAGACGGTGGAAAAGCGACGGTTGCGAAAGATATGGTGATCGAAATGAAGAAAAAAACGAAAAAAGTGAGCGGCAGAAATTTCACCCCGTCCGTCATCGAACCATCGTTCGGCATTGGGAGAATTATGTATTGCCTCTTTGAACACGCGTTTTACGTTCGCGAAGGCGACGACGAAAACAAAGCCGTCTTCAAACTTCCTCCTCAGGTTGCTCCAATCAAGTGCACCATCTTCCCTCTCGTCAACAACGCGGAAATGAACGCCGTCTCTCACGAAATTTACAAGTCGTTAACCAAACTCGCGGTTTCCGTAAAATTAGACACCACCGCCATCTCCATCGGCAAACGATACTGCCGAACGGACGAACTCGGCGTTCCGTTTGCCATCACAGTCGACCACAGAACCATCGGACACACGTCGACGCCGAAAGATGGCACGGTGACTGTACGCGAGAGAGATTCGTGCGAACAAGTGCGCATCAAAGCCAACGAGGTGGCTAAATTCATATCGGATTTGAGTTTGGGCGACGTCGAATGGAGCGAAGCGACCAAATCGCTCGAGAAAGTCGTCGCGCAGCAAGAGTGACGAACAAAAACGAAACAACAGGGAGGATAAAAAAAGCGCGTGTAGGCTAAACCGAGAATCCACCGCAGTTTATATAGACAGAGAGAGATAACACGGAGAGAGAGAGAGAAAGAAAGAAAGAAAGAGAAGGAGAGGAAATATTTTAACAACGAGACCGTATCATGTATAAAACGACATAAAAGTACCTTTTCGTACTCCCTTTCATCCAACACCCTAAACATATAAACAAAGGATATGGGACCAATTGTATTATCCCTCTTTAAATCGGCTCTCGGGAAATCCGATGATGTTTTCCGCGTCGTCGCCGTCTCCGGGAGGAGTGAAAAGCCTTCTGGGCGGCGGCGGCGGTCGCGGGGACGACGATGTCGTCGCTTTGCTGCCCCGGACGACGACGCGCGCCAAAATATTAAGAATAACGGGGAGGAGGAGACGTCACAGAGCGACCGCGATGATGACGATGACGACGACGCCATCATCATCATCATCTTTGAGACGACGACGACGACGACGAGACCGATGTCGAGATGACGTGAGGATGCCGAACGCGATACGGGAGCCAGAGGCATCGCCGTCGTCGTCCTCGTCCTCGAGAATGGACTCGAACGGGCGGACGAGCAGCAGCGGAAGCGACGGTTTGAGCAGCGCCGTTCCCAAAGCGCGTTCGAACGATTTTGCGAGGACGAAGAGGAACGCGAAGAGGTCCGATGATGAAAGAGGCAAAGACGAAAAGACGACGACGACGTCGCAGAAAAAGAAAAAGGAAAACAAGAACGGGAAGAAGAAGAGGAATGGTACGAACACGCACACGAATACGCTGTCGTCGTCGTTTTTAGAGACACTGTTAATCCCAGAGTATAATACCGAATCCACCGGTTGCGGCGACGGCATCGTCGGACTGACGGGGCAGCAAAAAGCGGCGATGCAACGATCGAAAGCGCCGCTACCGTACGACCCCATTCGAACGAGCCAGGAATATGCAAAGTTTCCCGTGAAAGTAGCATTTCGAACGGTGGAGATCGCGACGTCGATTGGAAGTTGGTTGACGTTAGTCGCCGCGGACGTGGCGAGCGATTCGGTCGAGAAGAACGCCAGCGTCAGAGCCGCGCAGTTGAGAGAAAAGTTGACAAAATTAGGGCCGGCGTTCGTGAAGGTCGGTCAAGCGCTGTCGACGCGACCGGACTTGTTGCCAAGTCGGTATTTGGAAGAGTTGTCGAGTTTGCAAGACGCATTACCGACGTTTTCGGATAAAGAGGCGTTTGCGCTCGTGGAAAAAGAGCTCGGGAGGAAGATGAAGGATACGTTTAAAATGATCACGCCTCATCCGATCGCGGCAGCATCGTTGGGGCAAGTATACAAAGCGACGGCGTTGGACACGAACGAAATAGTCGCTTTGAAAGTGCAGCGGCCGTCTATTTACGAAGGTTTGGAACTCGATTTTCATCTCATTCGCATGTTTGGCGCCGTGGTGGATGCGAACGTGAAGAGTTTGAACACCTCAATCGTTTCATTAGTCGACGAGTTTGCCGAACGCGTATTTTTTGAGTTGAATTACGTGCAAGAAGGTGTTAACGCGGAGCGATTTGCGCGTTTATACGGTGATAATTCCGACGTCGTCGTCCCAACCATCGATTGGGAACGAACCTCTGCGAGAGTGTTGACCATGGAATTTATCGAAGGCACGAAACTTTCTGAGCGAGAAAAGTTAAAAGAGAAAGGTTTAGATGTTTTAAGTTTAGTGGATATCGGCATTCAGTGCTCGTTGAGACAACTGTTGGAGTTTGGGTACTTCCATGCGGATCCGCACCCGGGGAATTTATTAGCTACCAAGGAAGGAAAACTCGCGTTTCTCGATTTCGGGATGATGTCAGAAACGCCCGAAACCGCGAGATATGCCATCATCGATCACGTCGTGCACTTGGTGAACAGAGATTACGAAGCTATGGCGACGGATTATTACAAGTTGGAGTTTTTAGACGAAAGCGTAGACGTGAAACCAATCGTCCCGGCGTTGGCGAATTTTTTTGATGACGTATTAGAAGCCTCCGTGGAAGAATTGAACTTTAAAACCATCACCGATGGGTTAGGTGGGGTCTTATACGCGTATCCATTCAGCGTTCCTGGATATTACGCGTTAATTTTACGAAGTTTAACCGTCTTGGAAGGATTAGCGTTGAGCACGGATCCGAAATTCAAAGTGTTGGCGAAAGCGTACCCATACATCGCGAGACGTTTGTTGACCGACCCTCGACCAGAGTTGAGAGAAAGCTTCAAAGAGTTGATGTTTAAAGACGACGTGTTCCGATGGAACCGTTTGGAAAACTTACTCAGAGAAGGTTCGAAAAACAGCGATTTCAATGCCGAGGACGTCTTGCCGCCTTTGCTCGATCTCGCGTTTGAGAACGAAAGCGGCGAAAACACCTTGCGTCCGTTGATTGAAAAAGAAACGATTAAAGTCATCGAAGCTTTGATGCTAACATCTGCGAACGATATCGCAAAGGATCCAAACTTGATACCGTTAGTGGACGCATTACCGGCACAAATCAAGAGGTTACCGCCAATCACCATCAGCGGCTCCGTCGCGCAAAAGAAAGATTTGGAACGAACGAGGGATAGCGTGAGTAGATGCTTCCAGCTATACGCCAAAGCGTCTTCGTCGTCATCATCATCGTCATCATCGAGCGACGAACAATCCTCTTCCAGCGCCGAGCCTGACATAGAAAAAACGCAAAAACAGTTGACCGTATTGACCGACGCGCTGCGCCAACCGAGCGCGCAAGACTTTGTGCGCGCCGTTATCGGCGGCGTCGCGGAAAGAATCGCCGCCAGGTTTATCAACGCATTCTTGAAAATGAGCAGTGAAACAGCTCCCGATGCTGCCGCCGATGCCAATGCCGGCCCTCGGTAGAGAGAAAGAAGAGAGGCCACACATTTTCGCGTGTATTTTTGTCCATATAAATGTAGCGTCTGCTTTTTTCATTCGCGAGAAAAGAATTGCATCATCATCTTAATCATCACAAAACGCGCGCTTAATAAAACTTTCGGATTTCCCGCGCAATGTCTCCCTCCTCCTCGTCCAAACTTTCTCAGCTCGTCTCCGCCATCAAATCGTCCGACCCGGTGCGAACGCGCGCTTTGTGCGACGACATCACCTTCGATATCAACGACGCCGTCGAGTGCGACAGCGACGGCGAGGACGATTTCCCCTTGCAAGTGGCTTTAGGTAAAAGGACTTCTTCTGCATATATATGTCTCCTTTTCGCGAAAGAAAGCGCGCGCGCCCTTTTGTCTCTCCGCGTTCCCTTCTGCCAAAACTCTCTCGTTTTCTCTCCCTCTTTACCGTCGAAAAGGAGGAAAAGGAGCGCGCGAATGTCTTTTGCTGACAGATGAATAATGTCTTCCAATTTCCCTTGTTGTTTGGTGTTGCCTCAATGTGTAATATGACGATGCTATGACGTGACAGATACGCACCTTGCGAAGAAGTCCGCGGACTCGTTCCAGTGCTTCTCGACCGTCTGTGACCACGACTACTTAAATCCGGATAAAGACGCGTGGAAAGACGGGAAAACAGCGCTCATGCGCGCGTCGGAAGCGTTGGATGCATATGCGGTGATCGCGTTGTGCGGGCGGAAAGCGAGCGTGACGGGAGAGAATAGGAAGGACGGGAATAAGACGGCGATCGAGTACGCAAAAGGAGGAGGAGAAGGAAGGGGGAAAGATTCGAACGAGGAAGAGAAACGGAACAGAGAAAGGGTCGTGAAGCTCTTGGAAGCCGAGAGAGACGGGACGGAGGAAGGCTTGGAGAGATTTATGAAGCGATTAGAGGAAGTGGAGCTGCCCAAAGACGAAGCCTGAGAGAACGACGCGACGCGTACGCGCGCGCGCGCCGCGAACGTAGAAAAAAATCAATGTTGTTGTAACTACTAAACCACTAAACACTACCTATTGTACTAAAACTCGGTTCCACCGGCTATGTTCCGGGGAGCACGATGGCGTCAACTCAAGGTTTGAAGGCTTTCTCTGTCTAAACCCTAATTGTAAAAATAGGGGATGGATTTTTTCTTTCCATGTTTGGGAGAAAAAGAAGGCGCCACCACGATATGCGACATCGACATCTCTTCGCCCGCGCGGCGACGAGAACGCTCGCCTCCGCGATGATGGTGACGGGGACGTCGTTTTCGGCGTCAAAATCCTCTCGCTGGTGTTCTTCGATGGTGGTTTTGACGATGCATTCCCGAATGCATTTTTCTCCTTTTACTCCTCGTGTGGCCGACTTTCGCGACGCGCGAGACGACGACGCGACGAGGAGAGCATCGTACCACGGGTCGCCGTCGTGTCCTTCCCATCGGCTTCCTCCTCCTCGCGAGGGTGGTCATCGTTGCGCGTCGATTGGAGGACCTCCTCCTGCGCTTTCTCCCATGTGCACGATGATGATGTTCTCGAGACGGTATAAGAAGACGAAGACCAAGGGCGGGAAAGGGAGGAAGAGGAGCAGTAGCAAGGAGGAAGAGGAGGAGGAGGAGAACGTCGACGCTAACGATGACGACGAGGAGGAGGACGAGGAAGGGGTAGAAATTACTCCCTTTACAATCGCCTCGATCGAACGCGAGACGGCGAAAGCGATTGAGCACTTGAAACTGGAACTCGGGAAACTCCGAACGTCTCGCGCTTCGTCTGGAATCGTGGAAAATATTATGATTGAAAGTATCTACGACAGTTCTGCCCCTCCGGTGCCTTTAAAATCGCTAGGCGCCATTACCGTGCGAGACGCGAAGACGATATCCATCGCGCTGTACGACAACTCGGAACCAAATAAAAACGCGGTGGAAAACGCGATTGTGAACGAGAAACACTTGAAATTCGGCGCAAAGAAAGAGGCTTCCGGCATACTCGTCACACTCCCCGAAATGGATGTCAGTGCACGAAAAGAAGTCGTGAAAATGGCCCAAGATCTCGGCGAGAAATCGAAAATTGGCGTCCGTCGCGCTCGAAAGAAGGCGCTCGACGCGGTGAAAAAGCAAACGACCCGTCTCAAAATTTTCGGCGAAGACGAGGGGAAGCGGTTCGAAAAAGCCATTCAGAAGGTACACGACGAAGGGATACGGGAGATCGATCGCTTGGAAAAGCGAAAGAAAGAGCAGATCGAAAAGACCGACGAGATGTAAAACAAGAAAGAGGGAGT
>Ga0163111_10002810_pt1 | contig 11107 bp, 11 predicted proteins | sample CRUFie1St18metaG_FD_109645 | JGI IMG/M metagenome (GOLD analysis project Ga0163111, IMG submission 109645) | Marine microbial communities from the Costa Rica Dome - CRUD Field 142mm St18 metaG | ecosystem: Environmental > Aquatic > Marine > Oceanic > Photic zone | place: Costa Rica: the Eastern... | reverse complement strand
GGAAATAGTGGTGTTGGAAAAACCACACTTGTGAATTCTTTAGATGCAAGTTTATCGCTGAGAGTAGGTGAAATATCACATGCACATGCTCAGGGTAGACATACAACAACCTTTTCTGAGATGCATACACTTGAAAGTGGCGGATTCATAATTGATACACCCGGAATACGGGCCTTCGGCCTTGTTGATTTGGAAAAAGAACACTACGCACATTATTTCCCAGAAATGCGGGCGCTACTCGGACAGTGTAAGTTTCACAATTGCAGGCATTTGGAAGAACCGAAATGTGCGATCAAAGCTGCCGTAGACAATGAGGAAATTGCTACCTCAAGATACATGACCTACATGCAGCTAATGTCTGAAGATACTGGAGAAAGTTATCGACGAAATGATTTCAAATGAGGTTAGTAATTCAAAGAGTTTTAGAGGCTCAAGTGAGCATTGATGGCAAGATGTATGCCAAAATAAAACAAGGGCTACTCATTTTTATCGGAATAGAAGATTCAGATTCAAGCAATGACATTGATTACCTCGCCAGTAAGGTATGTAACCTTCGTATCTTTTCCGATCTTGATGGGAAAATGAATCTTAACCTCCGAGATACAGGAGGAGAAATACTTGTTATTAGCCAGTTTACGCTTCATGCCAAAACAAAAAAAGGAAATCGACCGAGCTTTATAAGGGCAGCTAAACCAGAATATGCCATTCCAATTTATAATGGCTTTTGCACTGAATTAGAAACCTTACTCCAAAAGCAAATTCAAACTGGTGAATTCGGTGCCGAAATGAAAGTTAATTTAGTCAATGATGGTCCGGTAACCATACTTATGGATTCAAAACATAAGCAATAAAAGACTTTTCTTACATTTGAACTATGGATTTCCTCACCGATTCTTCTATTGATGATTTACTGTCGAAGCAAAAAAATTTCTTTGCGAGCAATCAAACAAAATCTATTTCTTTTAGAAAAAATGCCCTTCAGAAGCTATTAAAAGCATGTTTGAAATACGAAAAGGAAATTTTAATCGCGCTTTATAAAGACCTAAGAAAGTCCTCAGAAGAAGCCTTTTTAACGGAATTCAGCTTTGTTGTTAACGAAATAAAGCTGCACATGAAAAACCTTTATAAATGGAGCGCTCCTCGAAGAGTTTCAACACCATTGGTATTGATGCCATCGAGAAGCCAAATTTATTACGAACCACTCGGTGTTAGTTTGGTCATCGCACCATGGAATTATCCTTTTTTACTCTTATTCTCACCATTGATTGGAGTATTGTCCTCAGGGTGTTGTGCAGTACTAAAGCCATCTCCAGATAGTAAGTATACCGCTGAAATTATGGAAAAAATAATAAAAGAGACCTTTGACGAGGGACATATTGCAATCGTTCATGGAGAAAAAAAAGAAAATCAAATCCTATTTAAAAAACGTTTTGATCATATTTTTTTTACCGGCGGAAGTGAGCTTGGCAAAATTGTTATGCGTGCAGCCGCTGAATTTTTGACACCAGTTACTCTAGAGCTTGGCGGAAAGTCTCCCTGCATCGTTGATGAAAGTGCCGACTTAAAAGTTACAGCCAAAAGAATCGCCTGGTCAAAAACGATAAACGCTGGTCAAACTTGTATTGCGCCAGACTATGTATTGGTTGCAAATGATTTAAAGGAGCAGCTTATGTTCCATATCAATGAAGAATGGACTAAAATGTACGGTGGGGATGTATTAGGTAGTGAAATGTATCCTAAAATCATACACCAAGGACATTACGATCGACTTTTGGGCCTCATCGATTCAGATAAAATAAAATATGGCGGCGATAAAAATGACGAAACCTTGCAGATTGCTCCCACGATTCTGGACAGAGTAACCTTGGACGATGCTGTAATGAAAGAGGAGATTTTCGGACCAATCTTACCCGTTATAGGTATAGAGTCTATGGAAGAAGCTAATCATATTATTCAAGAGTTTGAAAAGCCACTAGCCTTATATTACTTCGGAAATTCAAATAAAGCTAAAAACATACTAAATAAAACTAGTTCTGGCGGCGCATGTATCAATGATGCCATAATGCATATTGCCAATCCTAATCTACCTTTTGGAGGAGTTGGTCAAAGCGGACATGGCGCCTATCATGGTCACGATAGCTTTCTATGCTTCACTCACAAGAAAGCAGTGGCTACAACACCCACATGGATTGATTTACCATTTAAGTATGTGCCTTTTAAAGGCTTCAAGTGGCTCAAAAAGTTTTTGACATAAAAAAGAGGCTTTAAAGCCTCTTTTTATAAAATCTATGGTGACAAAAATTAGACCTTCGTTACGTTAACAGCATTAAGCCCTCTATTTCCCTGTTCTACCTCAAACTCAACTGCATCGTCTTCCTGAATATTATCTACCAATCCGGTTTTGTGAACGAATACATCCTCTTTTGATTCCTCATCAACGATAAAGCCAAAGCCTTTCTCATTATTGAAAAATTTTACCACTCCTTTTTTCATTGTACTTGTATTAGTTGTTATTTAATCTTTGGTCTCCTGTCTATTTTGTGCTTTTTGATCCATTTCTTCTTTCGTCATTGTTTTATTTTCTGGCGCACTATCCCAATCTATCTCGCTACCTCCAGTCGATGCAGCTCTTCTATTTTCTTTTTTTTCAAGTTTCTCTCGCTTCTTTCGCTCGCGATTCTTTTCGCGCTGCTTTTTAAAAAATGTTTCTTGTGACCTTCCCATGCTAACATATATTTGTGTTCTAAAGATAATGTAATATCGACTCCATAAACATAAAGTACCACAAAACAACTAAACAATAGATTGTGAAGAATTATATTTTAAACTGGACAAAATCGTTTTTTGTAAATGTTTAATTAACTCGCTTTGAAATTTCTTACACCTAGAAAAATGAGTTCTACTTATCTGTTTATGATGTTTTAAAATGCAGATACCGGCAGGTTTAAAAACTCTGTTACTTAAAAAACTGCAACTTCATTTAATATTATGCGTATAATTGTACACAACTTAAATTATACTTAAAATGAAAAAATTATTATTTACACTAATAATCGTAGCAGGAACAACATTTTCTGCTTCCGCTCAAGGGCCAAAAGCCATTAAGGTCTCACCTTTTACCTTTTTAAAAGGCCAAGCACTTATGCTGCACTATGAGCATAATATATTCAATAGTATTACAATTGGTGCAGGAGTTGCACCAGTACTGTGGGGGCCTATACTAGGAAGTCTATCATATCCCCCATCAGAATTTAATACTGGTATCGCTATTGATCCCGAAATAAGATGGTATGCAAAAAGCGATAAGGTTATGGACGGATTCTTTGTCGGATTGTATAATTCGAATAGATTCTCAAGTTGGTTCTCTGGTGCTAGCGCAGATGACATTTTTGATTTGGAAGATGATATATATGACATTGACGGTTATGATGTTACGAATCGAAAAATAATTGTTGGGTTACAATTAGGAGTTCAAAAATTACTCGGAGAACACTTCTGTTTTGATTTTTACTCTGGACTTGGTTTCCAAGGAAATGTTACTACAGCGACAGGAAGAACAACAAATTATGTTAATACAGTAGAAGGTGGAGGAATCAATCTTAGATGTAACATCTCTATTGGATGGCAATTTTAATTATTGTAAGCTACTCAATAATTCAAAAGCCGAGCATGTCTCGGCTTTTTTTATGCGTGGAAATTTCTCAATGGTGTTTTACCCAGCTATATGATTTAAGGTAACGAGCTCCCTTTTTTTTCGTTTTGAATAGGGTTGGTAAAGTATATTGACGGCCATTTTCATCATAGCTATAAACCATGAAATGCAAATGAGCCATTGAGGAAAACCCTGTGCTTCCTGACTTCCCAATCGGTTGTCCCACTTGAATATTGTCGCCAATTTCTACAAGTGCGCCATTCTGTTGAAGATGCCAATAGCCTCCATAGGTTCCGTCCCCATGGTCTATGACCACATAATTTCCATGATTGATATACTTTATATTCGCTCCTCCAATGTTATTATGCTCTACAACCTTTAGAACATTTCCGCCTCTGGCCGCGCAAATAAGCTTTCCCTTTCTCAAGCGAAAATCCAATGCATATTTGTTAACATGTGAAAAATTCCCATTGTAACCTTGCATAATCAAAACGGTTTTACAAGTCTCAAAAGGCAAATCATAAACGTATTGATGATTCAAATATGCTCCCCCTTTTTGGGGAAAACAGAGCCATGGCAGGAGTAGAAAAACGAAAAAGACATTGCGCATAAAAATTCCGTTAAGGACCCTCCTAAAAATAATACTTTTATCAAGAATCCTCAACGGATGGTATCATTATATGATTATGTATAATCTATACCTTCATATAATTGTCAAATATAAATCGAACAGATTAGTAATTCAACTTGATCGTGTGAAGTTCAATATTCTTAGCATTTGCGACTGAGACAATTGTGCGCTCAGAATTATAATTTTCACCAGATTCAATAAATTCATCTGTTATGGTGATTATCATTCTTTTTCTGTTTCTCCAAGTATTGGCTTTCATCGCCCTTAAAAGAGCATCATAATGGGATTCACTACTGTAATATTTCCTATTTTCTGTAATCAAATCCAAAGCATAATAATGATCCTCATTCAAGTCAGAGTAATTGAACCAGTTTGGAGATTTTGAATATTTGAATACTGCGCCACCTAGTCTTGATCCATTTGGCATGGCTTGTACTATTTGATAGCTTTCCTTTGAAATATCTTTCACATTGTTCTTCATGCTCCCTGAAATATCGACTAAAATCACAACATCAGTAGAGTCAGTTGCATTTTGGGTTATTACATCCTCTAAAGCGCGAACCACTTTATTTGACGGATAATTTAGATATTGACCTCCCGTTAATCGGGCTAATCTACCATACTCAAATCCGGTCCCTGATACTCCTACTAAGGGGCCAGAAGAGTTATAATATCCAGTATTGGGATTCGTCCCACAGGACTGAGATGAATAGTTCACATAGGATGACCCATTATCAGATGCAGCACTCGTCGCGCCTGACGTACTAGAACTATTTACTGTGGGTCGACGATTTGAATTCGATGATGGTGCACCAACAGTCGGAGCGGGGTGCTTCGTACTATATTGCTGAATGGATGGTGCAGCATAACGGGAAGGACTTGCGCTTGAGGAGGATGGCCTTGTCGGTCTCGATACAGCCGGTCGTGGTTGCCTTGAAGGTCTCGAAACAGGGGCGCCTGTAGGTCGAGAGGTCGTTCGAACCGCCGGTTTAGCAGGCGAGGTTTTAGAAGGGGCACTCCGAACATTATGTTTCTGACCGAAGGCCACAAAAGAAAAAAGAAAGGAAAAGATTAGTATTGATTTTTTCATAAGGATGGATTTAATGAATAATAAATTTCAAGTCAAATGAATCAATTAGATTCTAAGCAAGCTTTGATTAAATTAAGCGAGAATCGTGCCAAAATTATTAAAGACTAATGCTAGACAATTGAATTTGAATTACTCGTAAAATCCTTCAAAATCACCTTCAACGCCCGGATAACCTCATCTGGAGATTCCATATGGCTCATATGCCCAGCGTATTTCAACTCAAAAAAATGACCATCCAAAATGCCAAGTCTTTTAAATTGTTCAGAAGAAACCATTCGGTCTGCTACTCCATGAATTACATATAAATCCTCAAGGGGCGTTAATTTGGAAAAATCCCTACGTGAAGCCATCGCTAGTGAAGCATAGGCAATGGCGCTTGAATCTATTTCACTAGCTTCCGCTATCAACTCACTTATCTCAACTTTGAATTTGTCTGGATTCGCGAAAAGACCTGGAATCGCATTTTTAAGAAAAAATGTTTTCGTTTTCTGAACAAGTGTTGCAACCCTTTTTCGATCAATAACTTTGGTGGGAGAATCTATCCAGAAATTTGAATTTAGCAATACCACTTTACCACATTGAGACTTCAAACGTTTTACCTCTTGGGCAACATATCCACCCATAGAATGCCCAAGAATATCAAAATCTTCAATGCCCTGAGATTCTATCACCTCAATTACCTTAATTGCCATTTGCTGCATGCCCCCTTCTGGGGATTCAGTTTCAGAAAATTTAGAATTACCATGCCCTGGAAGGTCAATAAATAAACAATGTACTTCAAGGTCTATCAAAGGTAGGTTTCGCCACATATTTGATGACTCAAGAAAACCATGAAGAAATACACAAGTTCTTCCTTTACCAATACTTTTATATGCTAGCAAATTCAGGAGTTCATCTTTTCCTCAATCTCCTCCGCATTCAATGGAATATCCGACATTAAATTGAACGGTTCCCCTTCTTCCTGCACAACAAGGTCATCTTCCAAACGGATACCTAAATTCTCATCGGGTATGTAAATTCCTGGTTCACATGTAAAAACCATACCGGCTTTTATTGGTTCATGCCAAATACCAACATCATGCGTATCAAGACCAATAAAATGTGATGTTCCATGCATAAAATATTTCTTGTAAGCCGGCCAATCAGGATTTTGTTTTTTAATATCATCCAGCGTTATCAGTTTAAGATTAACCAACTGCTCTTCCATGAGTAAACCTACTTGTTTGTGATAATCTGACATCAATGTTCCTGGCACCAATAGCTTTTCGGCCTCGGTTTTAACGTGCAGTACAGCATTGTACACCTCTTTTTGCCTTGGCGTAAATTTTCCGTTTACAGGAATGCATCTAGTTAAATCTGACGCATAATTAGCGTACTCTGCACCTACATCAAGTAGAATAACGTCACCATCAAAGCATTCTTTGTTGTTTTCGATATAGTGCAATACACAAGCATTTTTGCCCGACGCTACAATAGGTGTATAAGCAAAACCTCGCGAAGAATTCATTAAAAATTCATGGGCTAGCTCGGCTTCAATATGGTGCTCCCAAACTCCGGGCTTTATGAACTTTAAGAGTCTATTGATTCCAGCTTTAGTAATATCACAAGCCTTTTGCATCACCTCAAGTTCTATTGGATGCTTAACGGATCTTAAACGATGTAATATAGGAGCTGACTTATGAACTTGATGAGTTGGATAATCAGCTTTCATTTTCTTTATAAAGCGGCCTTCTCTTGTTTCTACCTCTGTATTGGCACGAAGGTGTTCGTTGGTGTTAATATATACCCCTTTGGCCTCCGCCATCATTTGCTTAAATATGGTAGGAAAGTCTTGAAGCCAATGAACTGATGAGATTCCAGATACTTCAAAAGCCCTTTTTTTATCGAGTTTCTCACCCTCCCAAATTGCAATAAGTTCACTGGTTTCCTTTAAAAACAAAACCTCTCTTTGTTTAGGATTAGATGCATTCGGGAAAAGAACCAATATGGACTCTTCCTGATCTACTCCTGATAAAAAAAGAATATCACGGTGCTGCTGAAAAGGCATTGTACTATCGGCACTAATTGGAAATATATCATTTGAATTAAAAACAGCTAAAGTGTCTTGCTCCATCTGAGCCATGAAGTTTTTCCTATTCGTAACATACAGACTTGCATCTAATATTTTATATTTCATTGCTTTTGTTTTTCGCTAAATTAAGTAAAAAGTCTGTGCACATTTCACAATCGAATTTGATCATTTTTAATCAAAAACTCGAGATGTGACTCAATTTTTGTACAAAAACTTCTCGTTTTTTATACTTGTTAAAGCACTGTATTACAATGATTTATGATAAAAAAGGTATTTTTTTCAAAAAAAAATGTGCAACTTCATGAACTTTTTGAACCTATTTTCGTTTAATTTGTGTAACCAAAAACTTAAACAAAATGACTAATTTATTTTTATCGGTACCAGTTATGGCTACTGACGACTATGTTGGCTTTACATTCTTTGTAGGGTGTATGGCAATGATGGCAGCTTCTGCCTTTTTCTTTTTATCTATGAACTCGTTTGACCGCAAATGGAAAACTTCAATTTTAGTTTCCGGTCTAATCACATTCATAGCAGCAGTTCACTACTACTACATGCGTGACTATTGGGCTTCTACAGGTGATTCTCCAACGTTCTTCCGTTATGTAGACTGGATTCTTACAGTTCCATTAATGTGTGTTGAGTTCTATTTAATTCTTAAGGCTGCTGGTGCAGGTAAGAAATTAATGTGGACACTTATCGGTGCTTCAACTGTAATGTTAGTAACTGGTTATTGGGGTGAAGGTGTTGACAGAGACAATGCACAAATTTGGGGATTGGTTTCTGGTCTTGCATACTTCTACATTGTATACTTAGTTGCCGCTGGGGAAGCAAAAGAGTTGGCGACCAAAGCTGGTGGAGCAGTATTAAAGGCTCACAATACCCTTGTTAAATTCCTTATCATTGGATGGGCAATTTATCCTATCGGTTATATGGTAGGAACTTCAGGATGGTATGGTGCTGAAGGAGAAATCTTCGGTATGGAGTTAGCAATGGATGTTATATACAACGTAGGTGATGCGATTAACAAAATCGGTTTCGGTCTAGTAGTATATGCTCTTGCTACAGCTTCAACTCAGGAAGCATAATCCTAAACAAATTTTAGATTGAAAAGCGGCTCGAAAGGGCCGCTTTTTTTATTTAAACCAAGACGAATATTTAATATAGTTTTTAGAGATTCGTTCAACCTCACCGGTAAAAAGTTTCTCTGATAAAGTTTTCACCTTCTTTGCAGGCACACCAGCATAGATACTCCAGGATTCAACCTTGGTTCCTTCAAGTAAAACAGCACCTGCAGCAACAATGGAATTTGACTCAACATGGCAATTGTCCATGACAATGGCACCCATTCCAATTAAAACATTACTCTCTATTTTACAACCATGAATTAATGCGTTATGACCAACGGATACGTTATCTGCAATATCAACTTTTGTTTTCTCATACGTACAATGCAAAATAGCTCCGTCTTGAATATTCACGCGATTTCCAATCCGTATTGAATTGACATCGGCACGAATTACAGCATTGAACCAAACTGAACATTGGTTGCCCATCACTAAATCACCCACCAAGGTGGCATTTTCCGCTATCCAACAATCTTCTCCAATTTGAGGAGTAACGCCTCTACACTTTTTAATTAATGCCATCCTCGTGGTCACTTATAAATTCTAAATCTACTTGTCGTTTTCGCGGACTTACCTCGTAGATACGTACAAAAACCGTATCTCCAAAGTTGTATTCTTTTTTTGTTTTAGCACCACGAATACAAAATTTGTCTTGGTCAAAATGGAATCGATCACCTGGGATTTGGCTCATGTGAACCATACCTTCACAATAGTTATCTTTCATTCTCACGTACATACCGTGATCCGCAATACCTGAAATTGTACCTTCAAAAACTTCACCTATAAACTCTTGCACAAATAAAGTCTGAAAATATTTAGTAGACTCCCTTTCTGCCTCAGATGCTTTTCGCTCGTTTGCGGAGATGTGCTTACAGATTTGCTCTAAACCTTTGTTATAACTATTCTTATGCCCTTCAATAGTAGCATGCAATATCCTATGTATTACTAAGTCTGCATACCTTCGAATCGGCGATGTGAAATGTGTGTAATGGTCAAAAGCTAACCCATAGTGGCCAATATTATCAGTTTCATAGCTTGCCTTTGCCATAGACCGAATTGCCATAGATTGAATCAAAGAATATTCATTTTTAAGACGAATATCACTCAGGAGTTTATTCATGTTTTTTGCGACCTGTTCAGGCTGATTCAAATCTACTTTATAGCCAAATTTATCAATGAAAATCGAGAATATATCTAGCTTAGCAGGGTCAGGTTGATCGTGGGTGCGGTACAAACTTGTTACACCTTTTCCACCTTCCTCTTTTGGCTTTCCAAGAAAAATAGCAACCTGTTTATTGGCGAGTAACATAAACTCCTCTACGAGCTTATGTGCTTCTTGAGATGTCTTTATGACCACCTCCGCAGGAAAACCTGCATCATTCAAACGGAATCTCATTTCTTCAGATTCAATACTCAATGCACCATTTTTCATTCTTCTTTTTCGAAGCGTTTTGGCAATTTTATTTAGTAAATAAAGCTCTGATTTATGGTCGCCATCTGCTCCCATAATAATTTCTTGTGCCTCTTCGTAGGTAAATCTTCGGTCAGAATGAATCACCGTTTTGCCAAACCATTCCTTGTATATTTTACCATTTTCATCTAATTCAAAAACAGCTGAAAAACTGAACTTATCCTCGTGTGGCCTCAACGAACACACAACATTTGACAATTGCTCAGGAAGCATAGGGACAACACGGTCAACGAGGTATACCGAATTTGAACGCTTTAAAGCTTCAACATCCATTGCGCTTCCCTCTTCAACATAATGACTTACATCTGCAATGTGGACACCTATCTCAAGATTTCCATTAGACAATCTTTGGATAGATAAAGCATCGTCAAAATCTCTTGCGTCTAATGGATCTATGGTGAAAGTCAAGACCTCGCGAAAATCACGTCTTCTTTGGATTTCCTCTGTATCTAAGTCTATTTTGACATATTCCGCCTCTTCCATTACGGCATCGGGAAATACGGGCTCTATCCCTTGATTATATAAAATACCAAGCATTTCAGCATCATTACTCCCGCTTGCACCTAGAACCGCAGTAACCTCTCCAAAGGGAATATCTCTTCCTTGCGGCCATGTGGTAATTCTAACAAGCACCTTATCCCCATTTTTAGCATTTCCAATTTTATTCTTTGGAATCTCAATATCTAGACTAAGTCTAGGATTGTCTGGAATTAATACCGCGTGCTTATCAAGAATTCTCAACGCACCAACAAATTGCACCTTATCTCTTTTAAGTACCTCGACAACAACGGCCTCATCTCTTGAACGCCCCTGTTTGATTACCTTGATTTTGACTAAATCTCCCTGCAACGCCTTGTTGATGTTATGGGGAGAAATATAAAAGTCTTTTTCATGGCCGTCACATGAGACAAACCCGGCTCCACGCTGCGTTATGTCTATTTGACCCTCTAAATATTTTAGATCTGACTTGGCTTTAAAGGTATAATGATTCACTCTTTCAATTGAGCCATGCTTTACTAAAACGTTAAGTTCATCAAATACGTTTTGTCGAGAATTTGGATCTCG
>Ga0163111_10002808_pt1 | contig 11109 bp, 6 predicted proteins | sample CRUFie1St18metaG_FD_109645 | JGI IMG/M metagenome (GOLD analysis project Ga0163111, IMG submission 109645) | Marine microbial communities from the Costa Rica Dome - CRUD Field 142mm St18 metaG | ecosystem: Environmental > Aquatic > Marine > Oceanic > Photic zone | place: Costa Rica: the Eastern... | reverse complement strand
CTGAGGTAGGGTATTTTATATCCTCTATTTACCTATATATAGATCATGAACCTAAAAGCGTAAAACCCCCATGGCAACACTAAATATCATGACCTGGAATATTGAAAACCTAGGTCTCTCTAAGCTCAACAAGAATGGAAATATAGGGAGTCAGATAACGGGGATTGCAGCCCATAATAAGATAGATATCCTTTTCTTACAAGAAACCCAAAAAGGAAATCTAGGAGCCAAATTAGATCATGCCTATGATGCAGGAACCACAGATCCCCTATCGGAAGCCATCTGTCATCAACTCAATCTTATAGAAGGCCAAAAACAGTCAAATAGAAAGTGGCACTACCAAAGAAGCGATCTACTAAATGGGTATTTGTCTCTCCCCCAATCATTTGCCCTCTCCTTTACCTTCCAAAAGAAACAAGTTAAGAAGAGCCCTCCCACCCTTTTGAAGGTTTCAAAAGTTGTTTATGTCAAACCTCTTACCAAGGTAGCCCGCACCTATAATGATGCAAACAATAAACAAAAACGAAAAAGAGGGATAGCAGGTCATACAATGGCCAAACAATTGATTAGAAAAATATTGAATGTAAAGGGTGTAGAGGTAGATACGGGTTCTAAGCAAGATACTTTCGATGGAGAGCAACAAGAGTACCGCCAACTATGGACTCCCGAACGGCAAGGCCTAGGAGCAGGTCTCGAAAAGTTCGTTCATAAATTTTACTATTTCTTTGTATTCTTTCCTGATGGATATCCAAATGATAGTCAAGTGCCTGCTTCTGGCCTCACATTCCATTGTTACTATCATCGGAAGCAGACTCCCACTACCGATACAAAGTTCCTCCCTCCCGAAGGATACCTCAGCAAAAAACCGATTAAGTTGGTGGGCGATAACTCTCCTGAGAAAAGCCAAGACCAACTAGACCGTGAACACCTAATTGAGATGCTCCAAAAGCAATCCATTATTCGAAAAAACACAGAAACGTATACCGTTCTATACCGAGCGAGCAAAGTGACCAATCAACCCTTTCTGCAATGTGATGATGTAGAGGTTGCAGTCGGATATATGGCTCGTCTTACCCGTATCAACAATGGCCGTCCACCTGCCCAACTTGTACTTAATTATAAGGATAAGAGCATTCCGATTATTATGTTACATATGCTCTTTGGAAAGGGCAAGCAGAGTCGAATCAGGGAAGATATGCTCAAGCTTTTTGAGGTACTATATCAGGCTCGATACAATAGTGACACTGATGAAATAGAAGCCATAGTGATTAGAAATCTTGACGGGGGGATTGTATTAGGCGACCTAAATTTTGCAGCAAATGATCCAGAAAACGCAAGTACTTTTGCAAAAATCAAAGAGTATGGATACAAGCAAGCAACGCCCCTCCCGAATCAACATCCCAAAGGTTCCTATACATCCCTCAACCAATTAGGAAGATACCAAACCAACAACAAACAGATAGATCGCAACAAACTTCCTCTCTCTACGCTTGAGTACCGTTCTAACGCCTATGATCACATTTTTTATAAAGGGATAACGCTCGCTCAAGGAAAAGTCATTGATCCTATCAGCGATATTTTCTTAGCCATTGCATGGAAAAACATCGTGCATTGCACAGAAAATTACCACATAACACCTTTCTCAAGTTGGAACCTTAAGCCCGATGTAGTCAAGGAAAGGATGCGAGCTATATTGCCAACTATGCATATTCCTGTTCCTCAATTCATGTCTACCCCTGGAAATCCACAGTATCAACAGGGTACATACACAACGGTATTAGCCAACAATGACCCTGACATCTCCTATTATATCTCTTTGGGAAACAATATCCCGTGGGGTAATGCTTATAATGTGGTAGCAAACCTCACAAGTAACAATCAAAATATTTCGAATAAGGTGTCATTGACCTTAGCGGAAGGAGAAATGCTCTGTAAGGAAATCTACTACTATGCCTTCGAAATATACCGAAAGTTAATCAGTGACCACCTTCCTGTACTCGCCCAATTCACCATATAACCCCTAACCTTCCCAATCATCATGAATATCCAAACCTTATATAGTAAACTCGCATCGGCTACGGGCAGCCTCGTGCTCAATACTTCGAATATTGGAGCCAAGGCAATGGGATACCTTACGTTCTATCTTGGGAAAGAGTCTTTGACCATTAACAATCCCCAAATCGAACCCCCAGATGAGGAAGACCGAATCAGAATTACGGGTTCGGCTATGCTGCTCGATCAGGCGGCCTTCAAGGCTACCATCTACCTAACAGTCAGCACCCAACAAAAGGTAGAGATTGAGATGACAGCCCAACAGGTAGATGTTACATGGAGGCTCCCTAGTACATTCGGAGGGCTGAACACGGGCTATTTCCAAAACCTCAATGTCCAAGGCACATCTATTTCGTTTGATAGTAAGCCTTTCAATCCGAATGCGGCCGACAATAAAGAGCCGGCTGTTGCTTATGTCAAAACGATTCGACCTGTAGAAAAACCCCATGTCGATATAGAAGGCCTCTCTTGGTCTTTGAAAGCTTCATCGGCTACGCTTTTGCCTTGGCAAACGCTTTTCCCTGCTCCCAACATCCAAGAGCTGGAGTTTACAGGAAACTTCTTCATGTTTGAGGGCAATCCCATCCTTAAACTCTCCACTACCCAAAAAAGTTCTTTTACGTTAGGTTCGGCCACATTTGATGTAGGCCTACAATTGGTCAATTACCGAGACGACCTTGAAATTTATAGAGGTGGGCTACTTGTCACAGCTGATACGGTTATTGGAGGAAAAGACATTACCCTTGCAGCGATGTTACCTGCAAGCTCAGGACTCGTCCTCATCTCAGGCAGCTTTGAGAAGCTCTACCTCCCTACCCTATCGGATTTACTTTCGGTGGTCAATGATGGAGCCTCCACAGATGCCTTACCTGCTGCCCTCGTACCAGACATAGATGTAGAACTTCGCAACATCACCCTAGGTATGATGGGTAAGGATTTGTCGTATGTTTCGGTAGTAATAGGTGCATCGGATATCCAACTCATTGATGGGCTTGATTTTACGAGGCTCCAAGATGTCTCCCTCCGACTCAATGTCAATAATCCCCTCGATAAGCAAAGCCGAACCATAGGCGCAAAGGTCATCACCTCTATCCAAGCCCTAGGTGCAACCCTCACTTTTACGGGTTCTTTGCCTTCTTGGGATTTCCACGCCGTACTCACCGAAGGAGTGATTAGCACTTCAACACTTATTGATACCTTCTTCTCACCTTATGGCCTCTCTTGGCCAAAGGATATTCCGTCTCTCGATATTGATGAGTTTGACCTATTCATTCCTGGCAAGTCTTCGAGCTTCTACCTTGCCCTAGGAGCCTCCCAATCGGCTCCGCTCTCTATTGGCAACCTTGATGTAACGCTTGAGGATTTTGCGCTCAATATCTCCCGCATCAAAAAGGAGAAGTCAGTCGATTATGCCATTGATATCATTGCAAATATCTACTTCAATTCGGTCTCGCTTTTCCTAAGAGGCACCAAAGGGGAAACGGCTTCGGCTTGGGCATTCAATGGAATTACAACTTTCTCGCCTGCTCTCAGCCTAATTGATGCCCTAAATGATATCATGCCAGGGAAATTCGAAATCCCTGATGAGATACTGGATATCGAAGTAACGAGCCTTGCATTATTAGCCGATTTCAATGCGAAGAGCTTTAGCTTCGTCTTCAATGCCTCCACCGAATTGGAGTTCGATGGAGTATGCAAGTTCGCTGTCGCGAATGTCAATATTGCCTATAAGAAGCCTGAAGCCAAAGGACAAAAGGCTAGTTGGGATATATCCTTAGAAGGCCAACTCAAATTGGAAAATGCCCTCAACATTCCAGGTCTAGGAGACACAATTCTCAACCTGAAGGGGGCAATGAATTTCACCAAGGACAAGACGGGTTGGAAGTTTGCGGTTACGCCTAAAGAAGATACAGCGAAGATTCCAATTCCTCTCCCCTTCCCTACAGGCTACTCTCCCAATCCCAAACTTACCCTCACCGTACAGGCCTTTACATTCGGCAAAACCAAGGAAACAAACAGCCCTAAAGGAACCTATGCCTTTACCACCGCTGTCTCTATTGGATTGAAGAATATGCCTTCGGTAGTAGACAATATCCTTCCTGATTCTATCTTTGGTAGCCTATCCATCAATAAGCAAGAGGCCTGGGTGACCATTGATAAACTCGTTGATAAGGCTAAAATTCCGCTCGGCAAGATGCCGTTCTTCAATCTCGACTTTGGCCAATTGTTCATTAGTATCACAGGATTCAAGGTGTTCTTGGGCAAGGAAAGCCGCCTGACCTTTGTCCTAGGGCTAGGGCTTCCGCCTCAACTCAATTATATCTTCGGCAAAAAGAAGAATGGACAACCGAATCTCAACTTCTTTAAAACCGTTGCCAATAAGGAGGAGTTCGATTCAAATGCAGCTCTCTTCCGTCCAACCATCAAAAAGAAGGGGATCCAATTGGTCATTGAGAATAGTCCTATTACCTATATTGATTCTCTGGGTAGCGGAGACGGGATTAAGTGGCAATTCGGCAATAAGGACTACGGGAAGATGAGCATTGAGCTCCCCACGCTCACTTTCGACATCTTCTCTCGTACGATTTATACAGATGGACAAGTCCAAATCCTCGAACCGATTAGCATCCCTCTTGGCCCTATAGGAGATCTCATCGACAAACTGCGTTCGGCTCTGGGCATACCAGGAAAAGCAGCAACCAAAATTCCGATTCGTGACATCAAATTGGCAGAGAATGGAGATGTGAAGCTGGATAAGTTGGTGGACTACCTGAGTCAAGCGGGTAATATTCCGTCAGAGATTGAAAGTGTCCTTCGCCAAATTGATAAATACCTTGATCGGCTTCCGCCTGCCTTCCTAGATTACCTCAGCTTTGAAGTGCCTCGCCATATTGTCTTTAAGCTGAGTATGCAAGGCCCCCAAAAGATTGGCTTCCGCCTAGAAAGCAAGGACAAACCCTTCCGCATCTTACGTCCAACGGTAGTACCAGGAATTGTGCCGATGCCTGGATTCGAGGGGATTACCCTCCGAACCATCGGATTCGGTACGCTTATGTCGGGCTCCCTATTCTACATCGAATTGGATGGTTACATCGACCAATTCGACATTGGAACCCTTGCTACTTCTATGTTCCTCCCCCAAAAGGCGAGTTTCCCCTTGCCTATGTCCAAGGAACTTCACAGAAGAATTTTGTTTGAGGAACTCTTCATGCTATTGGTTTATCAAACAGGAATCCCTATTCCTATCCCATTGTTCTACGACCGCATTGGCATCGAATACTTGGGTATAGAAGGGTTGGGATTGGGCATGCACTTTAAGTTCCCACAACCCACCTTCTCCCCAGAAACCTTCACGGACATATTTGAGAGCTTTGGGCAATTCTTTACAGATCCGAAGTACAAACTCGATCCAAAATCTCCTCCTGGTGGCACCAATTTCGTATTCACCATCGAGGATACCTACCTCCAATTGCCTGAATACCTCGGCAGTAAAAGCGTGGGGCTAAAAAATAAGTCGAAAAGCATTGATACCTACGCGCTTACAGCAAATATGCTGAATGCGATGAAGGATTTCTCTATCAATGACCTCATCCAAGCGACTCCCTATAGCAATCGTGCAGGAAATGCCGACTTTAAGTTTGCGTTCCTCTCATTTGGGATTACATGGTTGGTATGTACACCTAAGGAATTCTACGATAAAGGATACCAAACCCTATCTGTTGGCAAGAATGGCCGTAATACTTTCCTGAGTATTCTACCTGCCCTCGCTAATGGTGCCGTTGCTCAAAAGAAGCCGAATCAGGAAGGATTGGTTGTATTCCTGCGGGGCAAAGCAGCAATAGGAAAAGTCGTTACCTTAGATGCAGCCTTCGGATTGGCCGCATTCGATAGCGTGGGCTTCAATACAGGTTTCCGCTTCACAGGGAAAATCGCCAAGCTTCTTTATATTGAATTGAAAGGACTCGTAGCAGTTGCTGGGCAAAGTAATCCCAATTCACCTACTGCCGATTCGGGTTCGGCCTTCCTTATTCATGGTTCTTCTCTCCTTAAGATTGCAGGGAAGCAAATCTTTAAAGGAATCATCGAAATTCGAGACAATGGCTTCTATTTCGACGGTCAATTCAATGTCATGTCCTTTAAGGCGCGTATTACGGGTTCGCTCGATAAGAACAAATTCTACCTAGAAGGAAACGCAACCCTCAACGCAGGTCCTATAAAACTGGGCTACAGTAAGCTCATCATTAGTAACCACCTAGTTTCCATCGAAGGAAAATACCTAGGTGTAGCCTGTCATCTATCCCTCGGCCAATTCAACAAACGTGTCCGCAACAAAAAGGGACGTTGGGTCAATAAGAAGTTCCTTAAGTTTACTGCGGGTATTAGTGTAGGCTTCAACTTGAAGGTCGTCTTCCCAACCCTCAAAATTAAAGGAGTGAAGGTAGCAGACGGCTTTACTGTAGGACCAGCTCGAACGGCGGTAAGTCTCTCCATCACGATATCCGATGCGGGCTTCTCTGCTACTGTATCAGCCGAATTCTTCGGCATCAAATTGGGCAAGTTCACCATCTCTGTTGGCCCAAGTGACATCAAAGCATTGGGTAAGGTTATTGAAAAAGAGGTGCTTAAGGTTCCTGAGAAGTTCTTCAACCAATTGATAGGCGATGCGGGCAAATGGCTCGAAATGGTAGGCAGTGGTGCTATCGAATGGGCAGAAGGGGCATTTGAGGACATGGGTAAGGCATTGAACAAAGTATTTGGCAAGGCTGAAAAGGAGGTGGCCCAACTCATGAAAGGAGCAGGGCACCTAGCCGATGAAGCGGGTGAAGCCATCAAAGGATTTGCCAATGATACCAAGAAGGTGTTCAATGGCTTGCATAAGACATTTACTTCCAGTGAGATTGGAAGTGCCCTCAAGGCCAATTTCCCTAATATCTCTATGGACGATACAGTCAAATTGTTCAAGGATGCAGGCGATGATGTAGAAGATGCCATCAAGGCGGTTGATAAGGTATTCTCCAATAGTGCAAAAGACGTAGGAAAAGCCCTCCGAAACGTAGGTTACGAATCCGAAAAAATTGCCAATGGCCTTAAGAATGTAATGAAGGCTGGAGCAAATGAGGTTGCAGAGGTATTCGAAGATCTTGGTAAGGATGCTGTAGAAGGCATTCTAAAAGGAGCCAACTTCACAGGAAACGCCATTGCGGGAGCCTTGAAAGATGTATTGAACTGGATTCCACATGTGAAAATACCTCATGTGAAACATATCAAATTGCCTCATGTGAAGCATATCAAGATTCCACACGTCAAGCATGTGAAAATCCCTCATGTAAAGCATATCAAGATTCCACATGTGAAACACGTTAAATTCTGGTAAGCTATGAGTATTGAACTAAGACCTTTGGGCGTTGCCTGTAATATTGGATGTCAATACTGCTACCAGAATATGCATCGCGACGCAGGAAATGGATATACATCCTATGATATGGGCAAAATGAAGCAGGCCATCCTCGAATCAGGTGATTCTTTTCACCTCTTCGGGGGTGAACCTCTGCTTATGAAGGAGGACGACTTGGAGGAGTTGCTTCGTTGGGGCTTCAAACAATTCGGGGAGAACGGCATCCAAACAAATGGGGCTCTCATCAATGCCAACCATATCCGCATGTTCAAACAGTATGGAGCATATGTCGGCCTCTCCATTGATGGGCCTGGAAAGCTGAATGATGTTCGTTGGGCAGGCACCCTCGAAAAAACCCGTGCGGCAACAGCCAAAAGTGAAGCGGCTATCGAAATGCTCTGCGAAGCGGGCATCAAGCCTGGCCTAATGATTCAGCTGACCCGTTGTAATGTCTCCAAAGAACGGATGCCTATCATGATGGATTGGCTGCGCGAAATGGATAAACTCGGCATCCATTCGGTTCGACTGCATGTATTGGAGATCGAACATCCTGCCGTTAGAGCCAAATATGCCCTAAGTATAGAAGAAAATATTGAGGCTCTATTCGCTTTCATGGAATTGGAACAGGAACTCAAGCATATCAAATTCGACCTCAGTACAGATATACGGGATTTGCTTCTCTATGATGATACGGATGTACCTTGTGTATGGCGCTCATGCGATGCCTATACCACTACTGCCGTTCATGGCATTGATGGCCAAGGGCTTAAGCATAATTGTGGGCTAACGGATAAGGAGGGAATCAATTTTCAGAAGCCTGATGTTGAAGGCTTTGAACGCTATGTCGCGCTTTATTATACGCCTCAAGAATATGGAGGGTGTAAGGGGTGTCGTTTTTTCCTCGCATGCAAAGGCCATTGTCCTGGCACAGGCATTGACCGAGATTGGCGCAACCGCAGCGAGTATTGCGGGGTATGGAAGAAGCTCTTCACCCTCATCGAATCCCAACTCGTAGAGGAAGGGCAAACGCCCCTCTCGCTTCATCCCAACCGAAAGAATTGGGAGGTTGATTTGATTAATGGGTATATGCGTGGAAAGAATCCTTCTATTAGTTGCGATTTACTGGAATTGGCTTAATCTGTACTCCACCTTAATAAGCATCGCTATATTATGATTCAATGGAACCGAATCGCACGCCCACAGATAGATTTGTATGATACGCAAATCATCTTGGAAGAGGCTCAAAAGAAGCATATTTCCTACTTCGATGTATTCGTGCCTGAACATGGAAATGAGGATTATATGGCTTTATTCGATGGGACGGTAAAGATTCAGGTGGCTAAGGAAAAGAGCCCCTATGAGGAGTTGGAAAATGGACGTGTCTACCATAAAGGGATTCATATAGGAATTAGTCTACTCGGACAATGGCCTGAGTTATATCAACAGTTTCCACACATTGTTCGATACATTCACCCCCTCCGAATTCCCTCAGAAAAGACGTATACATTAAGCTCTTGTAGTGGTTCGCATGAACATGAGTTTGGGCTGGTATATATTACAGAAGGGCATCCCTTCGTGGTGGCTGAAGCCTTGGTACATGAAATGGCTCATTTGAAGCTATTCGCCCTCGGATTGGGCATTACAGAAAGTAAGGGTTTTATCCTGAATTTGCCAGAGAACTTATACGAGAGTCCTGTAATTCGGCATATGCCACGACCTATGACAGCAGTATTTCATGCCCAATATACCTTCACCCACATTCTCCATCTCGACAATATACTGTTAGAAGGAGAGCATTCAGAACGTAATCTTTCAATCCTCCTAAATCTACTTACGTATACCCTCATTCGCATTGAGAGGGGGCTGGAAATTCTTAGAGAACATGTCGTTTTGGATGAAAAAGGGAAAGCGTTCTTTGAAGGATACTATAATTGGGCTGATGAGGTTGTTGCACGATCAAACGCGTTGCTCAAATTGCATAAGTATCCTAAACCCACTCTGAATCCTGTAGAATATACGTATTCTTAACACCTCTATTTCACCTTTATTGACCTATACATAATTCCTTATAAGTATCCTTCTGCCATGGCCTTATCAGACATTATTCTGCTAGATTTCAAGCTCCATCATTTTTGTCGGATTAGTTGGACGAGCCAAAAGGCACGCGAAATGTGGGAACCACGCTTCCAACAAATTCGGCAAATGCTAGGGGAGTTGAAACGCCATATGTTGGCAGAGGGGCTACTAGGGTTCGACCTTCAATACATTCCCCTCCATGAGCGAAAAGCCCTCAGAAATGCTGTTAGTCCCTATGGCCTCATTGTGCGTGCCATTCAATCCCCTCCTTCCGCATTAGCTCCTTTTCTGCATCACCTCCCAGAAGAAGAATCTATCAATATATTTGTGCTTATTGGCCGTAAAGCAAATGTATTAGCTGCCCAAACAGCGATTCGCGAAGGCGACGTTGCAGCCTTTCATCAAGCCCGTGGCATCCCTTCCTGCTGCACCCAAAGTATGCTCCTCCGCCACCAACACCGCCTATTCGACCCCAACTGGGCTTCCCTCACCTCCGAACTCGCCCAAGACGCCACTCCACGCACCCTCCAAACCACAGGCAATCTCCTCACCCACACCCTCCTACACCCGCTTGGCCTTCGCTTGCTCCCCTACACTCCCTGCTCCCCTAACTGCTCCCACAGCATCCAACGCAGCCAAGACCTCCTATCCCTCGCTCGCTCCCAAGGCTACTCCTCCCCCTCCGATTGGCTCATCCAAATCCTCTCCTGGCCCCTCTCCTGGTCAGCCCTCCACGGCATAGCCGAAACCAAGCTCCCCATCCTCAAATACAGCAGCCCCACAGACCCCACCGCCCACAAATACACCCTCCACCAAAGCGGCTCCGCATACCCCGACCTCGGCGAACGCGGCCTCTCCTTCCCCTACAAACGCCCCCCAAAACTCTATTTCTCGGAGACAAAGGCGTTTAAGAAGGGATTGGAGCAGGATATAGAGGGGTGAATATTTTGTTTGGCTGTTTTTTTGATTAGATTTATAATTATTTACTTTAAAAGTAATGTTACATCTATCAAAATCTATAAAACTTTGCTCTTTCTTGATTATAATATTTTTTATGCTTTCTCCATTTTTGGGGGGAGTTAGTTCAACTATAGATTTTGATAGAAAAAACCAGAAAACATTTCTAATCTGCTCCTTGAATTCCACAGAAAACACAAAAAATATCTATTCACTTAACCAAAGAATCTCAGATGGAGGGGGAGAAGGACATATAGTTATCGCGATAATTCGATAAAGATACAAAACAGGTCAATCCATCAACAATGTAATGGATAATAATTATTTTGTATTTTTATTAAACACAATCCTGATTTTAATTCAAGTTGTCATTTTGTGTATGAGAACCTTAAACATGCAAAATCAGGCTCCAATTGTAATTTTAGGTTTAATGGCATTTTTATTAAATTTTGCATGTTTATGCATTGTTTTTAAAAAGTTTTTGTTTTAATAAGCAATGTAATGCCATACTCTACCCGACGATTTATGTATATGTGAAAAAGGCAAAAAAAAATAGAGAAAAAGCAGAACTTTGGGTTACCACACACCAAAATCAGCTTTTTCTCATGGACTTAAATCCGAGTGTAAAT
>Ga0163111_10002807_pt1 | contig 11109 bp, 11 predicted proteins | sample CRUFie1St18metaG_FD_109645 | JGI IMG/M metagenome (GOLD analysis project Ga0163111, IMG submission 109645) | Marine microbial communities from the Costa Rica Dome - CRUD Field 142mm St18 metaG | ecosystem: Environmental > Aquatic > Marine > Oceanic > Photic zone | place: Costa Rica: the Eastern... | reverse complement strand
AATTAAAAAACTATTACTAGAAAAATATAATATTAATTTATTGAATCATCTTAATCCTGATACAGTTGTTGTACAGGGTGCAGCGATACAAGCAGAACTTTTATCAGGTAATTCTAAAGATGATTTATTACTACTTGATGTTCTTCCTTTATCATTAGGAGTTGAAACATACGGAGGCTTATCTGAAAAGGTTATTTTAAGAAATACTCCTATTCCGACATCTGCCGATAAAACATTTACTACATTCAAAGATGGTCAAACAAGAATGATGATTAATATCATTCAAGGGGAAAGAGAAGATATCAATGAATGTATATCTCTCGGAGACTTTATTCTTTCTGATATTCCACCACTTGTAGCAGGCGCAGCAAGAATTTCTGTTAAATTCCAGGTAGATGCAGATGGCTTACTGACAGTAAGGGCTAAAGAAAAAACAATGGATAAAGAAACATCCATTGAAATAAAACCCTCTCACGGATTATCACCTGAAATTATTCAAAATATGATTCATTTATCAAATAGCCGAGCTGAGGAGGACAAAACCTTTCGAGTATTAAGGGAACATCTTGTAGAAGCTGAAAGAGTCATATATGCAATAGAAGAGGCATTAAAAATAGATGGGGAAAAACTTTTAACAGAAACTGAAATTAATAAAATAAATAAATCAGTTTCTCAACTTAAAGATGCAATTGAATCTCAAGAAGTAGATTTAATTAAAAAAGCAAATTTAAATCTTGAAAAAACCTGTGAATTTTATGTAGAGAGAAGGATGAATAATAGCATTAAGTCCTTAATTACAGGTAAGGATATTAATGATATAATTTGACAATGCCAAAACTAACTTTTTTACCAAATCCTGAGCTGTGTCCCGATGGTATTACTGTGACTGGTAAGAAAGGAGATTCCATATGTAAAGTCGCACTGGAAAACGGAATTAAGATTGAGCATGCATGTGAACTTTCTTGTGCATGTACGACATGTCATGTATATATTAATCATGGCTATGACTCGCTTGATCCCCCAACTGATGATGAAGATGATTATTTAGATAAAGCTTGGGGTCTCAGACCTGAATCTAGACTGAGCTGTCAGGCTAAAATAGCTGATGATGATTTGACTATTGAAATACCAAAATATACTATCAATCATGCATCGGAGAATCATTAATGTCATTAAAATGGACAGATAGTCTGAGAATAGCTGAGGAACTTTGTGATAAATACCCCGATGTTAATCCGAAATTAATAAGATACACCGACCTTCACTCCTGGATATGTGGATTAGATTCATTTGATGATGATCCAGAAAAATCTAATGAAAAAATTCTTGAAGCTATTCAAATGTTATGGATTGAGGAGATGGAATAATGAATTTAATATTTAACCTTAAGGAGAAGTAATCATGGAAGAAACTTTAGCTTTAATCAAGCCCGATGCAGTAAAAAGAAATATTATAGGAAATATACTCTTAATGATTGAGAAGGATGGTTTTATAATAAAAAAAATGAAAATGATGAAAATGTCTGAGGAAGTTGCTAAAAGCTTTTATTCCGTGCATGCAAATAAGCCATTTTATAAAAAACTTATTGAATATATGACATCTGGAAATATTGTAGCTCTAGTGTTAGAGAAGGATGATGCAGTATTAGCTTATAGAAAGCTAATTGGTGCAACTAATCCTGAGGATGCAGAGGACAATACTATCAGAAAACTATATGCGATTGATCAATCATACAACTCTGTTCATGGATCTGACTCTATTGAGAATGCAAAAAGTGAAATATCAATAATATTTAACTAATGACTAATTTAATTTCAAAAAAAATTAGAGGTTTTAGAGATATTCTCCCTGAAGAATGTGAAAAGTTTCTTTTTCTTGAAAAAACTATTCACATGCTAGTTCCATTATTCAATATTCATCAAATTAAAATACCTATACTTGAATCAGAAAATCTTTTTAAACGATCAATTGGAGAACAGTCAGATATTGTTACCAAAGAAATGTATTCTTTTGTTGATAAAAACGATGATACTGTTTGTATGATTCCTGAGGGTACCGCATCATGTGTTCGTCTAGCTCTAGAGAATAACTTAACTTACGATAGGGGAGTTAAAAAAAATCGGTACTACTACATCGCACCTATGTTTAGACATGAACGACCACAAAAGGGGAGGTATAGACAATTTAATCAGTTTGGCGTTGAATTCTTCGGAGAAGAATCATTTTTAGAAGATGTTGACTTATTAATCTTATGCAATAAATTATTTTCACAAATTAATCTTTCTGATGTTAAATTATCTTTAAACACTATTGGTTCATCTCAAGATAGAAAAAAATATTCACAAGACTTGCATGAGTATTTTACCAAAAACTCAAAAAGTCTTACAGATCAACAAAAGAAAACAGCCTCTATAAACCCAATGAGATTGCTTGATACTAAGGATTCTAAATTGAAAAGCATTATAGAGTCAGCTCCAAATATTTCAAATTATATCAACATAGACTCAATGAAGAATTTTGATAAAATTCAAACTACTCTAAGCGATCTCAACATTTCTTATATACATGATCAAAAGCTTGTGCGGGGATTAGACTATTATAATGACCTTGTTTTTGAATGGAAAACAGACAAGCTAGGAACCCAAGATGCAATATGTGCAGGTGGGAGATATGATGGACTTTCGAAAGCAGTTGGAGGTAGAGACGTACCCTCAGTAGGATTTGCTATGGGAATGGATAGAATCATTCAATTATTAAGCTATCAAAGTAATGAGATAATCATCGGCCTATCTCTTATTTCAGATAATATGAATCATGAATATAATTTAATCAACCATATAAGAGATAATATTGAATATTCAAGATTAATAGTTATGGAACGCGACAAATCTTTATCTAAGCAAATAAAACAAGCAGTAAAGAACAAATGTCAGTTTTTAATAATTGTAGGAGAAGATGAAATAAGTAATAATACTCTTACTATTAAACACTTAAATAATGATAGTAATGATGAATCAATTCATCTCGATAAATTAAACGGGTTTATACAAGGATATCTGAATAAATGAGTGACGAGGATAGAGTATTAAATTGGCTAGAGGAAAACTATAAGAGTCTTATTCTAGGTCTATTAATAGGTTTAGCTATTTTGTATGGTTATAAATCATACATATCAGACAGGAATATGTCTCAATTAGTTTTATCTCGTGAATTTGATATTGCCGTTACAGCTTATAACAAAGGTGATACTGACTTGATATTAGAATACTCTAAAAAGAATATAATTGATTATCCTAAAAATATATATACTAATTTATCTAATCTTTATGCAGCAAAAATTATGTATGAACTTAATAAATACAGTGATGCATACACTTACCTAGATCATGTTATAAATACATCTGTAGATGATGATATAAGAGATTTGGCAATATATAGAAAATCTAAAATATTAATTGATGAAGGTAAATACGAAGAGGCACTCTCCATGCTGGATAATTCACAAAACTACCAACATATTGAGCTAAAAGGAGATTTATTTGTCCTTAAAGAAGATTATGTTAGCGCTATCAATAATTATAAAGACGTTTTAACATTTAGTATCACTCCAAATGAACGGAAAAATGTTGTTTCAAAAATTAACTTAATTAAATGATAAAACATAAATTTTTTTTAATTATATATCTTTTTATATTATCGTCATGCTCAAATTTATTGACATGGCATTTAGACATGGGAATACATAAAGATAATAATCAATCGAAACAATCATCATCAGATTCTTTAAATAAAAAACAAATTTCACAATCAAATATCAATACTAAAATTATTTGGAATACTTCTGTAAATTCAGGTATCAATGGGAACAGCGGTTATCTCTATCCAGCAGTTACTGGTGATATTATGTACACAGTTGATACTGCTGGATTGCTATCAGCAGTCTCACTTGTTGATGGCAGTATCTTATGGAACGTATCTACTGATATAGGAATAACTTCTGGCCTAAGTATTCTAAATGATAAAATATGCGTAGGAACAACAACGGCTAAATTATTATGTTATGAAATTTCCCGTCTGTCATCAAATAAGCATATTCCCCTAATTAGTAATATGTCTAATGCTATTTCTTTCTCCAAATATAAAGCAGATATTGATATTGATTTGGTTACCGAATTAGCATCGCCAATACAAGCTATAGACAATCTTTACCTTGTAAAACTTGATAACGATGATTTATATCTACTAAATCCAGAATCAAAAAAAATTGTTTGGAAATCTACAAGTCAAATTATTTCTTTACGTAGTAAAGGATCCTCAATGCCACTAATTAGAGAAGATAAAGTCTATATAGCTAGAGATAACGGCTCAATTTCTTCGCATAATGTATCAGATGGTGTATTGAATTGGTTCACAGTTATTTCCTCAAGATCTGGAAGGAATGACTTAGAGTCACAGAGAGATGCTGAGATGAGTATTAATATTGAAAATGGAAAAATATATTATGGCCACTATCAAGGAGAACTAAATTCTATTGATATAAAAACAGGTCAAATCATATGGTCTAGCCCTTTTTCATTTACAAACGATCTATTTATAAAGGATAACTCTATATATGGAACAACAACTGACAACATGCTTGTCTCTATCGATCAAGCATCAGGTTTTTTAAACTGGAAAAGTCAAAAATCTGATGAGCAATTAACACAACCATTTATTATTGATAATATTGTCATGGCTTTCACTACAGAGGGAACATTGGTTGGATTCACGACTGATGGCACTCTTATTTATGAGAAAAAATTTGATTTAAATTTACATTCTCAGACTAGATTTATAGTTAAAAAAAATAAATTATATTTTCAAACACGTGATGGTGATATAGTTCATCTTTTAATTACTATTTAATATTATGACTAATTCAATTGCCTTAGTAGGCAGAACCAATGTAGGAAAATCATTATTATTCAATAAGCTTATTCAGTATAAGAATTCGATTGTATTAAATAAGCATGGAGTGACTAGAGATGTTAATCAAGGAAAATTGCTCTATGAAGATAAATATTTGAATCTATATGACACAGCCGGAATAACATCCGAGGATAAAGAATTCTCACAACTTGCATATGAGAAGACAATTGAGGCAATTAATAAATCCTCAATAGTATTATTAGTCACCTCATTAGAGGATGGTATGACAGCAACTGATAAAAATATATGTAATATATTAAGAAAACTGAATAAAAAAATTATTTTAGTCATTAATAAGTCAGATAAACAAAAATCAACTTTAAAAAAATATGAATTTCATGAACTTGGATTAGAATATGTTTTTGAAGTATCTGCGAAGACAAATAAAGGTTTGTTGCAGCTTATTCAAAAAATTTTTCAGGAAACTGACTCATCTATTTTTTTTGAAACTAAAAAAAATAGAGTAGCCTTTATTGGCAAGCCTAATGTAGGAAAATCTACACTTATCAATTCTATTTTAAATGAAAGTCGTTCTATAACGTCTGATATTCCAGGAACTACGATTGACTCATTAGAGATTCCATTCACTTTTAAAGGGCATGATTATTATATTTATGATACTGCAGGCATAATGAAAAAATCATCAAGCAAAGAAATTATTAGTAAATATTCTATAAATATGTCGTTAAAGTGTATAAACGAATGTAATATTTGTATACTTGTGATATCTGCGCTGGAGCTAGTTTCAAAGCAAGACAAAAATATATTTAATATTATCAAGGAAAATAATAAACCATTTATCCTTGTAATTAATAAGATTGATTTAATAAATAAAATAGAGCTTAAAAAACTTAAGAGCAATATTGATTATTTTTCTAATATCCTATTTGGAACAAAAATTATTTACTTATCTGCGCTTGAAAACAGAAACATTAGAAAACTACTTTTCACAATTAAAACTTTAACCAGTAATCTATACAAAGAGTTCCGGCCTTCAAAACTTACAAAAATATTAAACGATGCTTGTAACAAGCACCCAATTAAAAATAATAGAAATAGGCCAATTAAACTTAAGTTTGCAAAGCAGAACAAAAGTTCTGATTTATCAATTTCCATACATGGTAATCAGACAGATAAAATACCAGATTCTTATAGAAAGTACCTAGTTAATTACTTTTCAGACCAACTTGGTCTATCAGGAGTTCCAATTAGGCTCATTTTTAAAAAGGAAAAGAACCCATATAACATGGGTTCTTAATCAACATTAGTATTTTAGTCAGCTGTCTTTGGACTGATAATGTTTTTAACTTCCGATATGCTGTTTGCAGGAAAGCCTCCAGTATTTGCATGATCTTTTATCAGTTGTTCATTATCAGCATTGTATACACAGTAAACTTTATCTCCTGTAACATAGCTCTGAACCCATTCGATACCGGTACCCATGTCTTTCAATATTCCGCATGATTTTTGCGATATACCTTTAAGATCATCACCTGTTAAATCACCAGCTCCAGCTATCTCTCTTTCAATTACATATTGTGGCATAATACCCCTCCTTTATTCTGTTCTGATATTATCTTACTATATTAGATATAATTCAAGCTTATGGAGAAGTGTTATTGACTAATATAATCGGGTCAATATATTCGTTATTTGCTATTACTGTCCAATGTAGATGTGGTCCTGTAGACAAACCTGTATTACCAATGGTACCTAATTTTTGTCCTTTTTTGACAATCTGATTTTTTGATACTGAGATATTATCCATATGAAGGAACATGCTAATCAAATTATTACCATGATTTAGCATAACAAATCTTCCATTGTAGTAGTAATCACCCGTAAGCATTATTTTGCCAGCTGAAGGAGCAACAATATCAGTTCCTATTTCTGCAGCTATATCATGTCCGTTATGAAATCTACCTTTTTTACCATTATAGTATCTTTCAGTACCATATACTCCAGAAGTTATGCCCTCGGCAGGCATTATAAAATTTATGTCTGGATATTTATCATAGCGCTTACTTTTCGCATTAATAATTTTATTTCTTTCAGTGCTAATTCTTTTTAGCTCTTTTTCCGTTTTAGTTTTATATTTCTTGATATTTATGTTTTGTGTCGCATATTCTTTTTTACTGATTTTTAAACCAATAGTTTTTGTTTTATCATTACTTTGAAAAATATATTCATTAAAACCCTCTTTAGTATGATAAGGGATGCCAAATAGAAGATAGTTTTGATATTTCTTTTGTATCTTAGTTATAAGCCTATTCTTATAGTAAAAATCATCATTCCTCTCATTCTGCGATAGGGGAAGATATACTATATTTCCAGCATAGAATTTGCCGTCGGAATATAAATTATTGGAAAAAATAATTAATATCAAAAAAACAAAAAGATTATAAGATATTTTTATTTTTCCAGCCATTTTTTGTTTTTTTTACTTCTACATGAGTAATTATGCCACCTCTTACTTTCCAATGTGCATCAATGAACATGTATCGTGGTTTAACCAATGTAAATAAATGATTAAATATTTTATTCGTTACATCTTCATGAAACGCACCAATATCTCTGTATGAGGACATATATAGTTTTAAAGATTTAAGCTCAACACACAATTTATCAGGAGTATATTCAAGATAAAACTCAGCAAAATCGGGTTGAGATGTTAATGGACAAATACAGGTAAATTCTGGTATCTCCATTTTAATTAAATAGTCATCTTTCTTCTGAGGGTTTTCGAATGTCTCTAAAATATCTTTCATATGAATTAAAAAATCAATCTATAGTATAATACAAAATAACATATTATAATTTAAAATCATCAAATGAGATTATCAAGAATAAAACTATCCGGCTTTAAGACATTTGTTGATGTAACTTCGTTAGAGTTCCCAAGCAATCTCACAGGCATTGTAGGACCAAATGGTTGCGGAAAATCAAATATTATTGATGCAATTAGATGGGTTATGGGTGAATCATCGGCTAGAAATCTCAGAGGTGACACCATGGATGATGTAATTTTTTCTGGATCGTCATCAAGAAGCGAAGTGAGTCATGCAAGCATTGAGCTAATATTTGATAATTCTCATAATAAATTAGATTCAAAGTTTGCTAAATTTAACGAAATTGTTATAAGAAGAGAAGCTAATCGAGACGGAACATCTACATATTATCTCAATAATACACGATGCAGAAGAAAAGATATTAGAGAAGTTTTTTTAGGAACAGGATTAGGACCAAGAAGCTATGCCATCATAGAGCAAGGTATGATATCCAAAATCATAGATTCAAAACCTGAAGAGTTGAGAACGTATCTTGAAGAAGCAGCAGGGATAAGTAAATATAAAGAAAAAAGAAGAGAAACCGAATTAAGACTTAAACATACATCGGATAATTTGAGCAGACTGAATGATATCATGAAAGAAATTAATTCATCACTTACGAAGCTCCAAAAACAGGCTAATGATGCTGAATTATATAAAAGTTTAAAAGAAGAAGAAGAGGATTTAAGAGTTAAGATAGTTGCAAAAAAAATCGTAAATTACGATGATGATTTAGATTCTGCTCAGAAAAAAAGTAAAGATTATCTTATCGAAAAAGACAAATATGATTCTGTGATATCTGGTTTTAGTTCAGAAATAGAAAAGCTTAGGCTATCAAGAGATAATAAACAAGAACAGTACAATAAAACTCAATCTCAATCATTTCATATTGCAGCGGAAATTGCCCGCGCGGAAAAAGATATTGAATACTCTCAACAAATTGAAACAAGCAAGCAAGATAATATCAATGATATAAATAGTGATATCGAAAGAATTCAAAATGAAATTAATGATCTTAAAAAGAAAGAGCAGCTTAATAAAAGTCAAATAGAAAATAGTGAACAAGAGTCAAAAGTTCTAAATGATAAAATAAAAGATATTGATACAAAAACTAAAGATACACGATTTTCTCTTCAAAACTGGCAATCAAATTTTAATACATTTTTGTCTGAAAAAATTGAACTTGAAAAAAAGATAGAATTAGAAAAATCAAGAATAGAATCATTTATAGAAAATATTACTAACCTTGAGAAAAGATTGAGTAAATATAATGATTCAGATAAAGATAAAGCAGAAAATACTGTTCAAATTGAGTTGTTAGATATCTCGGAAAAATATCAAAAAAATCTCATTAACTTCAGAGTAGATTTTGATAGACAGCTAAAAAGTTTGCCCACAGGTAATACAAAAACATTAAATACACTTCTTAACAGTTTAGTCGATGAATTTAAAAAAATTATTATTAAAATTAAAGAGAATAATAAGTCCATAACTCAACAAATTCGTGAAATAAAAGAAAATATTAAACTTTATAAAGAAAAAATTATTAAGAGTGAAGAAATATTAATTAAATACAACTCCAATCTCCAGGACTATGAAAAACAGAAAATCATTTTAGAAAAACAAAAGATTGATTTAAAGCAAAACCAAGACAAGCTTAATTGGAAATTTAATGAGCTTACAGAGAACTTAAACTCCAATAACGTAAAGATAACTACATTTAAAACCGAAATATCCTCATATTCAGATAATTTAAGAAAATGTAATGCTGATATTGATGTTTTGATTTCGAAGAAACAAGAAATTCTCTCAAATGAAAAACAACCCATTAAGTCTGATCCAAATAAACTTAATGATTTACTTAACAGCAAGAAGGAGAAAGATCAGGAGCTAGTAACTGTTCAAAATAAAATTTCATCAATTGAAAATGATATTAAAAAAAATGAGGAAAAAACAAGAGAAATTACAAACAAACAAAAATTACTTAACGAGGATATAGGTAATATCAATATTGAACTGGCAGAAATCAAGACTAATAAATCATCATTATTAGAGAACTCAGATCTTAACAAAGAATTGATATTAGCTGCTATAAAAAATATAGATGATGACCTATTAATTAATAATGAAAAAGCTCTTTCTGAAACAAAATCTAAAATAGAAAAACTTGGCGCTATTAATCTTGCAGCGATTAATGAATTAAAGGAATATCAGGACAGAAAGGTATATCTTGATAAACAGTATAATGATATAACAAAGTCTGTTGAGACTCTCGAAAGCGCAATAAAGAAAATTGATTCTGAGACAAAATCCAAATTCAAAGATACTTTTGATGCAATAAACAAGAATCTATCATACTTCTTTCCAAAAATATTTGGTGGCGGCAAGTCTTATCTTGAACTTACAGATAATGATTTATTAAATACAGGAGTAAATATTATGGCTAAGCCTCCAGGAAAACTAGTTAAAAATTTAAATCTTTTATCTGGAGGAGAAAAGGCAGGAACAGGCATTGCTTTCGTATTTTCAATATTTCGTATTAATCCCGCACCATTTTGTCTTCTTGATGAAGTTGATGCTCCATTAGATGAGGCTAACAATGAACGTTTTTGTAACGTAGTAAAAGAAATGTCCCAAGCTGTTCAGTTTATTTTTATTACTCACAATAAATCAACAATGCAGATGGCAGATGTATTATCAGGAGTAACAATGAGAGAAGCAGGTGTCTCCAAACTGGTGTCAGTAAATATAGACGATGCAGTGAAGATGGCTTCTGATAACTAATTATAATTTTTTTATCTATGAAAAAAAAGATTATAAATAAACGTTATGAGGAACTGATTACGATTATAAATAAACATAATCTACTTTATCATACTTATGATTCACCAGAAATTTTAGATTCTGAATATGATGAGCTTTATACCGAACTAAAAAAAATAGAAAAAAATAATCCTTCAATTATAGAAGAATATTCTCCGACACAAAGAGTCGGTTCATCAATATTAGAAAACTTTGAAAAAAGAGCCCATGAAATACCTATGCTGTCTCTAGCAAACGCCTCATCTGAAGAAGAATTTAATGAATTTTATACAAAGATATTGACTAATCTTGGAAAAGAAAAATTTGAGCTGTTTGCAGAACCTAAGTTTGATGGTCTAGCAGTTAATATATCTTATCAACATGGAAAATTTATTAATGCTACTACAAGAGGAGATGGCTTGATAGGTGAAGATGTTACCACTAATGTTAAAACGATTAAGGCATTGCCAATTAAAATCATTACATCATCTCTTCCAGATAAATTTGACTT
>Ga0163111_10002806_pt1 | contig 11112 bp, 12 predicted proteins | sample CRUFie1St18metaG_FD_109645 | JGI IMG/M metagenome (GOLD analysis project Ga0163111, IMG submission 109645) | Marine microbial communities from the Costa Rica Dome - CRUD Field 142mm St18 metaG | ecosystem: Environmental > Aquatic > Marine > Oceanic > Photic zone | place: Costa Rica: the Eastern... | reverse complement strand
TTTACTACATCCATTAAAGCTTCTCTTGTATAAGATATCACATCTGTAATACTGACACTATTCATAAGTCTATCAACAATACCACCATATACATCTTTCACTATGGGTGCATTGTCTCGTCTTTTTAATACAATACCCATTTCTTTTCTTTTTCCTTTATTTGGATCTAATTCATAAAGTATACCTACATATCTCTTTTTTGATAATAACAGAAATGGCATGAATGTTTTTTCATATTCTAAATCGTGAGGATCTTTTAAGAATTTAGTCGCTAGTTCACCCGCTTCTTGTGCCAGAATAATTGTCATTTCTAAAGCTTTTTTTCCACGAATAGGATTCCCAGATAAATCTTCAAAATTAAATGTAAAGAACACACTATCAGTATCACCATAGATATATTCTGCTTTAGTTTTTACTTTACCATGACCTTCAACATTTACAATATTATCTCCATACACATCTTCAATTACCTTTTTCGCATATATCAGTAGTTTTCTACCCGTTGCAGTTGTTGATGCAGCAATATCCATTTCGAAAAATGCACTCGTTTTAGCACCACATTGACCATACAGCGAATTTGCTACTACCTTAATAGCAAGCTGCCTATTATTAAATACACCTTTCATAAACGAACTATATGCATCTTTTATATCTTCTACATCATCAACATTTACTATTGTTTTATCTTTTTTTAGTTCTTCATTTTCTAAATAAATATTTTGAATTGTGTATGTTGAATCATCATTCTTAAATAAAATACCTTCATATGAATCTTTATTTTTCATTGTAACACGTTTAAATTTTATTTTTGCACGAGTAGCTTTTCTGGCGGCTAATAATCCTTTAAGGACAGAAGGCATAATAGACTTTTTATCATCGGGTAGTTGTGCATATCTACACGTTTTTGTTCCAACTTTTACTTTAACATCTTTCTTACCTGTTTTCTTTATCCATTCATATCTATCATAAGTAATATCAACATATTCATAACCGGGTAAGTTATCATATATAAATTCTCCTTTACTGTTTCTTTCACCTGTAATTTTTGGATTGCCATATTCATCTTCTTCTATTTGTCCGTCCATATCATATTCAATTGTAGATACCTTACTATCGTGTGAAATATTCTCACTTATCATAGAACTAGGATATAGAGAACTATAATCTACACAGGCGACTGGATTATCTGTATATAATTTTGTTTTGGGTGGCAAACAAATGGCACCTTCATAACCAATATCTCGCAACGGCTTTTCAACAACAGGCATTAATGTAGATTTTTCTTTACATTTCTTAGCAATGAAACTAAGAAGTCTGATTCCTTGACCACGCATAATAGCCATATCCATAGGAATGCTACAAATGGCAGCCAATTCTACAAACTCACTTAAAATATCATTTTTTAATAACAATTGATGGACTAAGTTGCAATCCTGAATACAATATTTTGCAACTATAGATCTTTCAGCAGATCCTTGATTTGTTAAACGGAAAATATCTTGTGGCGATACATCATCTTTTGCCAAACACCACCTTGATTTTTTACCGGATATATTTATCACTTCATCTATTTCAAAACATTTATTATCTTTATCTAAATTTTTTACTTTGAATTTTTTTCCTCTTTTATACATATCTGTAGAGTTACCAATAATCTCCAAACATATATAGTGTGAGTTTTTAAGACCAGTTAAGTTATTTGTATGTATAATTGTTGAATTAGAACGCGTTTCTAGATTTTTAATATAGTCACCGATATAATGAGAAGCTACATAGTCTAATTTATATGACGAAAGGTTTACAGCTTTTCTGAATTGATTATACAGATCGATTTGAATTCTTCCTGGCATTTTCATATATTTAAGTTCATGAGTGCCTGATGCTACCCTTAGTTCTGTATCTACAATATTGCAATCAAACTCAGTTTTTCTTGAAAGTTGACGAAATGCTGTCAAACATTTTAATTCATTTGCTCTCTCAATAAGGAATGCCCAATCAAAACCAAATATATTATACCCAATGATAATATCAGGATCTTCTCGTTGTATCAACTTTTGCCACGCTAACAAAACAGACTTCTCGGTTCTATAAGATTCAACTTTACTATTATCAACATCTGTCATCTTATCACAAGAATTTAATGCAATCATATGATTAAAGTAAGGTTCTTGTTCACCTACTCTTAGAAATGTGCTTCCAATAAAGGTGCATTTATCACCCTCTAAAGGTGGGAGATACCCAGAAATTTCTTTTTCTTGTGGATTATATTCTAAGGCCCTATCTAGAATATCTAGTTTATCACCACTATCAAAATCATAAAACAAACATTCAAACACAGGTTTATTTTTTACTCTATGAAATGCAGTTGGTGTTGGATGCCATTTTTTTCTCCTTGCAAATATTTCTTCCTCATCTTCTACTTCATCTAATTCTTCTTCTTCTATAACAAGTTGTTTTTTTTTCTTTAAAAGTTGTCCTAGTCTGTATTCTAAAATTTTTTCTATTCTAGCCTCAACTTCTTCTTTTTTTATGGATCTTTTTGGATATACCTTACTCATAAAACTATATTTATCACTAAAGTCAAATGCTGATAACATCATATCTTTAAATAATTGTCTTTTTTCTTCTCGTTTTAACTTTTGCACTTTTTTTTTATTTTTTGTAAAATATTCTATCATTTCTCCTATTGGTTTTCTATATGTTTTTCTAGCTAATGGAAAATCACCGTGACTTGAACTAGCTTCAATATCAAAACTCATTATTTTAAATGGAACCATTGTTTCTTTTTGTAATGGTTTAACATTATCCCAATTGGTTGCATATTGAAATTCACAAGTAGTGAAGCCATCTAGTTCTTGTGCGTCATTTTCATCCACTTCGATCCAACCTGAAGGACTGATTTCTGTAATGTGGAAGAATCTTAGAAGAGGGGGTAGTTTTGCCTCATAAAGTTGCAAATACTCATTGTTATATTTATATCCATTTTCGAGAAGTCTGCGCTTCCTGAAGTTTTTATTTTTTGTAAACCATAGATTTTTTACTTTATTCATAATAGTGGTATTTTTGAATTTTAGCAAGATAAACTTATGTAGTTTTCCAGCATCAAAACCGTATAGTTTTTTTTGCTTTACTAATTTGCATTCTGTTATTGATTCCCTGTAGTATTCCGATAAATCTTTGTGCAAAACAAGATGATTAAAGAACTTATTTTTTGTTGAATTTGTCCAGTGATCACCTACACGAACATAAAAGAAGGGTTCGAAGTTTTCAATCAATAATGAGTATGTTTGTCCTTTTTCATCTTTACCAAAAGCTTCAATAGTAAATATTTTATTATCTCGTTTTTCTCGTTTACCACCTACATACTCTTCTAGGTTTTCATCCCAGTATGGTTCTTCACCAGAGGATTCTTCTTCTTCTTGTTGTTCTTCATTTGAAACATGAAAGTCCAACAATCTAAATTGTATTTTGGTCATTTTATTAGATATTATTATGCAATAATATTTAATTCAATTTTAATGATGTATCTGAAAATACTAATAAACTATTTACTTTAAAAACAAAAACAACCCTGTTACAATTAAAGCTATACTTATTAATTTACGGAATGTAATTTCTTCTCCAAAAAGAAAAATACCTACAATAGCTACCATAATAGTTTTTGTGCCACCTATCATTGGGGAAAGTTTTGATATATCTTCATATTTAATCAAGTATCTCATAGAGTAAATACTTCCAGCGATCAAAACTCCTAAGAGTGACATATATCCAAATTGATTTAAACTTAAACTTGTTGGAACTTCTATAAATTTTTTATGTCCTAATATGAAATAACTACCTATCAATATAGCAGCACAAACAAAAAAAGTTTCTAGAACAACAAAAGAAATTACATCTTGATTTTTTAAAACCGTTTTTCGCAATGTCCAGGTAACAGTAGTTAGTATGCTAAATGATAAAACAGCTAATATTGAATTAATATTCATTCTATATTAGATAGAGATTATCTCTTTCTAGTGCGTTTTTTTCGGTTTTTTCGCTTTTTGCGTGTTTGATATTTTTTTCGTTTGCGAGTTTTTCTTTTTTTTCTTCCCCCTCGCATCTTATATGCATAACCAGGTGGGAATGGTTTTGTTTCTCTATCCGATTTACGAACAGTCGCTTTTTTAATATTTCTAATAATTTGATCTGTTTGAGACTGAGATACATAATATTCTTGTCCGATACGTAAAAATTTATATTCTGTATCTTCATTGGGATTATAAGCTTGTTTCCATTCATCATATTTACTATCAAGAGGGCGAGGACCCACATCTTCAGCTCTATAACAAATATTAGGTTTACTATCTTTTACATAACAAGGAACATCATCAACTGGTGTATTTTGTAGCCGTGTATATTGGTTAACAATCGTGGAATCAACCCTATTCTTATTAGGTCTTTTACCATTTTTACCGGAAATAACTGCCGGAAATAATTTTGAAGCCAATGTTTCAGCAGAACGTTTGGCGTGCCGTATTGGCGCATTTCGAACTGCTTCGCTTTCAAATTTAACAAATGTATATGTTAAGTCACGGATATTCCTAGAATCAAAAAATAGCCGAATAGTATATGAATAAAATTTTATTACCCCTTTTTGCTTAGATTTGCTATACATAGGGGAACAATCAATATTATAAGATGGAGTTACTATTCTTTCATATTGTCTTACGTTATTAGCTATATCTTTTTTTAAATCTGGAAGCCTTTTTGAACTTGTTATTATGATACTATGTGAATCCTCTAGATTATGAAATAATATTTCCACTCGCTGTGGGGATTGACTCCATATACTTTCTCTTTCTGGATGTATAGTTTTATTAACACGGCTTCGTGGTCTCGAAGTGCCGGCAAGGAGAAAAAGTGATTTCAAACGATCCAATAAAACACCGTTTTTTTCGTTTTTTAACCAAAACATCAAATGAGTTAGAGGACCAATTTTATTACCCAGTGGTTCTATTACGTGAACATCTTCACTTTTTGGATTTGCCATTTCTCCACGTCCCATATATTTCATCAATATATTGAATAATGCAAGATTATCATCTCGAAAAAGAAAGGAGCCATCTTGAAAACAAGTATAATCATTTTCTTTAAACAATGTTTTATATATTTGATCACCAATAATCCGGCCTATATTTGCATCTGAACTAGAATAGTTTGAAACTTTTTTTTCACCGTTTAATGTGTCAGAGTATTTTAATGAATTGTTAACTAACAATTGAGTGGAATCTTCTCGTTTAGAACAAGAAAATATTCCAGGTTTCCATCTACACTTTGCAAGTCTTCTATTACCAGGGCACCAACTGCATCCTGTTGCAATACAATCGTTTTTATTTTTTATTATTTTACATCCACCGGGAGGTTTATTCATTAAAATAACAATAGAATAAAATTGAAGGAGATATAAATAAAAAGTATTATAATAAACCATAATGGATAATACGGATTTTACATTTATGAAATCAGGATTTGACAATACTCCTCTTGATGAAGATGATATGAAAAAAAATATTGCATCTATTTTAGTTCATTTCACAGAAAACGCTCTAAAGTCATCAGCTATTTATGTGAAGCATTGTAAACGCAATGTAGTTACAATTGAAGATATAAAAAGGGGTATGATGCTGGAAGCATTCCTTTTTGGACGCAGAACAAATACAGGAGAAAAGGTAGAAGCAATAAAAAGGGAAATATTTGGCGAAGAAGTTGATAGTGATGATGAGGAAGAGATAGAATTTGCAGATGAAGATGAAGAAGTTGAATTTACTGAAAGCAAATGTGATTGTGGAATATGTAAATGTTTTAACACAATTTATGATCGTTGGGACGATTGGGAACCAGAGAACGGAATGATGAGTATTTTAAAAACACACATCAGTCAAATGAATTAAAAATAAAGTCTTCTAGTTTTTGGTCTAAAACGACGTTCAGCATTTGATAAAAATACAGTTGCATTGGTAACACTACGTATATAAGAATCTATATTTTTTCTTGTTATCTCAATCTCTCTACCATATATTTCAGCAAATATCTTTTCATCTGTGCTACGTCCTAAATCAATATAAAGTGAATCTAACTTCCACGTTCCTAAATCATTAAATAAAACCCAGCGCTTATGATCTCCTTTTAAAGAGTCAAATTTACATCTAGGATTCATACATTTGGTGCCAAATCTTGCTATTTTGTCTGGTGTAACCTCTTCATTAAAACTGTCTGACCAGCCTAGAAATCGCACACTATATTTAACTATTGTCTGATTAATAGTAGGAAGATAATCTGTAATTTTATCTATAATAATACCACTACCCCAAACATTAATTTTATCTAAAACATCTACAAACATTCCTACTTTCCATAAGGGAGTATTATCATATTCTTTTTCGGCTCTATTTTTTGGCCAATTCCATTTATAATATTTTTCCCACTCACCAGAAATTTCTTCACATTCGTGATAGTATAAAGAATTGTCTTCTATAAACATACGACATCTATTATGTAGTTTTCGTTTTTCTTTAACAAAAGCTACATTATCAACTTTTGTTTTCATATATTTAGATAGGCAGGACAATTTCACTACATCTTGCGGAGAAATTAGAAAATCGTAAATTAATTCTTCTACTTCATTGGGGAGATGTTTCAACATTATATTATGTAAATATTTTCTTTTATTTATTGGATCTAGCAATGGCACTCGCTTTTAATTTCAATAATCTAGAGCCTGTCCCATCATTATAAGTATTGGATGAACCTTGCTTTTTAAATAAGTTTGGAGAAGAATTTTGATTTGAATGATCAATAGTTTGATTTACTACACTACGATGACTAACTTCTTTATTATATAAACTATTTGCTGTAGAATCTCTCTGTCCCTTAGGATAGTAAGATTTCTGTGGTTGTGGGGGAAATAAATTAAACTTAAAACTCATTATATATTATTATTGCTAAAAAAATATATAATTACGCGCGTCCATTTGCTGTAGTTAAACTTTTAAAGGCACCGATGTTATTTCTCATTCCGTGTGTAGGTTTTGTGCCATTTACTCTTGATGGTAAAAGGCCACTATTTCCCAACATTCTTCCTGGCTTACCAACAGTAGGTGCTAATCCACCTGTCTCTCTTGTGTGCAAGTATATACCTCTCTTCAAGGCACGGTTTTTGGCGTTAGTTATTCCTTTATTAGGCATTATAATATTATATTAGATTTTAAAATCCCAGTGTAAAAGCCTTAGGTATGGGTTGCGTTGCTTGTTTTGTTTGGGTTGTCTGTGTTGTTGTTGTTCTAAATCTTGTAAATCCCATTCTAAATGTTGATGATTTAACAACAGGTCTATTTGGAGGAGCTAAAGCAAGTTTTTTCCCGCAGGCAGAGCAAGGCATTATATTACTATAGAGAGAAAATCGTTTACGTAGTGCTTTTTTTTCGGTTTGCCTGGATTTATCATTATATCAACATCAGTAAGTTTATTATCCCTCCAACATTTAAGTTTAAGATACTGTTCGTTTTCAACAAACTCAAAACAATTTGTTAATCTATTTTGATTTATAAAATTTTGAACTCGTTGATCAACATAAAATTGTGGAATTCTATCCCATACTCTGGGTCTATCAGTGGCACAAGCAAATGATAGTAACACAAATAAAATAGTCACGATAAATTTCATTATATATTGTATTGTTAGAGAGATTTAAAGTAAGTTTAATAATGTTTTAAAACCAACTTATTTTTTTTACGTGGTAACAGTTTCCAGTAGGATTTTTAACATGACAATTTTTACATTCCCCTTCTTTATCTAAATCGTGAAATCTACAAGAAGTTCGTTCAGAATACCCACCACACTTATTGCGAAAAGTATCATCACATTTTTTACATCTAAAATACTTTATTTCATTTATTCTATTATCTTCTATAATGCATAAGTTACCCATAATTATATTAAATACTAGTTTAGTCTTTAAAACAGTATTTAACGTCTTTTTTTGTTTGATCTACGTTTTTTTTTGTTTGTTCTACGGTGTTTACGTTTAGCTTTTCTACGTTTGGTCTTTTTCTTATGATGTTTTCTTGTTTTTCGGCGTCTTCCTCCCACCGCAACGGCAACCTTTTCCGAGTTGTTAACACTGGGCGACAACTCAGGTTTATGTGTTGGGACTTCTGGAAAACTTGTTTCCAAATTCATTGAAACATTATTCATTTTTTTTCCAACATTATTTTTTTTACTAGATGAGGCTACCGTGTTTATTAAAGCTGATGTAGGCAATGGTTGTCCTGTTCTTTTACGATGTTCAGCAATCGCGGCCCCCATAGCACCAACAGTTTGAGGATTTAATCCTCTTCTTGTTGCAGGAGTTAAACTTGCTTGCCTTCTATTTTCTCTTCGCCTTCTTCTTTTCTCTTCTTTTTTTGAAGCTTTTATTGCATTTTGTATAATTTTCCCCGTCCTTCTCATTTCTGCTGGACTTCGTTTTCCTCTTAATTTACGAAATATTTTTCCAAACATAGTTTCATTTCTAAATGCTTCTGGTTTCGAATTGTGGTTAAAACCAAATTTTTTTCGCTGTTGCTTTTTTAGGTTGTTTGTTGCTTTCTTAGCCCCTTCTTTTGCTTTTATTGCTGCTTTTCTAGCCTTTTCGGCTTGTTTGGATGCCTGTCTGAGAGCTTCTTGTCTATCCAGATTTGCGTGCATTTGAGCTAGCTTACGTGCAGCAGATGGGTAAAGCTCTGGGAATTGATCTCGTGGGAGAGAAATACGACCTAGTTCTTTTCTTTCTCCTTGAGGCGAATTGTTATAGTCTCGTGCATATCCAAATCTTCCGGCCATTATATATATTAGATTGCTAAAATAATATATAAAATTATTTAAATTAGTGTTTTTTTTGATAAGGCTTACGACTTTTGCGAACGTTGTGTCTGCGGCGGTGGAAAACCTTATTACCACGTTTTGTGGTAAAATCTTTATTGCCTTTTCTAGTGCGAGATTTTTGTCCGCGTTTAGGGTGTGAGTAACCTTTTTTACCTACACCACCACGCTTTTTTCTATGTTTACGAGTGCGTCTACGTCCACCCATTTTTGTGTTATTCATTTTTGCTGTAGCATTAGCTTTATTGTTTGTTTTCAATCCTGCGTTTCTCATTAATCTATTAAGTGTATTTTTTGCTTTATTCATCATACTTTTATTTGATTGCATAGCAGGAACAGTTACTGCTGGACTATTTCCTCCAATTCTGTTGTTTCCAGCAATTTTTCTTTGACGCATTAAAGAACCTCTGTGATTTCTAGTTTTGTTTTTATTATTGCGTGTCGAATTGTTATTATTGTTGTTGCTGTTGCGATTTCCATATTCGGTTGCGAAGGCTGAGCGCTGGGCTGACATTATATATTATATTGCTAAAATAATATATAGTTAGTTAAATTAAAATCCGCCTCCACAAGGATTTCTGTTTCCACCGCGCTTGTTAATATAATCAATCTGTTCTTTTGTAACGCAAGCGCATCCTGTGCTGGAGCTGTAAGCTAAAGGACTAGCTGGTGTGCAACACTCAGGTTTAAATGCGTTATTTGCTAAAAAGAAAAGCTGACCTTCGGCAAGAGGAACCTCAGGTCCTTGATTTGTTTCATAACTAGATTGCATAGCTGGAGGATTTTTAGTCCACTGATTTCCTGGAACACCTTTACCCATAACATAATCTACATTAGAACCTAAGATTTGCATACCTTCTTTAGCACTAATGCGTGATGAACCGCACAATAAAGAACAACCCAAAACGGCACCAATGATCATTGAGATAACAATACACTCAAGGCTTGTTTTTACACCTAAAATATTGATCTTCATATTATACATATTTGATAGATTAAAATATTTTTAATAAGTTTTCTGGAACGTCTAAAATTTGTTCAATACCACCACTATAATCAAAAAATTCAATTCCATTTACACAAAAAGTTCCTGAATCTGTAATTAAATGATACAAATATCTAGGTTTCTTTACTGGTTCACCTATCATATCAAATGTGCTTGTTTTGCCTAAAGCATTAAATAATTGTAGGTTAACACCTCCTACAAATTCTTGTTTGTTATATGAATACTTTCTTACGTGATGTAATTTTCTTGCATCTATTTTTACGATTCCTAAAACTCTCTGTCCAAACTTTAATTGTTCATTAACTTCTATATTTTTAATTTTTTTTGATCTACCATCTTCTAGTTCTATCGTAGTTTTTTCGTGAAATCCGCCATCTAAATATTTATGTATATCATTAATTGTTGCTTTTTTTGGAAGAAGACGCAACTTTTTCAAAATCACAATATCTTCATCTTCTATTTCATCCCAATCTGCAAATTCTAATCCTGATAAATTAATTCTTTTATTGGAAGTATTGATACAATAAACAAACTCATTATTATAATTTATTTTCTTAGCACCTGGATGCTCTCTAACGTATATTAACTCATTATTATGAAATATTTTATGACTTCCTGTGACAATAAGATCTTTTAATTTATAAACATTCTCGCCAGTATAAGATAGTTTAAATACTCCTGTTACCACTGATCCATCACTTAGTTTATCTCCAATATTTATTTCTGAAATTTTCTTTTTTTCGTGTAATAAATCAAATAAAGTTTCACCATCAAAACAACCAGGCTTTCCTGGAACAGATCGTGAAGTAGTAAGATTTAGAATATGAACCATCCAGCCTACAATAATTGCTAATGGAACAGATATTAATAAAAAGAAAACAGTTCCAGCTGCGGCGGCAGGCCACGTAAATGGAAGAATCCATAGTGCTATAATAGCTGCTGCTGCTATTACAAGAGTAATGATTAATAATTCCATAAACGCACCAATAAATGATTTAAGTGCCATATATGATCCCATAGCAGTAAATAAAGTGGATACCATCACGCCTTGTAATTTACCAAACAATGCTTTCATTTTAATTAAAACCTTTTGAATAGGGACTAATGTTCCAAATATTCTTAACATTATTTGTTTTGTTATATCATCAATTTGGTTTCTAATATAAGCCATAATGCCTCTAACTGCATTTACAGCTTTATCAAGT
>Ga0163111_10002805_pt1 | contig 11114 bp, 11 predicted proteins | sample CRUFie1St18metaG_FD_109645 | JGI IMG/M metagenome (GOLD analysis project Ga0163111, IMG submission 109645) | Marine microbial communities from the Costa Rica Dome - CRUD Field 142mm St18 metaG | ecosystem: Environmental > Aquatic > Marine > Oceanic > Photic zone | place: Costa Rica: the Eastern... | reverse complement strand
TTACCCTCCGGTGTATATTTTTTAAGATTAAATAGTGGACATAATGTAATAAATAGTAAAATGGTAAAACTTAAATGATTAGAATTTTATATATTTTATTTACTTTAATTATGATTTCGTGTTCAGATTATATTGAGCAAGAACAAATACTTGATTATGATGAGTATTTATACCAGGGTTGGGTAGCATTTGAAACTATTAATATTGAAAATAAATACCCTAAAGATAGTACTAACTCATATTATTATAATTTAGCTACTGATATGTTTGATGTTTCTGAAATTGCACTAAATTATGAATTTGAATCTCAAAATCTTGAGGGTCCATATTATAAAACTTATAATGGACTTGGATGGACAAAACTTTATTTTGCATCAGAATTTTTAAATCCTGAGCAACATTTTATAAGAGACTCACTAAGAATCGAGTCAAAATTTTATTTCGATAGGGCTAATCAAAGTTTAAATTCTCAATTAGATAATAATCAAATTTTATCTCAAGATAAATGTGATATTTTTTCTGGTTTAAGTTATGCTCATTATTATATTGGCTTAAATTATTTTGATTTTGATTCAAGTTTATTTTTTTCAGAAAATTTGATTAATGAGTGTCCTCTATATACATTTGAACATGATGAATTAGATATTAGTAACATACATTATCTTAGAGCTAAAATATATTTATATCAAGATTCACTGTCCAATGCTTGTTTTGAAATAAATGCAGCAAATAATTGTTCATGTGATATAGATGATGTTGACATTAATATTTTATTAGATTGTTTAGAGCAATTTTCTGATCAAGAATAATTATACATTTTGTTACACTATAAGATTACAATTATATTTAATATTAACTTATTGAATTTAATCTAAAAGGTAGGAATTATGATAAAATATTATGCACTGTTTTTATTATCTCTAATTATTGCAACAGAACTTCCAAAAGGACTAACTGAATGGGAGAAAAGTAACATGCATTTAATTGAGGAAATGCGATTTAGAACTCAGCCACCTCCCGGTTCAATACGAAGTATTGCTGAATATGAACCTATGCAAGGTGTGCTAATAAGGTATCCATTTGGTATTTCAACATCTCTTATTAGAGAGATGGCTGAAGATGTAATAATTTATTGTCTCGTTTCATCAGGCTTACAAAATAATGCGTATAATTCAATGAATAGTGCAGGTGTTAATATGAGTAATGTTGAGTTTATAACAGGCTCAACTAATTCTTATTGGACAAGAGATTATGGACCATGGTGGGTAGTTGATGATGATGGTGTATATTCAATTGTTGATTTTACTTATAATCGTCCGAGACCTGCTGATAACCAAGCTCCTTTAAAAGTTGCTAATCATATGGGTGTACCTTATTACTCAGCTGACTTAATTGCCACAGGCGGTAATTACATGACTGATGGAACTGGTATTTCAGCTGCTACTCACATTGCTTATACTGAAAACAATGAATGTAGTACTAACAATCAATCAAGTGTACCTCTTCCACCATGTGCTTATGTAGATGATATTATGAATGAATATTATGGAATAGATATATTTCATGTTGTAGCTGATCCAAATGATGAATATATAGACCATATAGATTGTTGGGGAAAATATTTATCTCCAACTAAAGTATTAATAAGGAGTGTGCCAACATCACATAGCCAGTATCAAGATATTGAGGAAGTAGCAAGTTATTTTGGTTCTACATTGACTTCAGATGGTATTCCATGGCAAGTTTTTAGAGTATATACACCAAGTGATCAACCATACACCAATTCACTTATTTTAAACGATAAAGTTTTTGTTCCAATGATGAATAGCAGTTGGGACGATGATGCAATTGAAGTATATGAAGAGGCTATGCCAGGATATGAAATTCTTGGTTTTACCGGTTCGTGGGAATCCACTGATGCTTTGCATTGCAGAGTTAAAGGTATACCAGATATCACTTATGTTCCATATGAATCAGGAGATGTAAATACTGATGAAACGGTTAACATTCAGGATGTAGTTTTAATTATAAATTATATTTTAGACTTAATTGATTTTGATGACAATCAATTTTCTTTAGCAGATTTAAATGATGATAATGCTATAAATATTCAAGATGTAATTCTCCTTGTAAATGTGGTTTTAGATAATTAATGTCAAATCAAAATAACGTATCAAATTCAGATTTTTGGGATGAATGTTATATTGATGGAAATATTGGTTGGGATTTAGGTGAAGCCACTCCAGTTTTTAAAGATTTATGTCATAAAATAAAGAAAAATAGTTCAATTTTTATACCCGGTGCTGGTAATGGATACGATCCAATTTATTTTGCAAAAAATGGACATGATGTAACTGCAGCTGATTTTTCTATTAAAGCAGTTGAAAATATGATATTAAAGTCTAATAAAGATAATATTAAGCTTAATGTCCTGCATGCTGATATTTTTAGCTTAGATAGACAATTAATACAGAAATTTGATTATGTAATTGAGTATACATGTTTTTGTGCAATTGAAAGGTCTAGAAGGATGGAGTATATAAAGTCAATGCACCAAATTTTAAAAAAAGATGGTGAATTAATAGGTTTATTTTTACCTGTAAATAAAAAAATTGAAGATGGAGGCCCTCCATATTCAATTGTTATAGAAAATGTTATAAATCAATTTTCAAATTATTTTGATATTATTGAATCAAAAAAACACCCTTTATCAATTAAGGCAAGAAAAGATAATGAGTATTACATTCATTTTAAGAAAAAATAATTTAGCTATATTATTTTTTTTTATTTTTATATCATGCTCTCAGTTCTATAGTCATATTTCAAAGGAGTCAGTTTTGTTAAATGATATTAATAAAAGTACTACAATCGATAGTTTTAAATGGAAAAATAGACTTCTTATCTTCATTGATTCACAGAAATCAAGTAAACTTGATTATCCCCAAATTGATTTTATAGATTATGATTTAGTAATTATTAACATCATAAATGATAAAGTAATTATTAATGATTATGAATATGAAATGGATATTTTTTTTACAAACAATGATTTTAAAGAATATGATTTTGAACCTTCTACAATTATTCTCGTAGGTAAAGACAGCAGAATTAAAAAAGTATATAACAAATCGAATTTTAAAATTGAAGATGCTCTACAAGTTATTGATTTAATGCCAATGAGAGTTTATGAAAGAAGTAAAAATGATTAGAAGAAAAAATATTTTGTATGCTTTAAATGGAACTGGTTCCGGACATATAACTAGAGCAAGAGTAATTTTGCCTGAACTTGAAAAAAAATATAATGTTGATGTACTTATAAGTGGAAAAAATTATATAATCAGATCCGGTTTTAAAGTTAAATACAATTTTAAAGGCTTCACTTTTCATATAAATTCAAAAGGAAGAGTCAGTTATTTTAAATCTATTTTAAAAAATAATATTTTCAGGTTTTTTTATGATACACTTACTTTAGATTTGTCAAAATACGATTTAATTATATCAGATTTTGAACCTATATCTGCCTGGTCAAGTAAATTAAAGGGAAAATCTTCACTTCAATTATCTCATCAAGCATGCTTGTTATCTCAAAAAACACCAAGACCTAAGAAGATAGATAAAATTGCAGAATTTTTTATGAAATGGTATAGTCCATGTGATAAAAAAATTGGCTTTCATTTTAATAAATATGATTCATACATCTTGGGACCGCTTTTGAGAGATAAAATAATTCATGCTTCACCAAAAACAGATAATTATTACGTTGTTTATTTATGGAATTATAGTTCTAAGTTTTTGGTTCAAGAACTATCAAAATTATCAAAATACAAATTTAAAATTTTTGATTCTAAAACATTAGAATCTAAAAAAATAAATAACTGCGAAATTATTCCAACAGGAGATGATACTTTTTTTAATGCTATTTTAAATTGTAAAGGGGTAATTTGTGGAGCAGGTTTTGAGCTTCCGGCGGAAGTCTTACATTTAGAAAAAAAACTATATGTCATACCTATTGGTAATCAGTATGAGCAAGTATGCAATGCAGAGGCTTTAATTGAAATGGGTGTAGATAGTTACCATAAATTTTACAGTAAACATATACTAGGATGGCTTGAAAAAGGGTACAAAAAAGTAAAGTTAAATGAAATATGCAAAGTTCAAGAGGTTGTAAAAAAAATCTTTTAATTACACACCTTTTGTATCTGGATGCCAAATGTATTTATGTAGTTGAATTTGGAATCTTACATTAAGGGAATCATTTAAAATCCACTCTGATAATACTTCAGACTCTAACTTATCAAATACAGGAGAAAAAAGAATTGTTTTATTTTGCAGTTTATATTCTTTTATTTTTTTCTTGGACCATTCGTAGTCTTCTTTATTTCCAATAACAAATTTTATTTCATCGTGATTTTCAATATCATGAAGAATATCCCATCGATTTTTATGACTCATATTACTTGATGGACATTTAAAATCTATAATTTTAAAAACTTCTTTTGGAACATCACTAATTGGAAGAGATCCACTTGTTTCTAGCATAACTGTATATTTATTTTTTATTAATTCTTTCATAAGATTAATCGATTCTTTCTGAAGTAAAGGTTCTCCACCTGTTACTTCAACAAGTTTACAATTATAAGATTTAATTTTAGTTATTATATCGTCAATACTCATATTATCACCTTCGTGAAAGGAATATTCAGAATCACAATAACTACATCTCAAATTGCAATATGTTAATCTAATAAAAATACAGGGCATTCCACTGAATGTTGATTCACCTTGAATACTATGGAATATTTCATTGATTTTTAACATGGTCAAATTTAGTAATATTTTATTTAATTAGTGTCTTTTATAAATGTTTAATCATAATTAAATTAGATGCAAATAATTATTTAAATCCTTATGAAATATCCTAAATTGTTTATTCCAGGTCCAACACATGTGCCTGATGATGTATTACAATCTATGGCACACCCTCAGATTGGTCACAGAACACCTGAAGTTTCAGTTTTAATAAAAGAAGTTGTTAGCGGCATACAAAAAGTTCTTTATACAAAAAATAGAATTTTACTGACCTCTAATCCAGCAACAGCTCTGTGGGAAATGGGTATTTTGAATTCTACTTCAAAAGGTATTCTTCATTCTGTGAATGGTGCTTTTAGTAAAAAATGGGCTCATGTTTCAGAAAGATGTGATTATAAATATGATACTATTGAATATGAATGGGGAAATGGTGTTAAAGTAGAAGATGTTGACAGGTTATTATCAACAGGTAATTTTGATGTTTTTGCTATGGTCCATAATGAAACGTCTACTGGAGTTATGAGTAATTTAGAGGATATTTCAGCTTTATTAAAAAATAAATATCCTGATATAATTTGGCTTGTTGATGCTGTAAGTTCAATGGCAGGAATAAAAATTGAGGTAGATAAACTTGGAATAGATTTTCTTTTATCCTCAACTCAAAAAGCTTGGGGATTACCTGCAGGTTTCTCTTTAGTTTCTGTTTCAGATAAAATATTTGAGAAATCTAAGACTCTAAATAATAAAGGTTATTATTTTGATTTAATGACGTACGAGAAATACTATCAAAAAAATCAAACGCCAACAACACCTTCTATTTCTCACTTGTTTGGTCTTAAGTATGTATTAAAAAAAATTGAAAAAGAAGGTTTAGATAATAGATGGAATAGGCATGTTAATATGGCAAAGTATACACAACAATGGGCTCTGAGTCATGGACAAAATTTATTTCCTGAGTCAGGATGTGAATCATTTACTCTTACATGCATTAAAAATGATCAGGATTGGGATATAGCTACATTAAATAGTAAACTTTTAGATAGAGGTTTTAGAATGGACAGAGGTTATGGCTCTTTGAGATTTAAAGCATTTAGAATAGGTCATATGGGAAATATTTATCAAGATGATTTAAAAGAGTATTTAAGCGTAATTGATGACATAATTAAGGAAATGAATTGAGCAAAAAAGTTTTAATTACAGATCCAATATCAGAAACAGGAATAGAATTATTTAGAGATAATAATTTTGAAATTATTGACCGAATAAATGATAAAAATAATCTTGATGATATAATATCAAGCATTAGTGTTTGGATTATAAGAAGTGGAACAAGTATCAATGAAAGTCATATTAAAGCAGCTACAAACCTTAAAGTGATTGGGCGAGCTGGAGTTGGTGTAGATAATATTGATATTAAATCAGCAACTAAAAATGGAGTTGTTGTTATGAATGTCCCTGATGGCAATTCAATTTCCGCCGCTGAACATACTTTGGCTCTTATGCTCGCTTTATCAAGAAATGTTCACATTGGCCATAAAACTTTAGGCGATAACAATTGGGAAAGAGCTAATCTTGTAGGTAATGAACTTAAGAATAAAACACTTGGTGTTGTAGGTTTAGGTAGAATTGGAAGAGAAGTTATTAAAAGAGCATTATCATTTGATATGAGTATTATAGGTTTTGATCCATACGTAAACGAGGATTTATTTGATAATGAAAATATCAAGATTTCTGATTTAGATTTTTTGATTAAAAATAGTGATATCATTACAGTTCATGTACCACTTAATGAATCAACAAAAGATTTATTTGATGCTAAGCAAATTTCTAATATGAAAAAGGATGCCAAAATAATTAATGTTGCAAGAGGTGGAATTATTAATGAAAAAGATTTGGCAGATGCTCTTAACAAAAATACTATTTCAGGTGCTGGAATAGATGTTTTTTCAAAAGAGCCCATGGAAAATGATAATCCACTTAAAAGTGCAAAAAATATTTTATTAACTCCTCATTTAGGAGCTTCAACATTTGAAGCGAAAGAAGGAGTATCCGTTTCAATTTGCCAACAGTCAATTAATTTCATAAATGAAGGTAAATTGAAAAACGCCGTAAACGTACCAATTAGAGATATGAGTATCCTAAAAAAAATTCAACCGTATCTAGATTTGTGCGAAATTCTTGGTAGCATTCATTCCCAAATAATTGATAATTCAATCAAAAAAATTGAAATAAATTGTTTTGGAACAGTAAATGATGTCAAACCAATATCAATTGCTTTAATAAAAGGTTTACTTTCAAATATAGTTGATGATAGAATCAATTATATTAATGCACTATCAATTGCTGAAGAACGTGGAATAGAAATACTTAATACATATAATCCTCAAAGTGAAAAATACGCTAATCTAATTGATATAACGGTTCATACTTCAAAAAGTAAATATAATATTGGAGGTGGAGTTTTTTTTGGTAACGAATTTAGAGTTCTAAAATTGATGAATCATGATATTAATTTTATTCCAAAGGGAAATATAATATTCTCAAGAAATAAAGATATACCTGGTGTCGTAGGCAAAATTGGAACTATATTGGGTGAATCTGGAATTAATATAGCAGAATATATTCTAAGTAGACCACAAAAAGATGAAATTCCTTTTTCAGTAATTAAAGTTGATGATGTTTTGAATGACAAATGCTTACAAGCTTTAAATGATTTAAATGAAATTATAGAAACAAAACAATTTAAAATTTAAAAAGTATGAATCACAAAATTAAAAAATGGCAACTAACTGTAGGTTTAGAAGTTCATATTCAATTATCCACAAAAACAAAAATGTTTTGTCCATGCCCATCAAAATATGGCGCTACTCCAAATACGTTGATATGTCCAATATGTTTAGGTTTGCCTGGTGCTTTACCATCAATTAATCGAGAAGCTATTAATATGGCAATAAGACTAGGTCATGCTTTAAATTTTAAAATTAATAAAAAAACAGAATTTTCAAGAAAAAATTATTATTATCCAGATTTACCAAAAGGCTATCAAATTTCTCAATTTGACAAACCCATTTGTTTGGAAGGTTTTATTGAATTTGAAAAAAACAATGAAAAAAAAATGATTGGAATAACCAGAGCTCATCTTGAGGAAGATTCAGGAAAACTCATTCATCATTCAAACAATCATTCTTTTGTTGATTTAAATCGAGCAGGGTCTCCTTTAATTGAGATTGTTTCAGAACCCGAGATACATTCAAGCGAGGATGCAAGGTTGTATTTGGAAAAATTAAAACAAACCATAGAATATATTAATATTTCCGATTGTGATATGGAAAAAGGAAATTTAAGAGTCGATATAAATGTATCAGTAAATAAAAAAGGTGATAATAGTCTTGGAACCAGAAGAGAAATTAAAAATTTAAACTCATTTAAGGCGGTTCAAAAAGCTATTAATTTTGAATACACGGAACAAATTAAAATAATTGAAAATGGTAAAAAAGTCATCCAATCTACACTTACATGGGATGAAAAAAATAATAAAACAAAAATTCTAAGAAAAAAAGAAGACGCGCATGATTATAGATACTTTCCAGAACCTGACCTCCCACCTCTTTTAATTTCAGATGAACAAATTGAATCAGCTAAAGTAAATCTTGCTGAATTGCCAAATGATAAAAAAATTAGATTCAAAAAAGAATATTCTTTAAAAAATCAAGATATAAATATTTTAATATCAAATTTAGATTTAGCAAATTATTTTGAGAAGTTAACATCAAAAACAAATTTACCTCAAATAACAGCTAATTGGATTTTGGTTGAAATACTGCATTATTTAAATTCAAACAATATTAAAATCAATCAGTTTCCGATTGAAATTGATAAAATGGCTGAACTTATAAAGCTTTTTGACAATAAAGAATTAACGAATTTAAATGCAAAGAAATTATTCAATATAATGATGAAGAGTAAAGAAAAACCATCAGATTTGATTAAAAAATATAATTTAAAAACAATCAAAGATGATGATTTATTAGAGACAGCTATTCAAGATATTTTCAAAAAAAATCCCACTGAATTCAAAAGATTGAAAAATGGAGATCACAAGCTTATTGGTTTTTTTATGGGCCAAGCTATGAGAACATTAAAAGGAAAAGCTGACCCTAAGTCTATTCAGGAAATTATTAATAAATTAATCGGATAACTATTTTATGACAGACATATGGTACATTTTTGTAAATGGGATTAACTCTTTTAATCAAAAATTAATAAAATTTGTTATTTTCTTATTTAAAAAAATAGTTCGATTAGGAAAATTTTACTCAAAATCTGGCACTATCAATATTGAAATAAAAAAAATAGAGTGGGAATTAAATAAAGAGAGAAAACAACTTGGAAAATATGTATTTGAAAAAAATTTAGAAAATACATGTGATTTTTCAAATGACACCGAATTTAGCCATAAAATCAAAACAATTTCTGAAATAGAAAACTTTTTAAAATCCAAAAAAAAATAAAAATTAATAAAATTGATAGTTTACCTTTAATTATATAAATTATAAGTTAATACTGAGGAGAATTAAAACTTGTTTAAAAAAGGCTTTAAAATTATTGTAATTAAAGATGGCCAATTTGAATTAAGAGAATATAATGTTAAACCATATCATATTCCTTTTTTATTTGGAATTATTTTTACTCCTTTTATTATCTTTTATTTTCTAATGTCTACATATTATAATTTTTCTGAAAATAATTTAGACGATTTAATTTTACAACAATCTTCAAAAATTGAAAATTTAGAACTTAGGAATAAGATTCAGTCTGAAAAAATCACTAATTATGAATCAACTATTGAAAAAAATATTAATGAGAATAAAACATCATTAAAAAATTTAAATTCTAAATTAAAAGAAAATCAAAAACGTTCAGATAAGATTGTCAAAGTATTGTTTAATACTGAAGGTCTTTCAAAAGAAATAAGAAAAGTTGGAAGTGGAGGACAAGATTCAATATCACTTGACAAACCATTCGAAAGTTCTAATCTGAATAAACTTTATGACGAAACAAGATTTTTAACAACTAAAATTAATAAATTGCAAAAACAAATTAAGCTTGAAGAATTGTATGTTGAAAAAATTGAAAAAAGATTTAATTCAAACATTTCATATTGGAATTCGATTCCATCAAGAATGCCACTGAATATTAAAAGAGGAATTTATATTTCATCATATTATGGATATAGAGATGATCCTATGGATGGGAAAAAAAGATTTCATGCTGGCGATGATTATTCAGCTAATAGAGATAAGGTTAAAGATTGGATTGGAACTCCTGTAAGAGCTACAGCTAATGGTGTAGTATCAAAATTAAAATATGATAATAGATTTGGTAATTATATAGAGATTGATCATGGATATGGATTCAAAACAGTTTATGCTCACCTAAATAATTTTTCTGTAAAAAAAGGTGATAAGGTATATAGAGGTCAAGAAATAGGAGGTGTAGGTAATACTGGGAGATCTACTGCTGCTCACTTACACTATGAAGTTAAAAAAAATAACAAAACTATAGACCCCAGACAGTATTATATGTATAATTACAAATTAAAAGACTTAGTTTATAACAAGTGAAATAATTATGGAAACTAGACCTAATATCATCATAAGCGAAGAGGTTATAACAACACCACCAAATGGTTTGAAATTTTTTGTTCAAACTTATGGATGTCAAATGAATGAATATGATTCTGAATTAGTTTCAAGTATTTTGATGGAATTGGGCTATTCTAAATCAGATAAAATAGAAGAAGCAGATGCAATTTTTCTAAACACATGCGCAATCAGGGAGAAAGCTCAGGAAACAGTACATAATAGATTAGATAGTTTGGCATATTTAAAAAAACAAAAAAAGCATCTTATAATTGGTGTTCTTGGATGTATGGCTCAGAACTTAAAAGATATTTTACTTGAATCAAAACCATATGTTGATATCATTTTAGGACCAGATTCATATAGAAAACTTCCAGAGATTATTAAGTTTAGAAATACAAATATTAATCATATCGTTGATACAAAGTTATCTAAGCATGAAATTTACGACGACTTATTTCCTCAACGTAAAGATGGAATTAATGCTTGGATATCAATAATGAGGGGATGCGATAAATTTTGCACTTTTTGTATTGTCCCATTCACTAGGGGTAGAGAACGAAGCAGAAGTATAACAAGTGTTATTAAAGAGGCTAAAAGCATTCTTAAAAAAGGTTTTAAAGAAATAACTTTACTTGGACAAAATGTAAATTCTTATTCAAC
>Ga0163111_10002804_pt1 | contig 11115 bp, 8 predicted proteins | sample CRUFie1St18metaG_FD_109645 | JGI IMG/M metagenome (GOLD analysis project Ga0163111, IMG submission 109645) | Marine microbial communities from the Costa Rica Dome - CRUD Field 142mm St18 metaG | ecosystem: Environmental > Aquatic > Marine > Oceanic > Photic zone | place: Costa Rica: the Eastern... | reverse complement strand
TCGAAGGCAGAGCAGTGTGTGATCCTCGGCTTTGGATACCGACACATGGCCGAGAATGACGCGTCGCTCTACTCGGCTGCGTATCACGGCAACGCGGCGTCCGTGCGGAGGCTACTCGCGCGTGGCGCAGATTACAATTGGCGGCACCCACATGGCGGCGCGACAGCACTGTACGTGGCCTGTGAATTTGGGCACAAGGAGGCAGCGCGTGTCTTACTTGATGCCGGTGCCCCGGTCGACTTGGCGCGCGACGACGGTGCGACCCCGCTATCGAAGGCGTGCCAGGAGGGTCAGCGGGTCGACATCGTCGAGATGCTGCTGAATAAGAACGCGCAGGTTGATCGGCTCGACAGTAATGGGATGACGGTGCTGTGGGTTGCGACCCACCAGGGCAAGCTCAAGTTGGCGGAGATCCTGCTCAAGGCGGGCGCTGACCCCACGATCAAGGTACAGGGATGGAGCGCGTACGACCTCGCACGCAAGGACGGGGCGCCCGCGCTGCGCAAGCTTCTGCGCGAGCACCTTCCGCCCGGGTACGAAGAGCGCGAGCAACGCGCGCAGCAACAAGCGGCAGGTGGCGGAACGGGTACCGGCGGCGGCGGCGGCGGCGGCGGCGGCGGCGGCGGCGGCGGCGGCGGCGGCGGCGGCGGCGGCGGCGAAGCGGTCACGGCGCAGTCGGCGGCGAGAGAATTGTACTCGGCGGCCTACCACGGCGACGAAAAGGAAGTGCGGCGGCTGCTCGCGGTCGGCGCGGAGGCCCTGGATACACTGCTCGGGCTTCAGTCCGAGTGGAGCGCGACCCCGCTCCACGCATCGGCGCGGATGAACCACCAGGCTGTCGCGCGACTCCTCCTCGATGCGCGTGCTGACGTCGACCGCGGCCACGCCTTCGGCCAAACGCCGCTCGCCGCCGCCAGCTCTCGGTGCGCGCCTCATCCTCCCATGCCACATCGTCTCGTCCGCCCATCTCGCGCTTCTGACGCCCATCACCCGGTCTGTCGGCAGCGGGCATGTGGACATGAGTCGGCTGCTCCTCGCAGCAGGCGCCGATGTTGACGCCATCACCAACGACGGCAGCACACCGCTTGCCGCTGCGTGCGAGAAGGGCCTCTACAGCCTGGCGCAGCTCCTGCTCGAGCACGGCGCCGAGGTGGACAGGGCTGTGGCCGATGGCGCGAGTGCGATCGTCCTCGCTGCGGCGGCTGGTCGGCTCAGCTGCGTCCGCGCGCTTCTCGACGCGGGCGCCGACGCCGACCGGCTGTTCGAGGGACGACCCGCCCTCGAGTGGGCGCGACTGCACTCCCATCGCCTGTGTGTCGCGCTCCTCGAGGGCCCCGTGGTCGGCAAGGCGGTCGCCGCGTCGGCGACCTTCCCGCCCGCCGCGCCGAGGGCCGCGGGAGCCGGCGCGAGAGTCTCGGAGGTGCTCGCTGACGCGGGCACGGAGGCCGTGCCGCCCGCGGTCCCACCTGCTCCGGTGACGGAACCTGAGGACGCGAGCGCAAAGAAAGCGCGGGGAAGGCACGGGTCGGCTGCTGCGGCGGTTGCTGGCTCCGCTGCCGCAGCCGCGGACGCAGCGCGTGAAGCAAAGCAGCCGCGAGAGGACAAGATGGCGGATGAACCCCAAATCGAGACGGGCGAGGCGATGATCGCGGTGGAGCACGATACGGCGGGTGGTGACGAATCCAGCGCTGGCGGCCACGGCTCGGCGTCGGCAGTGAGTGGCGATGGCGTCACCGGTGCGTCGCCAGGGGCGCTGCGCGACTTCAGCGTGGTCGCGGAGAAGCGTGGGGTGCAACGCGAGCACCTGCAACTACTCGGGCTCTCGGCGGGCGCGCTCGTGTTCTCGTTCCTCGTGATGCTATTCGTGAGGTACGGGGCTACCGGAGAGTGACCTAGTAAATTACGCCGTCGCGAGCTTGGCAACCTCGCCCGCGAGGACCTTCTGCACGCGCTGCAGTGCGGTGCTCCCCGCGTTCCCCTGACACGCCTCGGGCGTGTATGGAGGTGGTATGCGTACCTCGCCGAGCACGACGATCGCCTCGCCGTCCCATGCACACGGCATCGTCTTGCGCAGCGCGTCGTAGATGGTCTGCGTGAGCGTGCTCACATTCGAGTTCAGGTGGCCCATGTCCTCGAACGCCTTCTGCACGGCGCGCTGCTCGCGCTGCTGGAGTTGGGTGTAATTTACCGGGGCGAACTGCCCGCCGAGCGTTGCGCTGCCTTCCTCGGGGGCGGCCAGCACCTGCTGGTCCTTGATGAAGGTGGTCTTCAGCATGCGATACGTCGCCTTCGCCTCGCCTGCTGGTTTCTGCTCGATCACTACCACTCCAAACGTGGCCTCATGCGTGAAGATTGTGCCAACGATCTCCTCGCCCTGCGTGCTGCGGACGAGGGACCACGAGGGGTGTACGCGCGTGGCATTGAGCTGGGCGGGACGGAATGGCTTACGTGACGATCCGAACGCTTGCTCCGACGATATGCTCCATGGTGACTGCCGAGAGCAAGGCGAGGCCGAATTCCTAGGAATTACTCAGCTTGGGTCAAGCTACTGTACCGTACAGTACTGTAGGTAGGAGGTCCTAGCTTGGAGCTAGCGCGAGTGGGGAAATTAACACACACCAGCACGGGGGATCAGAGACGCGGCCGCCCGAGGAATCAGAGACGCACGAGGCGCAGTGAGAAGAGTTCGCGGAGCCGCGCCTCGACGTCCGCGATGTCGATGCCGCCCTCCTCCGCGAGCTGCTCCGCAATTTGCGCGCCGTTCAGCACGCCGTCGCACCGCTCGAGAACTGCAAGCGCGATGCCGCCCGAGAGCTCGAGCCACACGCCGTCCGCCTGAACCTCGACCGAGAGCTCCTCGCCGTAAGCGTTGGCAACGACGCGAGAAACGACGGCGGCCTCGTGCGCTGGCGTGAGCGTGCGCCACGCGGATGGAAACGGCCGGCGGCGCAGCTCGTGGCCATCCAAGAAGAGCGTCGTGAGCGCGGCGTCAGCACAGAGGAATGAACGGATCGCGTCTGCGGGCGAGTCCACAATCGGCTCGCCGGCGAGATTGAACGAAGTGTTGAGAACGAGCGGCACACCGCACGCCGCGAAGAAGGCGAGGATCAGTGCGTGGAACGTCGGCGCGTCGGCCGCGGCGACAGTCTGCAGCCGCGCGCTGCCGTCGACGTGGGTGATCGCGGGCACTTCGGCTCGCCTCTCGGGCCGCACCGATGCAGTGAGCTGCATGTACACCGAGCCGCCCTCCGCCGCCTCGGGCAAACCGCTGAACCACTCGTCGGCGTGCTCTGCGAGCACCGACGGCGCAAGCGGCCGGAACTGCTCGCGCCGCTTCACGACGTTCACCTCGAAGTGCGCTTCCGCTCGCCGCGGGTCGGCGAGGATCGAGCGATGGCCGAGCGCGCGCGCGCCAATTTCCGAGCGGCCGTCGAACCACGCGACAATCTCGCCACGCAGCAGCGCCGATGCCGCGCGGTCCACCGCTGCTGCGGCACCGCCCGGCGCAGCCGGCGGTGTGTGCAGCAGCCACGGCTCGTTGTCAGCGATGGCCTCCGCCACCTCCTGCGCGGCGGGCGCGCGCCCGAGGTAGGCCGACAGCGGCGCGCCGCGGACCGGCGGGGGGCGCTCGATGAGCTCGTGCAGCGCGAAAGCAGCGCAGCCGACGGCAATGCCGTCATCGCCAGGGTATGGCGGCACCCACACGCGCTCAAAGCCCGCTTCTCGCGCGATGCGCCCATTGAGAACCGAATTGAGCGCGACGCCACCGACGAGGCAGAGGTTGCGCGCGCCTGTCCGCCTGCGCAGGCGTCTCAAGAAGGGGAGGGTGGCCTCCTCGAGGCCGCCCTGCGCCGCCGCAGCGAGAGACGCGAAGAAGCGGTGGCCATCAGTCGCGTCGGTCGTGCTCTGCAACGCCGGCAAGGTGGCCCATGAGTTTGTGCACGGCAGCGCGTCCAGCGCCGCCCAGTCAACCCGCAGGCCGTCGTCGGGTGCGCCGCGGATCAGCGGCGGCGCCGGCGGCGCACCGAGCGCATCCGCCCACGGCGCGAGGCCCATCACTTTGCCGCACAGATTCCAGTCGCCAAAGGTGTGCGACGATACGCGCGAGTACACCGCGCCGAGCGACTCGAGGTTCTCGAACCCAAAGTTGTAGAGCTCGGGCGGCGAACGATGCGCGGCCCAGCGCTTGAAGACGCGCGTGAGCTGTCGCCCCTCGAAGGCGTACGCCGACTCGGCCTCGCGGTACTGCACGTGCGCCGCCGGCGCCGCAGGCACTTGCGCGAAGCCCGACGCGTGCGCTGGCAGCTGCAAGTCGTGCGTGTACGCGTCGTCGGCGCCGGCCGTCGCCATCGCCGCCAATGTCTCGCCCATGCCGTCCATCACGACGATGAGGCCGTCATCGAACGGGCACTGCGCGAGCACGGACCACGCGTGCGCGAGGTGGTGCGACAGCTCGTGCTGTCGCGGCAGCAGGTTGAACGGCGAGAGCGCCGACGGTGGGTACACGCCCGGCTGCGCCGCCTGCGCCCAGCGCAGCCGTGCCTCGAACGGCGCGATGCGGTGGTGGTGGTGGTTGCCGCACACGGCGACGACGTCGTCGAGCGACGCGCCGGCCGTCTCGAGCACCGCCTCCACGGCCGCCGTCACGTCTCCGCCGTCGTGCTTGGCGCGCGTCACGCGCTCCTTGAGCGAGACAAAGTGCTCAGCGCCATCAGTCGAGATCAAACAGGCGCTTGCGTCGTGGCTGTACTTGTTGACGCCGAGCACATACTGCCGCGGAGCGGCGGCAGGGCCGACGGCCTTGCGGTCGGCCGACGCGCGCACGAGCGGACTCCGAGTGAGTCCCAGGGCTTGGAGAGGCGCTAGCATTAGCCGCGTGATGACTTGACCGCTGACCGTTACGTGTATTTTCCCTACTAGGAGGGACCCTCCTATAGTTCCTCCCCTGGAGATTTTCCTTGACACGCCACGATCTCCATGGCGAGCGCCCTGCTGGTTTGCGTGGCCCTTTTAGTGGGCGCGGCGCTCGGCAGAGATTTACCCGCTGGGACCCGTTCACGTCGCGTGGTGGACCCGCGCAACAACGTTGTGGCCACAAAACTGAGATGCCGCGGATTGACACGGCTCCGTGGAGGCGAGGGAAATGGGAACGAAGAGGAGAAAGTGGACGGCCACTGCGTCGGCATCGACCTCGGCACCACGTACAGCTGCGTCGGCGTGTGGAAGAACGGACGCGTCGAGATCATTGCGAACGACCAAGGCAACCGGATCACGCCGTCATACGTCGCATGGACAGCGGACAACCAGCGGCTGATCGGCGACGCCGCGAAGAACCAAGGCCCCTCCAACCCACAGAACACGGTTTTTGATGCGAAGCGGCTGATCGGCCGCACATTCTCCGACGCGGCGGTGCAGGAGGACATCAAGCACTGGCCGTTCGAGGTGGCCGACCGCGGCGGCAAACCGATGATCGTCGTGCAGGCCGAAGCACGCAAGGAATTCTCTGCAGAGGAGATCTCTGCGATGGTGCTGTCAAAGATGAAGAACGTGGCAGAAGAATTCCTCGGCGAGCCCGTGAAGCACGCGGTGGTAACCGTGCCAGCGTACTTCAACGACGCGCAGCGGCAGGCGACGAAGGACGCGGGGCGGATCTCCGGCCTCAACGTGCTTCGCGTAATCAACGAGCCGACGGCGGCGGCGATCGCATACGGCCTGGACAAACAGGCAACGGGGGAGAAGAACATCCTCGTGTACGACCTCGGTGGCGGCACCTTCGACGTGACGCTACTCACCATCGAGGACGGCGTCTTTGAGGTGAAGGCGACGGCAGGTGACACCCACCTTGGCGGCGAGGACTTTGACCAGCGACTGATGGCGCACTTCGTCAAGGCATTCGAGCGCAAGAGCAAGGTCGACATCTCTGGCGACAAGCGCGCGCTGCAGGCCGGCTGGCCCGAGACCCGCGCCCCTTTACCCGCTCGCCCTCTGCGCTGCCGCCCGCGATCTCTCCCCATCCCTCCGTGACAGAGACTGCGCCGCTCGTGCGAGAACCTGAAGCGCACGTTGTCCACTCAGACTTCGGGGACGATCGAAATCGAGGCGCTCAAGGACGGCGTCGATTTGCGAGAGACGATGTCGCGCGCACGCTTCGAGGAGCTCAACGTGGATCTCTTCCGCAAGACGATGGAGCCCGTTGCGCAGGTGCGCTCGCCCGGCACCACGCCCGTCCAATCACGGCGCGCGCGGGGTCGACACGGCGTCTCGTCGCTTTCGATTCTCAGGTGCTTAAAGACGCAAAGGTGGGGAAGGGAGATGTCGACGAGGTGGTCCTCGTCGGCGGCTCGACGCGAATTCCCAAGGTACAGCAGCTGTTGACCGAGTACTTCAACGGGAAGGAGCCGAACAAGGGAATCAACCCCGACGAGGCGGTGGCGTACGGCGCGGCGGTACAGGGCGGTGTGCTCTCAGACGCCGAGGAGATGCGCGACCTCCTCCTCCTCGACGTGACGCCACTGTCCCTCGGGATTGAAACGGCTGGCGGCGTGATGACGTCGCTGATCCCGCGTGGCACGACGATCCCTGTGCGTAAGTCGCAGACGTTCTCGACGTTCGCCGACAACCAGCCGGCAGTCTCCATTCAGGTTTACGAGGGCGAGCGCAAATTTACGAAGGACAACAACGTGCTGGGCAAGTTCGATTTGGACGGCATCCCGCCGCTTCCGCGCGGCGTGCCGCAGATCGAGGTGACTTTCAATGTAGACGCCAACGGCATCCTCCAGGTGGGTGCGGCGGAAAAGTCAAGTGGCACGTCAGAGATGATCACGATCAAGGCAGAGAAGGGGCGGCTGAGCGACGATGAGATCGCTCGGATGGTGAGCGAGGCCGAGCAGTTCAAAGAGCAGGATAAGGCATACGCGGACAAGGTCGAGTCTCGTAACGCGTACGAAGCGTACGTTTACTCGCTGCGCAACACGCTCGACGAGTCGGCAACGCAGCAAGCCCTGAGCGACGAGGACCGCACCGCTCTGAAGGAGATGGTGGACTCAGCGCTCGCGTGGCTCGACGATAACCAGAGTGCTGAGAAGGAAGAGTACGATGCGCGGCGAAGGGAACTCGAGGAGGCTGCGATCCCAATCCTGCAGAAGTCGAAAGCCGCGGCGGGCGCGGGCCCATCCGGCGACGGTGATGCTGCGGGCGCAGACGGTGCCCCCGACATTGAAGAGGTGGGGTCGTAGATGCGGCGCGGAAGCCGAAAAGGAACGGGAACTACCCAAAGTACCTGCTACACGGGGTACCGGGACAGTACTCATGTAGGAAGCGCCTACTACTCGTAAAGTACTTACCCGGTCAGAGCTCTGCAACGCAGCGTCACAGGCGAGAGGAAGGCCGATCACAATGCTCGTCGCGGCGTGCGCTGCGGTGCCGGTACAAAAGCGCCTGCTGCCACTCCTCGCGCGTCCTGCGAGCGCGTCCGCCTGCCCTCCGGGCGCCACGTTCGTGTCCCTCGTTTCCAATGAGTCGTATGTGCCCGGAGCGCTGTGCCTTGTGCGTGCAATGAGGAAGCTCGGTGGCACGTGCCCCTTCCTGCTCTTGCTCGACGACCTGCCCGCGCCGCCGGGCGCGCACGTCGCGCTGTCGGCCGCGTCCACCTCCTCGCTCGCCCAGGCGTATGGTGGCCGCACGCAGCTGCTGCCGCTATCGGCGTTGCAGGCGCGGCTGGTCGCACACACCCACAACGCATCGGGGGCCGGCCATCGCCGGCGGCTTCGCACGCTCCACCCGACGGGCTGGGTGCAGAACACGCACCGCAAGTTGCTGCTGTGGGCGCTACCCGGTTTTTCGAAGGTCGTGTTCCTCGACATCGACATCTTGATCGTTGCCAACGTCGACGCCCTCCTGCGCGAGGCGCCGTTCGCTGCGGCCGCTGCGCTGCCGTACGCGACGTCGCTGTTCAATTCGGGCGTGATGGTCCTGTCGCCCAGCCTGGCGACCGCAGCCGCGCTGCAGTCGCTGTCCGCGTCGACGGGTGCGGGCGCGCACGGCGCGAAGAGCGCCAGCACTTCAGTCGCGCCGCGCATTCGCGGTGCACTCGAGAGCCGCGGAACCGGTCACCTGAGCGACCAGTCGATCCTCAACCACCACTTCAAGGGGCGCTGGCGACAACTCCCGTACGGTTACAATGTCGGCCACAAGGTGCATGCGGTTAACCGGAAGCTGTGGGGGCAGATCGAGCTCGCGTCCATCCACTTCGTCGGCCGGCCGAAGCCTTGGGAGGTCGAGCCCGGAAGCTACCGCCCGGGTCGCGGTGCTCCCGACGCGACCCTCACGCGGCGCTGGCACGATTCCTGCGGCGGCGAAGCCGCTGCGCGTAGTCCTACTAGCTAGCCCAGAAAGGTAAACGCGTGAGGTAGACGCCCAACCAGCTCTGCTTTGCGCGCCTGGTGGCGTCGACGCACAGGCTTTGAGAGAGCAATACTCTATACTGTATGCTCTCGCTCTCTCGCGCAGCTCAAACCAGCGCGAGGCGATTTCAAAGTATCAAAGTACGCAACAAATCTTCGCAAAAATCCCGGTAATCCCCCAGGCTTTATTCTAACAGTCGTTGAGCACGCATGCAATGTCAAAAGCAGAAAAACACGAGAAGCCGTTACTGAACTGCCGGCATGGCGTACTACACCGCCCTCCAGCTGCCCCGCAACGCGACGGCGGAGGAGATCAAGCGGGCTTACCGCAAGCTCGCGCTTGCGGCACACCCCGAGCGCGCAACATCGACGGACTCGGCGGACGTGGAGGACAACTTCAACCTCATCGCAGAGGCATATGACGTTCTCAGCCACCCGGCACGGCGCGGGATATACGACCAGTTCGGCGAGAAAGGACTGAAAGAGGGCGTGCCCGACGGCAGAGGTAATGTCAATGGCGGCAGGTACACGTTCGCGAACAACGCCCACGAGATCTTCGCGGCATTTTTCGGCACCACGAGTCCATTTGCCGACCTTTTCTCGATGGGCTCCGAACCGCCCGCCTTCTACGGCGAGCTCACTGGAATGCAGCTGCCGCTCAGGCGGACGAAGCCGCCGCCCGTACGCATGGAGCTCAGTGTGACGCTCGCCGACCTGTACAACGGCGCGGTGAAGGCGTCGACGTACACGCGTCGCGTTTTGGGTGAGGACGGGACGACGACCGACCAGCTGACGACCCAGCAAGTGAAGGTGGCGGCAGGCGCCGCCAACAATTCTGTGGTTGTCTTCGAGTCTGCCGCTGATGAGGGTGTCGACATCGAGCCCGCCGATGTCGAGTTTGTGCTCGCGACTGTCGCCGACACCGCATGGGAGCGCGATGGCACCACGCTCTACTACACCGCGCAGGTCTCTCTCGTTGACGCTCTGTGCGCAGCGCTCCTGCCGCCCCTTGCCCACCACCACCACCGCCACCGCCACCGGCGACGTGGTCGTGGCCGTGGCCGTGGCCGCTGCCCGCTGCCTCCCTCCCCTGCCTCCGCGTGTGTCCGCCCAACCACTCCGCTCCCACGACCCTTAACCCGTCCTGTCCCTTGTCCTCATCGCTCAGGTGCGGCGGGAACGTGCAGGTGCCGACTTTCGACGGCCGGCTCATATCCGTGCCCATGACGCAGGTCGTCGCGCCAGGCACCACCATTCGCGTTCCAGGCGAAGGGATGCCGGTCGAGGGCGGGTCGGGAAAAGGCGATCTCGTCATCCGCTTCGCGACTCGGTTCCCGCAGACGCTCACGCCGAAGCAGAAGGCGGAGCTCAAGAAGGCTCTTGCCGAGCCGAAGCGGCAGCCGATGCCCGAGGTCGTGAAGCGCTTCTTCGACGGCACGCCGATGACTCCCGAGAAGCAGTCGAAGATCTTCTCGCTCTACGCCGAGGATTCTGCTCTCGCATTCACGGGCCACGGCCCGCCCATCACGCTGCGGAAGGCCGGCATCATGGACGCTGTCGCCGCACTGCACGATGCCTTCCCCGACTTTACATTCAACCCGGGTTGCGTCGTGCCGGAGATCACGGCGGAGGGCTGCTGGGCAGCGAAAATCGTGGTGACAGGCACGCACACGGGAGCGCCGTACGCGCCCGCGCCGCACTTGCCAAAGGTGGCAAAGACGGGCAGGAGCGTGGTGATCGGCCCCGAGACGTTCAAGCTCTTTGTGAACGCGGAGGGACTGGTGGTGCGGCACGAGATCGAGGTGCACGAGCCGGGGAAGCCGGCCGGTCCGCCGGGATTCTACGAGGGCATCGGCGGGGTGATGCTGCCACCGCCCGCGTGAGCTCGCAAAAGCGGTCGCGCCGGGAGGCACAGAATACCCTAAGATTACCGCGTAGCTGCTCACGTCAAATCTGCGATCGCCTCCAGCTCGAATTCCGGAAGCAGCGAGTCCTCGCCCGCAGGTCGCGATGTGAGAAGGCCGACACCGGTAGCAGGGACGCAGTCGTGTGCGTGCGCGGCGCGCAGCCAGCGCTCAACCGCTCGTAGATCGACTGTGCCGTCCGAAAGCTCACGCGCGAAAGCCGGCGGCATCGCGACGTTGACGGCGCCCTTAATCTCCGCACGCGCTTGCGAACACTGTTCGTTGAGGCGCAGCTTCGTCCTGTGTGCGCGTTCACGGTCCGAGCACAATTCAGCCAATCTGGTCTCGCGTGCCTGCTGCTGGAGCCGTAGCTCTGCAATGGTGTCGAGCAACCCGAGCCGCGCGTACATGGCTTGAGCGGATGGACTTTTTCAGGCGAAATTTTGAGTGAAAGCAGTTTTTATGTCCGCGTGCACGCGCCCGCCCCGCCCACTTTTCGCGCACCCTCCCGCCCCCCTCAGTTGTCGTCAGCGTCCGGCTCGCCTCCCAGCGCCGTCGTGCTCCGGGTCTCGCCACGAGGGCGCTTCGATGCTGCCTGCGCTTGCTTGTCCTGCTCTCGCGACGGGGCACGAGTTACCGCCGTGCTTGGCGCAGTGGCGTATCGCGCGGTTGGCCGTGACCTCGCCGCAGCGCAGCAAGGCCGCGACTTGCTGCAGGCCGAGGTGGACGTGCTGCAGCAGCTGCAGCGCTCCGCCGAGGCCAACGAGAAGGAGCTCAAGGCGACCAAGGGGTCGCTCGAGGCCGCCGGC
>Ga0163111_10002800_pt1 | contig 11132 bp, 17 predicted proteins | sample CRUFie1St18metaG_FD_109645 | JGI IMG/M metagenome (GOLD analysis project Ga0163111, IMG submission 109645) | Marine microbial communities from the Costa Rica Dome - CRUD Field 142mm St18 metaG | ecosystem: Environmental > Aquatic > Marine > Oceanic > Photic zone | place: Costa Rica: the Eastern... | reverse complement strand
ATACTAAGAATCGTCAAAACAGTATTGAGATTGATACTGAGAGCGACTTGCACTACGAATGGCAAATGAAACAACAAAGTGTTATTGACAAAGCCAAGGAAGTTTATGAATGGGCAATTGATAATGGCATTGCAAAAGAACAAGCTCGTGTAGTTTTACCAGAAGGTAATACAAAAACACGTTTGTACATGAATGGAAGTATTCGTAGTTGGGTACATTATATTGAGTTACGCAGTGCAAACGGTACACAAAAAGAGCATATGGACATTGCAAAAGCGTGTGCTAAAGTTATTTCTGAAGTGTTTCCTCTCGCAGAAAGTTTGTCGTGAAAAATCGTTTAGGGCAGATTTTTCTTGACAAATGATATATATCATCATATAGTAACATTTTTATCATAGGAGCAAGAAGATGGCAATTCCTAAAACTAGGAAGAAAAAACCCAGAGCTGCACCCCGCCTTCAGCGTGGAGCCAAGCTCACCGAACCAACTTGGGACGATTGGGATAGCCTTGACGGTAGCCAACAGCATACTAAAAGGCGTTAGATCCATGAATGGTATTATGCTAACTTCAAGCCAGAAGACCTATATAAAAATGTATTTGATTGGATGGAGAAAGAAAACAAGTACACAAAAGATCAAATAAAATGGATTAAAAACGCTCCCAAGTATACAATTAGTACTACTGCTGGAATTGTTGCACGTATGGATTTGAAAGGTGCTCCTCGCTTTAGTCAGAAAGAAGCAGATCATTGGGACGCACTTCCGGGTACAAGTGGACAACTTAAATCTTCTATAGAGTTTCTTGAGAAAAGAATTGAAATTGCAATTCAAGCAGGCAAAGAAGCCAAACAAGAAAAAGATGAGAAGGAAGCCAAGAAGCCTGAGAAGAGAGTAATTTCTATTCAAGAACGTATTGAGCTACAAGCAATTGCTGCTTGTGAAAAGATTGATGTATGGCTTGATGGTTGGACTGAAAAGCAAAATGATAGCACAGTGAAGTTTGATCCAAAGGGCTTTGACTTTGTTAAACACTTTGTTCAAATGAAAGTAACACAAGCACATGCTCGTAAAATTATGAACTTGTATGATCCTGAACTTAGAGAAATACAAGAAGTACTGAATCCACCTAAGTTAAAGAAAACTGCAACTGAACTTGAGATTGACTATGCAAAACAATTGCAAGAAGCATACGAGTTTTCAAACAAAAAAGAACTTAAAGTATTGCTAACAGCACTAGAAAGAATATATGGTGCTTGTCAAGTAGTTATTGATCAATCTAAAGCAACACGTAGACCACGTAAGCGTAAGGTATACAGCGCAGATAAACTTGTGGCAAAACTGAAGTACAAAAAAGCAGATGAGAAATATCAACTTGCTAGTATCAATCCAGAGGATATTATCAAGTGCAATGAGCTATGGGTGTTTAACTGTAAAACACGTAAGATAGGAAAGTATGTAGCAGAGATACAAGATCCACAAGGACTACAGCGTGAAGGCAGTGGACTTAGTGTAAAAGGTACAACTATTACAGGCTTTAAAGAATCTGAAAGCATACAGAAAACACTACGTAAACCAGAGGAACAACTAAAACAGTTCAAAGAAAGCGGCAAAGTCAAGTTAAGATCCTTCTTAGATGACATAAAAGCAGTGGACATAAAGCTCAACGGCCGGATAAATAATGATATAATCTTGCTGAAAGTACAATAAAACGGCTTTTCTGTATAAAGGATAAATACTAATATGGACAATGCGAAACTTAATCAAGCCCTAACTGAGCTAGAATCAGCTCTAACATCAGACGGTGGATGGGCATCAAATCAGTCAATTAAATTCACTACCGATATCAACGGTAAAGGTCTTTTCTGGGCAGGTAAAGACTACACTAAACAATTAACTTATATGGAAGATACAAAGAGTATCTTTTCAACAGAGAATATTGACCTTGCAAAAAATAAAGCAATTAAAGTAAACAATTTAGAAGTACTAACACTAGACACATTAGGAACTAGTGTAGTAAACAGTAATTTAAAATCAGTTGGTAGATTAAGAGGTCTTGTTGTAGACGGTGATCTTTCGATCAATCAATACATTTACTTTGATTCAGGAACAGACAGATTAGGTATTGGTACAGAACAACCAAATGCTGCTGTAAGTATTGCAGAAGATGGTGTTGAGATTACCATAGGTACAGATGAGTCAACAAAAGGATTTGTTGGCACATTTGGTAGCCATCAATTAGATATTAAAACAGACAATCAAGTTAGACTAACTGTAGAAGCTGGCGGTGATGTACGCATTGCTAAAGACGGCTTTGTTGGAGGCAAACTAGCAGTAGGAGTTTCCAACCCAGACAGCACAGTCGACTTGCATGTTAGGGGCGCAATTAAATTCAACAATGCACTTCATATCAATGGCGTTGAAGCACCACAAGGTGGCAACTTCAATCAAGGTGATATTTGCTGGAACTCAAGAGCAAGACAGAAGTCATACATTGGTTGGGTTTGTATCCAAGCAGGTAACCCTGGCATATGGGCACCGTTTGGAGAAATCAGGTAAGACGGAGTGTCCGGGACTTTAGTTTTAGGTAACGGAGAAAGTCGAAAGGGTCTAGATCTAGGCCACATATATCCAAATTATGAAATAGTAGGCTGTAACGCAGTTCATAGAGACATGGCTGTTGATCATCTTGTGTGTTGCGATAGGCGTATGGTACTTGAAGCAGTTGCAGGTGAGAACACAAAGAACACTAAGATATATGTTCGAGGCGAAAACTATCAATACTTCCGTAAGGTAAGAAAAGATAAAAGAATAAATTCTGTTCCTTACATATCTCCTAGAGACGAGCAAAAACATAATCAACCTATCAATTGGGGAAGTGGACCTTACGCAGTTTTACTTGCCGCAACACTTGAGTCAGATAATATTACACTGTTAGGTTTTGACTTGTACGGTAACAATGATAAAGTTAATAATCTGTATAAAGGAACAGACAATTATGCAGATGCAGATTCGCACCCAATCGATCCTAGTTTTTGGAAAATACAAATTGGCGAAGTTTTCAAAAACCATCCTCACAAAAAATTTACAATAAAGAATATGCACGAATGGGACTTTCCGCCTATCTGGCAAAAGCCGAATGTGCATTTTGAAAAATTTTATAAATCAATATCTTGACAAACATTGTAATTCGTGTATAATTACTAATATGTTTAACAAGGTCTTAGCGTCAACCCTTCTAATTCTGCCGCTCATAAACAGGAGATAACTTATGGGAAAATACTTTAGTACAAAAACTTATGGTCATAACATTGGCCTTAGTGCGGTGTTTAGGCAGCCGAACGCAGATCATTCACATTGCCATTTATTGCATGGTTATAGTTTACAATTTAAATTTACATTTGGTTGTTCAGAACTAGACAATAAAAATTGGGCAGTTGACTTTGGTGGCTTGAAGCCGTTGAAGAAATGGTTAGAAGATTCATTTGATCACAAGACTTGTATTGACAAAGCAGATCCAATGAAAGATGAACTACTACGTTTAGAAACATTAGGACTTGCAGAGATTAGACAATTTGACGGCGTAGGTGCAGAAAAATTTGCAGAACATGCATGGCGTTTTGCAGACAAACTAATTAGAGAAGCAACTAACGATCGTTGTTGGTGTGAAAGCGCAGAGTGTGCAGAGCATGGTGCTAACAGTGCTATCTACACACCATATCACACAACAAAGTTTTATCAAGACGAGGATTAGAGTATGCGGATAATCGCAGGACCATGTCAGCATGAAACACTGACTGATAGTGCAATGATTGCAAAAGAGTGTAAACGTGTTTGCGATAAACACGGCATTGAATATTACTTCAAAGCCAGTTTTGACAAAGCAAACAGATCTAGCATCAAAGGAATACGTGGTGTTGGACTAGATGCAACTCTCACAGATTTCGAAGCATTAAAAAATGAATTCGGACTTAAGACAATCACTGATGTACATACTGTAGAACAAGTTACATATATCACAGAAGCATATAATGATGTAGTTGATGCATTACAGATTCCTGCGTTTCTATGTAGACAAACAGATTTAGTAAAGGCTGCTTGTGCTACTGATAAAATTGTTAATATCAAAAAAGGACAGTTCCTTGCACCGTGGGATGTTGAAAGCATTCTAACAAAAACAGAAGGTGCCAAAGAAGTATGGATAACAGAAAGGGGAACAAGTTTTGGATACAATACACTTGTTGTTGACTTTACCGGCTTGGATTATATGCTTAACAATTATAATACTCCTATTGTGCTTGATGCAACCCACTCAGTACAGAAACCAGGTGGTAATGGAAGCAGTAGTGGCGGCAACAGGGATTACGTGCCTGGCCTTTGCAGGGCAGGCAGTGCTTTGGGTATTAGAGACTTCTTTTTAGAAGTACACCAAGATCCAGATAACGCACCAAGCGATGGTCCAAATGCACTTCATTTACATGACTTTGAATCTGTCGTTGACAGCATAGTCCGTCATGCAGAGTAAAGATGAATGGCTTTAGAAAATCACAACTTCACAAAAGAAGAACGTAAAGCACAAAAAAGAGCTAGGCGTTTAGAGAAAGAACTTCGTAAAACAAAACAACTTCGCGAAAATAATGATGGTCCTGTTACACAAATCCTTTGTGTAAGGTTTGGCAACAAATACGGAAATGAATATGTTATAAAGTTACGTGATATGGTAGCACGACATATTACTGTTCCATATCGCTTTAACTGTTTGACAGATGATCCTAAACCGTTACAGGGTGTAAACAATATTGTTATACCTAATAAAGGTTATGCAAGAGGTTGGTGGCATAAAGTTCACATGTTTGATCCAACACTTCCTTTAGATGGTAGAATACTGTATATGGATTTAGATGTTGTCATTCATAGAAACATTGATAAACTTTGTAATGTTTGGCTAGATGATTTTATGGGTATTCGAGACTTTAATAGAAAGTTTCATCCAGGATACAAGTATCTAAACAGTTCTGTTATGGCATGGAATGCAAGAACACAATCACACATTTATCAAAACTTTATGAACAATCCTGCACAAGCACAAAGACTGCACGGAGATCAAGATTGGATTTGGCAAAACTGTAGAGAGAAGATTAAATTTTGGCCTGAAGAATGGGTTATGAGCTACAAATGGGAGATACGCAGTAAGGAAGAACTTACTATGCGTGATGGACAACGAAACTTTAAAACCATTAGAGATGATGTTGTTGCTCCAAAAGAGAACTCTATAATGGTTTTTCATGGAGATCCAAACCCAGCACAAGTAAAAGACAAGTTAATTGTTGACAACTGGAAGTAATGACTGTATACTACAAGTATGTTTAGTTTTAGAAAGAAGAAATCATGGTTACGTTTCTATTCGTTAGATCCGAATGTTGCAGAACTGTATCCAATCGAACCTGCTGGTAAAGCAGAAAGAGATTTCAACGACGTTGGAACACGTAGAGTAAGACCTGAAAGCGGCAATCAACTTTCTAAAAACTGTCCTGGCATTAAGCCTCTTATGAAGTCAGGATATATTATGAGAGCTCCTGCAGATTTTACAATTAAAACAGGTCCTGATGTAGATGGAGGTGTCGCTTGGCAAGTTCCTTTTCAGTTTGTAAAACCTAGCACAGGAAACTATAACATACAAGGTTGGGAATATTATATTAACTGGCATGCGCCTTGGCAAACTGAGCCACTTATTCCTCATGACACTGATAACACGAACAAACCTTACTTAAATTCAGCAGTTAAAGTTGAAACACCTTGGCGTGTAAAAGCAAGTGACGATATGTTACTATTACAGATGCCAGTGTCCTATAACAACGAAACAAGATTTACGGCTGCATATGGTATAGTTGATCCTATGTATATGCATGCCATTCCAATACAATTATTTTGGCATGTACTAGAAGGAGAAACACTAGTTAAAGCAGGAACACCACTTGCACAGTTTTTACCTATTAGTAGAAGTATGCTACACGATCATGAGATTATCATTGACGAAGCAGGTGATCTCGAAAAAGACATTGAAGATGCATTTACATATGCAAATCATCACAAGTTTGCAAAAACAGATAATGTTGTTGCAAAGGTGAAGCGTATCAAACAATTGTTTGATCGTTTTAGAAAGAAACATCCTAATGCTAGGATTTAAAGAAAGGAAATTATGCTTATTAATATCATAAAGGTACTTGCTATAATTGTTTTGCTAGAATTAGCAATCATTTATGGTGGACAGGTGTATGATGAATTTCTATTCTGGAAAGAGTACCACAATATTTACACTGACATTCCGTTGGAGGAATAATAATTGCTAAAGTTTATATTTGATGTAGACGGTACATTGACGCCAAGTCGTCAAAAGATGGACGAAGAGTTCTCAAAATTCTTCTTTGACTTTTGCACAGAAAACAAAGTTTACCTTGTTACAGGCAGTGACAAAGACAAAACTGTTGAACAAGTAGGTAATGTTATTTACGGCTTGGCTAGACGTGCTTACAATTGTAGTGGTGCTGATGTTTATGAGTCAAGCAAAAATATTAGACGAAGTGATTGGAAACTTCCTCATTCAGCAAAAACTTTTTTATTAGATAAACTAGAAGAAAGTGAATTCCCACTTAGAACAGGACTACACATTGAAGAACGTCCTGGTATGATTAACTTCAGCGTTGTAGGACGCAATGCTACAATCGGCGAACGCAAATTGTATGCAAAATACGACAGTAAGCATAATGAGCGTAACCTAATTGCTGATTTATTCAACAAAGAATTTCCTTACATGAAAGCAACAGTAGGTGGAGAAACAGGTTTAGACATTGCACCTCATGGTTCAGACAAAAGTCAAATACTTTCAGACTTTGATAAAGACGATAGTATATTATTCTTTGGTGATCGTTGTGATCCTGCAGGAAATGACTTTCCTATTGCAGAAGCACTGAAACAAAACTTCAAACGTTCAAAAATTTATCATGTTAATGATTGGAAAGAAACATTTAGAATATTGAGCGATCCTCGATTGACTTACAACTTAGAAGATAGTATACTTTAAGTATGAATAAGAGAATAGGCTTTGCCTGCAAATACATGTGGCACGATCAGACGCAGAAGAAAAAACTGCTAGAAGATATACAGCGACCACTAAATACACGCAGTACAACAGTGCAGTGGCTCAATAGGCAAACACGTGAAGTTGCAGAACAACGCTTGTGGGATATCATGGTCCACAACATACAGAGCTATGCTAATTTGATAGAGTATGTAGGGAGTTTGACAGATGAGTTGCGAATGGTACGACTGGGTAGCGATGTACTTCCTGTTTATACTGAGCCTACTTGGGGCTATTATTGGCGTAAGCCAGACGTCCGCGAATACTGCGAGAAACACTTTGCACCGATCGGCGAAAGGGCAAGAGCCCTCGATGTCCGACTATCGATGCACCCAGGCCAATTTACTGTACTTGCGAGCGACAACCCCGAAATTGTAGAGAGGAGCATAGAAGAATTTGAATATCACACCGATGTCATCAGGTGGATGGGATACGGGAAGACCTTCCAGGACTTCAAGTGCAATGTCCACATATCCGGTCGCCAAGGTCCAGCCGGTATCAAACACGCAGTCAACAACAGACTTTCTCAAGAAGCGAGAAATTGCATTACGATCGAGAACGACGAAATGTCGTGGGGCATCGAAGCATCGCTCGAACTTGTTGACACATGCGCATTGGTATTGGACATACACCATCACTGGGTCCGTACAGGCGAATATATACGTCCCACCGACGATAGATATCTACGCATGATAGATTCGTGGCGTGGTGTACGACCAGTCATACATTATTCAGTATCAAGAGAGGATTTATTAGTTGATCACGACACTAACATTTTACCGAATATGGAGAGTTTACTTGAACAAGGATACAAAAAACAAAAACTACGTGCTCATAGCGACTTTATGTGGAATAGGGCTGTTAACGATTGGGCTCTTACTTTTCGAGACACAGCAGATATTATGGTAGAAAGCAAGGCTAAGAATCTTGCTAGTAAGGCTTTGTTGGATTATTCTTTAAGCAGCGAAACTCTCGCCGCAACCGCAGCTTGATGTTGCATTAGGATTTCTAATTACAAGTTGAGATCCAAATACTTCTTTAATAAAGTCAATCTCAGTACCTGCAACATACATTACACTTAATTTGTCTACAGCAAATTTACCATTTGGCAGTTCAAACACTTCATCATTTTCTTCTATGTCTTCAGCCATAGACCATTCATACTGAAAACCGGCACACCCACCGCCTTTGACTTGTAGTCTGACGATGGGTTTACCTTGATCTTCTATCAGTCCGGTCATGTGATCGACCGCTGATTGAGTTAAATTAACTAGTCTTGCTTTTTCCATAATGTCCAAGCGCCATATCCGATTGCTCCATATGCTGCTAACTTAGCAAACGGTCCTGCGATTAATACAATTACTCCAACACCAATTAGAACTGCACCGTCCCATGATGTTCTTTCTTCAAGTCTATCTTTTACCCAATTAATAGGATTCATATTATTCTCCTTGTATGCGGTCATTGATTACCGACCAATTAATAATTTTCCAAATATTAGCAAGGTACTTTGATTTATCTGCTTGATAATCCAATGCCCATGCATGTTCCCACCAATCAACTAATAACGCAATCTTCATACCACGTTTGTAACCGTGATTCTTAATTGTTTTAATTCGTCCTTTGGTATCAAGATACAACCAACCAGAACCTTGAATGCCCATGGCCACCTTTGAAAATTCTTCTTTAAAATTTTCAAAAGAACCAAAATTGCTATCAATAAGTTCTTTAGATATTCCTGTAGGTTTATTACCTACTGAAACAGGCTGTAACTGCGGGAAAAACAGATTATGTAATTTTGCTCCACCATAATTGAAGTCATCATCGCCATCTTTGTCATTGTATCTTTTAACATACGCTGATGCAAGTTTGCCATAATGATAATCAATTGTGTCTTTGCTCATTACTTCAAGCTCATTCTTCTCGTAGGGCAATTTTTCTTGCACTAAAGTTTCACGAGCATTTTCTGCTTCAATGACTATTTCTCTGTATAATTTTATGGTCATACTGTATTTATGCACATAAAGCAATCACAAAATATAAAAGAGGTAAAATTGTAACTAAATACAATTGGTTGACAACTTCACTAAGTTGTTGTATAATAAACGAAAAATCACATTACATTATGGCATATTCAGATAAAGTAGTTCAGCGTTTTGAGGACGTTCTGAACAACCCGCATAGTCACGGCGTAGGTCGCTTTGATCCAAAAGACCCAAACGTGGCAACAGGCATGACCGGTGCACCAGCATGTGGTGATGTTATGAAACTTGACCTTAAAGTAAATCCAGACACTGATGTTATTGAAGATGTAAAATTTAAAACATACGGTTGTGGTAGTGCAATAGCAAGTTCAACAATGTTTGTTGAAATGCTTAAAGGTATTACAATGACAGAGGCCTTAGAAATAAAGGATAAAGACATTGCAGCAGCACTAGAATTACCGCCTATTAAATTGCATTGTTCAGTATTAGCAGAGGATTCAATTAAGAAAGCTCTTAAAGATTGGGACGAGAAGAAAGCAAAACGTATGCACAACGGAGGACCTGCATAGTGCCTGTTAAATTTAAACCATCACAAAAAGTTAGAAACAAAGCAAGTGGTAAGATTACCACACAACATTTCTATATGAAGACTACTCCTACGCAAGAACTTTTAGATTATATAGGTAGCAGCAATGCGAAACCTAAATTAGTAGTAAAAGTAAACAAAGAACTTGCTCGTAGATCTAGTATTTAGAGATAGGTAAGTTTGTATCTGCTGGCATATCCCAGACTTTTTTCTGTTCTACTCCCTTACGCTGTGCAAAGCGTTTAGAATCACAGTTGTTACAAACATGGAAATAATTGTTATTCAACCGGCTTGAGTTCATCTTTTTTAAATCCCTGGTAAATACACTGTCACAGTTATCACACTGTAAATGAACAACGGTTTTTTCACGTAGATATTCGTGTGTTTTACCAAGTTTACTTTGCCTTGTATAGCAAGTATGAACTTTTTCAGTCTTAATGAACATGCTTGTATTTACTATTTTACATTAGGCTTATAAAATTATTGGCTAAATACATTAGAATTAAAGGATACTTGGAGTTAGTAGATGGCACGTAAAATTGTAGATATTGGCGCAATAGGTAACGACGGTACCGGCGATAGTATTAGAGATTCGTTTCGTAAGGTAAACGACAACTTTAAAGAATTATATAGCTCACTAGGACTTGGTGAAAAACTTACTTTTATTGCACTTGATGATACACCCTCTACATTTTTAGGACAAGAAGGTGCTGTCCTAGCAGTTAACCCAACAACAGATGGGTTACAATTTAAACAGATTACAGCAGGTTTAGGTATCACAATCGATGATACTTCAAATACAAACCAAATTATTGTTGCTACTGAGTTTAGTGAAATATCAGGAGACCCTAGCCCACAGTTAGGTGGTAACCTATCAGTTGCATCAGGTGGTAATACATATCGTATTAAGGATATGAATACTCCTGTATCTAATGATGAAGCAGCAAATAAAGAATATGTAGATACAAAGATTTCAAGAGCAGGTATTTCTGCTATTGACCCTGCAACGGGTAATGCAAACGTTGCGTTTGGTACAATGACAGGTCCGTTGATTCTAAGTAGAAGTCCGGAACCTGAAGATGATGAATTATATGACGGATTAATTGCTGCAACAAAACAGTATGTCGATGGTGCAGCATTTGGTAGTAGCGTAAACTTGTATGTTGCTACGTCAGGTAAGGATGAAAGAGTAGGTGTAAGTGAAGAATTACAAGGTAGAGCACTTGCTTATGCTTATAGAACAATCGAAGCAGCATTAAAACGTGCAGAAGAAATTGTTTTAGAATCACTAGACGATATTGGTCCTTACAAGAAACAGCTTACATTCAATGGAGGTTCAGGTACTGTAACACTATCAGCAATTGAAGCATCACCAAGTTCAGGTGTAGGCTTTGCTGGTTCTGCAAGAATGAGTGTTGACACTATT
>Ga0163111_10002799_pt1 | contig 11133 bp, 11 predicted proteins | sample CRUFie1St18metaG_FD_109645 | JGI IMG/M metagenome (GOLD analysis project Ga0163111, IMG submission 109645) | Marine microbial communities from the Costa Rica Dome - CRUD Field 142mm St18 metaG | ecosystem: Environmental > Aquatic > Marine > Oceanic > Photic zone | place: Costa Rica: the Eastern... | reverse complement strand
TACATCTAATGATTGAATCCCAATCGATCCTGTAGAGCCCATTACAACAATATTTTTCATCAGAAGTATTAAATAATGCCTCGCTTACTAGACTCATAAAAATAGAGTATTTCATTAATGTGTTTGCTGTGAGACAGCTCTTCTTTGACTTTAGTAAGAGCATCTGATTGATTTAAATCAGATCTAAAAAGGTACCTGTAAGCTTTTTTAATATCAGCTTTTTCATCATCTGAGAAACCTCTTCTGCTCAAACCTAAAGAGTTAATACCAGAATATTGCACTGGATGTTTACCAGCAAGTATAAATGGAGGTACATCTTGAACCAGTTTTGAATTTGCTGCCACCATCGAATGTTTTCCAATTTTGCAAAATTGATGTGCGTTGCTTGCTCCACCTAAAATTGCCCAATCATCAATTTCTACATGACCACCTAATGCAACTAAGTTTACTAAAATAACATTATTACCAATAATGCAGTCATGTGCCACATGAACACCGGTCATAATTAACACATCCTCACCAATTCTAGTTTCTCCAGTTGCTTTGGTACCTCTATTTAAAGTCACAAACTCTCTAATAATTGTTCTATCGCCAATAATTAATTTAGTATCCTCTCCACCAAATTTTTTATCTTGAGGAATTGCACCTATGCTACTGTTATTAACTATGTGACAATCATTTCCAATCTCTGTAAACTGAGAAATGGTATTAAAGTTACCAATCTTTACGTTGTCACCAATTGTAACATTATCTTCAATAACATTATAAGGTCCAATCTCAACATTATTACCAATTTTGGCTGAGCTTGATATAATATTCTCTTGGTGTATCTTGCTAATTTTTGACTCCTATCTTTCAACCAATGAGGCTAAAAATTCTGCTTTAGCTACAAGCTTATCATTAACATGACAAGTAGATTTAAACTTAAATGAATTTAACTTTTCATGAACTACTTTTGCATCAATAATAATTTGGTCCCCCGGTATTACATTTGAATGAATTCTGAAATTGTTTACTTTAGATAAATAAACTAAATGGTTTGCTGGATTGTCTATAAAATCCAGTATAATTAAGCATGCCGATTGAGCCATTGATTCTAATATTAGTACTCCAGGCATTATTGGTTTTTGAGGAAAGTGACCTGAAAAAAATGGTTCATTAATCGTAACATTTTTTAAGGTTTTAATTTCTTTTTTGTTTTTCTTGTCAATAATCTTGTCTACCATTAAAAAAGGATAACGATGTGGAATCATTTCTAATATATAATTGATATCTTTCATTTAAATTGGTCCTTAAATTCTTTTCTTAAAATTCTTGCAAACTCTACATTACCCTTATGTCCACTTTTAATAGCAGTAACATGTCCTTTAATTGGCTTACCAAGCAAAGCTAAGTCACCAATTAAATCTAATGTTTTATGTCTTACTGGCTCATTTTTGAACCTTAAGTGCTGTGATTTGTAAAGCCCACGAGATCCTTGATAAAACTTGATACCAAACTTATCCATGAAGAACTTTACTTCATCGCCGTCAATATCTTTATCAACTATAATTACTGCATTCCCTACGTTACCTCCCTTAATTAATCCTTGTTTAGCCAGTTCTGTGACCTCGCTCAATAAACAAAATGTTCTGGCTGGTGCAATTTGTTTTTCATAATTAGTATATGCATTTTGAATGGAACTATATTGCACATCTAAATCTTCTAAATCATATTGGATTGTAAAAGTGGTCTTAAATCCATCAAAGGGAACCGCTAATACTTCAACGTCTTTTTCTTCATCATTATAAACGACTGGTTTTGTGATTTCCAGAAAACGCACTGGAGAGCTTTGATCAATAATTTGTCCCTCTTTTAAAGCAGATACGAAATCTTTAGAACTACCATCCATCACTGGTGGCTCTTTACTGTTTAATTCAATAAGAAGGTTGTTAATCCTCATGCCTGCACATGCTGACATTACGTGCTCGGTAGTATGAACTCTTACTCCGTTTTCTTCAATAGTAGTACCTCGCGTAAGATCTACTACATTATCAATATCCGGGGTGACAACTTTATCTCCTTTGTCATTTCTAATAAACTTAATACCTGAATCTTCTTCAGCGGGATGAAAAGTAATAGTGCTTTGTACTCCAGTATGAAGCCCCACTCCAGTACATGATACAGAATATTTAATAGTTTTTTGTTTAGCTGGCATCTTTTTTCAATCTTTTTTCAAGTAATTCAAATCTAGTATATATAGCATCTCTTTTTTGTTTCTCTTTGATTGGTCTGGCTGGATTTCCTGCATACATCTCAGAACCTGCAAGCGATTTTAAAACGCATGATCTTGCAGCAATAACAGATTTTTTACCTATTGTAATATGCGGACCGATATCACTTTTACCTGCTATGGTAACGAAATCTTCAATTTTAGTACTCCCGCCTATAAAAACTCCTCCAGCTAATAAACATGCTTTTCCAATTGATACATTATGTGCTAAGTGTACCTGATTGTCAAACTTGCAACAATCTCCTATTGTGGTATCTTGAATTGACCCTCTATCGATGGTGCATGCAGATCCAATTTCAACCTCATTTCCAATAATTACGGATTTTATATGAGGAATTTTATGATGTTTATCGGCAGCGGTATGATAACCAAAACCATCACTACCTATTACGGTTCCAGCATTTATAATACAATCTTTTCCCACTACTGTATTATCATATAATACAACATTATCATATATTATACTATTGTCTCCTATGATACATCCCGCATTTATTTTAACACCATTACCGATAAATATATTCTCACCCAGCACAACATCTTTCTCAACTACAGAAAAAGAACCAATATGAAGATTAGTTGATATTTTAACAGAATCATGAACGTTAGAGTGGTTTGAAATGTTAAATTCAGGAACAGGTCTTTTATCAAAAAAATCAAGAACACTTATCATAGCTAAGTATGGATCTTCTACTACTATGCCAGAATTACCATCTAAATCCTCTTCTGACAATACAATGAAAGCTGCAGCTTTAGAAGAATGAATTGCCTTCTTATATTTCGGTAAAAAAGCAAATGATACTGACCCATTAGAAGCTAATCCAATATCATCAACTGAAGAAATTGTAATTGAGCTATCTCCAATTAAATTTCCCTGAATCCTTTCAGCTAGCTCTTTAAGAGTGATCAAATACTAACCTTTCTATTCAGTTGATTGTTTTTTCAGCTCTGTGAGGACATCGTCGGTTAAATCAATTGTAGGTTTTGTGTATAATGATGCTTGAGTACCATCTATGATAAGATCTACACCTTTAGCAGTGGCTACGGCATTAACTGCGGCTTTAAATTTTTCTACTAATTGAAATTCTAATTGCTGTTGCTTGATAGTTAATTCACCATTAGGTCCAAGCTTGGCTAATTGGTAACTCTGCATAGAATTATTCATATCAATCATGTCTTGCTCTTTGGCTTTCTTTAAATCTTCGGAAAGCATAAGACTTTGCTGTTCATATTCTTTAGCCATACTATCAAGCTGAGTTGCCATTAGTTGGTATTCTTTTTGAACAATTTCTAAATCTGCCTGAAGCTCTTGTTCCACTTTTTTAAATTCTTCAAAGTTTAATCTAATTGATTCAGAGAAAACTACACCAATTTTTTGCTGTGCAAAAACAGATGAAAGAAATAACATTGTAAATAATATTTTTTTATACACTTTATAACTCCTTTATTAAAAAGTTTGTCCAAAAGTAATGGTGTACTCCCAACCTTGAGGTTCACCGTTACCATCAATATCGTCAAATCCATATCCCATATCGAATCCTAATTTACCAAGGCCAGGCATAAAAAACCTAGCACCAATACCTGCAGATTTTTTCATCGAAATTGAACTAAATCTATCAATGTAAAATGGTTCTGTCAATCTTGATGTGCTCCAAACATTTCCTAGTTCACCAAAAGCCATAACATAAATTACTGGATTGTCTGATAAAGGATAACGTAACTCAGTTACGAATCTACCCATTGAATTACCACCTACTGCTTGTCCAGCCGTAGTTTGAGGCCCAATGGCATTATCAGGATAACCTCTCAAAGCATTACCATAAGGAATACCATTACCACCCATTATAAACCGTTCATCAAAGGGTATAAAAGATGGTTGATCATTACTCACTTTAATAGTTTTGATGACACCAAATTTGGCTGAACTGTAGAGAATAAATTTTGAAAAAGTAGGAGTATACCATTCTAAACTCATCATATGTTTATGAAAATTTTCGTTACCTCCAAGCAACCCTCCTGAAAGAGTATTATTTAAGACAAGTGTAGACCCATTTGTTGGAAATTCAGCTCTGTTTCTACTATCTCTTGACAAAGTTTGACTGACACTTATACCTCGTGTTTTTTGTAATCCACCAATATATTGGTCAATATCCTCTTGTGATCCTTCATATTCTTTTTGCATAAATTTTACAGACCACATTACTCTGAAAAAATCATCCGGCCATTCTAATCTTCTTCCAAAACTAGTGACTGCTCCTCCAACTGTAAAATCTAAAGGAAAATAGTAATTTGTTGATGAACCCCTAAAAGAATAAAAAATAGAAGCTCCTACAAGATATGGGCTATCGTTTATCATGGGATCCTGGAAGCTTATATTAAGAGATCTATATTTTGATGGTTCCTGATTAGAATATAATGAAAAATTGGTACCAGTACTTAAACCTACATTCAACTTTTGTCCTCTGCCTCTAAAATTATCGAATTCAACACCAGCTCCACCTGTCATACCATATTCACCAGTAAAGCCTAAATTGGCATTGATTCGTTGTGTAGATTGTTTTTCCTCGACAATAAAGTCAAGATTTACTTTATCATCTGCAACTGGAGTTACATCGGGAATTACATTATCAAAATAATTTAATATCCAAATATCTCTTTGACTTCTCATCAACTTAGATCTGTTGAAAACATCTCCAGGATATATTTTGAGTTCTCTCCTAATAACATTTTCTCGAGTTCTTTCATTACCAGAAACATAAATTTGATCAATATAGACTTTATTCCCTTCATCAAATAAAAAAGATATATCAAGCGAATCTTGGCCAACAGGGGTAATTACAGCATTAACATTACTAAAAATATATCCTTTATTTTGATATATGCTCATCATATCTTCATAAACTGCTTTATCAAATGCTTCTTGTGAAAACATATCTCCTGACTTTAGGTTAAGCGCTCTTTCAAGCTCTTCTTGTTTTGCAATTCTGTTGTCGACAAAAGAAAAAGTATTATAATAATACTTTGGCCCCTCTTCCAAAAATAAATTTAAGGATAGGGTAGATTGTGAATTATCAATTTTCAACGTATCATTTAACACCCTGAAATCTCTATATCCTTGATTTTTGTAGAAGTCAGTTAAAACTTCGATATCTTCTTCTAAAGCTGATTGATCAAAATTCTTAACCCAAAAGGTCCACCATTTTCTTTCTTTAGTATTTTTAAGTTCTTTTCTTAGTTTTCGTTGTGAAAAAGCTTCATTTCCATGAAATCTTACACTTGACAACCTAAATTTTTGGTTTTCTTCAACTTCAAATAAAATGTCTTTCGCATAGGCTGTTCTAACAACAGTATCAACTGGAGCAATAATTGATGGAGAAACTTTAACGTTGAAATAGCCATCTTCTAAATAGATTTTTTCTATTTCTTTAGCAGACTCGTCAAGGGAATTGGCTTTAATTCTTTGTCCTTGCTTGAGACTAATTGCATCGTTTAATCTATTTTGACGAATTGTAGTACCATTAAATCTTATGTCATTGAGAACTGGGTTTTCAACAACTTTTATAGTAATTTCAACTCCCATTTGCGATTCATTTTTTAAAATGATATTAATATCTTCAAATAAACCCAAATCCCACAATCGTGTAATTGCAGTAGATATATCTGATCTCTGAATCTGTGATCCATCTCTAAGACCAGCTGAATATTTAATCATTTTATCTGAAGTAGTACTATTACCCTCAACATTAACTCTGTAAAGAGTTACTTGTTGAGAAAATATCGCAGAGAAAAAACATATAAATAGTATAAATATTTTTAAAAAATTCATTTTCTAAACTTTGCCAAATGTCCTATTTCTATTTCCATATTCCACTAAGGCCTTATTTAATTCTTTTTCATCAAAATCTGGCCAATTTTTATCACAGATATACATTTCTGAGTATGCAGATTGCCATAGCAAAAAATTACTTAGTCTATATTCTCCACCTGTCCTAATTATAATATCTGGATCGGGTAATTCAGGGCAATATAAGTGATTTTTAAGAATTTCTTCATTAATAATTTTTACCTCTGTTTTAATCAGAGAATTAAATGCATCAACAATCTCTTGTCTACCCCCATAACTTAGTGCTAAAGTCAAAGTCAATCCTTTGTTATTTTTTGTTCTGTCTATTGTGGATAAAATCCAATCCCTTGTTTTTTTAGGTAAGTCATCTATCCTTCCAACTATATTAAACCTGATATTGTTCCTGAACATATTTTCAGTTTCATTTTTAAGCATTGTAGAAAGTAAAATCATTAATGTATCAATTTCTTCTTTGGGTCTTGACCAATTTTCTTTTGAAAAAGTGTAAAGAGTTAAATATGGTATCGCTTTTTCAACACAGATATTTATGATTTTTTTTGCGGTTTGTGCTCCGCTTTGATGGCCAAAAGCTCTGGGTTTATTTTTTTGCTTTGCCCATCGCCCGTTACCATCCATTATTATTGCAAGATGATTAATTGAGTTTTTAATCATACTATTTATCTAAGCTCTGCGCAATTTCATTGAAAATTTTTGAAATAGGGTGATGGTCGTTTGAAAAAACCAGGGGTTCCCCTTTATCAATAGATAACATTAAGTCCTCTGAATAGGGAATTTGTCCTAAAAGAGGAATATCAAGTCGCTTACTTTCATTAAGACCTCCCCCTTCTTTAAATAAGTGGAATTTATAGTTGAATGATTGATCGCTATTAAGAGGTATTTTCTTTTCATTGATATATAACTCAACGTTTGATAAATCAGTATTAGGAGTATTGAGAGTGCCTTTTATTTGCATATATGACATATTTTCAACAACTCCCAGTAGTGGCGTTTTAACCTTACTAAACATATCCGCTCCTTTACGAACATCTGTCAGGGCAATATCGTTGGGAGTAGTCACAATGATTGCTCCATCCAATGGAATTTTTTGTGATAAAGTTAGTTGAACATCTCCAGTTCCAGGAGGAAGATCTAATATTAAATAATCGAGTTCTCCCCATACAACATCTCTAAAAAACTGCTCTGTCATTTTTGCAACTAATGGTCCTCTCCATACAACTGGTGCTTGATTACCACTTATGAAGCCAAAACTCATCAATTTTAAATTGTCTTTTAAAATTGGTATAATTTTTTGTTGATCATTTACCTCAGGATTTTCAATAATACCCATTGTAATTGGTAATGAAGGGCCATAAATATCTAAGTCTAATAATCCTGTTTTATTTCCCGCTTTTGATAATGCTGCTGCCAAGTTTAATGCAATAGTAGATTTTCCTACTCCCCCTTTTCCACTGGCAACTGCTATAATATTTTTAATATTTCCTTGAACGTTTGCATCTTTATTGCTTGTATCTACGGCTTGCTGTGGCGCTTGCTCTAACATCTTAATTTTGATTTCAAAATTATCTATTTTGATAGTATCAGATATAGCCTTCACCAATTCACTTTTCTTTTCTTCGTTTGATGAAGAAATAGCAAGAATTATAGTGATATTATTTTGATCAATAACAACATCTTTAACCATTCCGAAGGAAACAATATCTCTATTAAAACCTGGATAGTTGATTTGTTTTAGTTGACTTAATATTTGATTTTTATCCATCTATTAAAGTAATGTATGCTATAATTAAATTAATTATACGTAGTTTCAATTCGATGTTCAAACAAAAAAACTTAAACATATTTTTATTAACTGTTCCTTTAATGAATTCGACTGCGAGATCTATTTATGATGTAGCATTTATATGGCTTGTTTTGGAATTAACAAATTCAGAAAGAATTACTGGGTTAGTTGCAATGACATCATACTTGCCAGCAATACTCTGTGGACTTTTCATTGGAGCTATTGTAGATCTTTTTTCAAAAACTAGAATGATATCTTTTGCAACAATAATGCAAGGATTAATTTTATTATTAATTCCTATACTATTTTTTTTCGACATAAAATCTGTTTGGGTTATTGTTTTAATTGCATTTTTTCATAATGCCTTTGGTTTACCAATGGTACCTGCATTTAATGCCTATCTACCAACACAAATTGAAAAAGAAGGCCTTTTGAAAGCAAACTCAGTTGTAAATATCTCTTGGCAAACAGCTGTATTAATTGGGCCAATTATTGCTGCTCAACTATTAACAATTTACAATGTGGAGAATTTATTTCTGTTTTGTCTTTTTTTCTATTTCATAGCTGCTTTTATAACATCTCTTGCACCTAAAGATAAAGTGGAAAAAGAAGAAATCAATTTTAAGAAGATTTTCAATAAAACAAAGGAGGGCATACTATATCTAAAAAAACATACAACTTTCGCTTTCATAATCTTACTGACGTTGCTAAGCAACCTATTTGTAATGGGACCTGCTATTGTTGGTATACCCATTTTGGTTAAACTTTATTTAGGAGGAACAGCTTCTGATTTTGCGCTTGTTGAAGCTTTTGTTGGCCTTGGTATGCTCATTGGAACTGCTACTGTTTATAAAATTGGCCATAAGTTCAATCACGGAGCTTTATTTCTATTGGGTCTATTTATTGATGGCGCTAGCTTTTGCTTTTATTACTTTATTGAAACTATGACCCAATTAAATTTTTGGTCATGCGTCCATGGTATAGGAATTCCTTTTTTAATTATTTCAAGAGTTTCTATAATGCAAAAGAATATACCTGAAAAATTGTTAGGTAGAATCTTTGCAATCATTTCCGTTTCTATATTAAGCATGACTGCAGTTTCAAGCGGTATTATAGGGTTTTTGGCTGAATTCATGAGTATTCATGAAATTTTTTTATTGTTTGGTGTATTAGCTGGGTTATGCGGTATTGTAGGAGTGTTACATCCAAAAGTTAGATATTTAAACTAAAAGTTCTACTACTCTTTTCTTAGTCAAATCTCTTAACTCTTCCACTGTTAAATCTTTATAGTCTTCTGGAGTAATTGGTTCTCCGAATACTGTTGTTAATTTACCTGGATTAATAATCCAGCTATTCCTTACATTTGCTCTGTAAGCTCCAATTAATCCAACGGGAACAATTGATGCAACATTTGTACTTTTTGCAAAATGAAATCCGCCTTTTTTAAACTCTCCCATTTCTCCTGTTAGTGTTCTTTGTCCCTCTGGAGAAAACAGCATGGAATCACCATCTTCTATTAAGATTTTTTCAGCTGCTTTGAGTGTTTCGCGAGCTTTATTTGTATTATCGTGAGTTATGGCATAAGCACCATACCGTCTAGCAAAAAAACCAAAAAGAGGCCACTTAAAAATTCCTTCCCAACCAATAGCATTTACATAATAAGGAATAGAACCACCTAACATAAATACATCGAACATTGATTCATGATTAAACATAAAGATGTAAGGACCATTTTCTTTTTTTGGGACTTGACCTTTAACACTAAACCATTGAAAAGAGACTATCATTAATAATCTGCTGGATAAAGGTATTAAAGGATAGTAAAGATTTCTTGAATGCGTAATATACGAAAAAATAATGCCTATAATCATCACTATACTAAATAATGGTAGGAATAAAAAAAATACAATTGCAGATATCAAGGTTTTTATCATATTGAGCAATATTAATCTAACTTTTTCAGAAAGTCTAACATCTTGTGATTTGCTTTTGGTAAAGCTAAACTATTTAACCCTTCTCTAGTTATCCATAAATACTTTTCTTTAATTTTAAGAAGGCTAATATCTTTTGCACTATGCTGAAATAAAGATATATTGACTTTAAAATGACTATATTGGTGTTTCACTTCTCCAAGATATTTTGGATTATTTATACTTAGTGATGTTTCTTCAAAAACTTCTCTAATTACAGCTACTTGTTTTGATTCTCCTTTTTTAATTTTTCCTCCAGGAAATTCCCAAAGACCGCCAAGCATTTTATTTTTAGGTCGTTGCATAACCAATAACTTATTATTATGGATAATTATGCATACGGCAACATTTAATGTAGGAATAGGTTTGCTCTTTTTCATTTCTGGATATTTCAAAGGGTCGTCATTTGCAGAAGCTTTACAGTCATCTATAATAGGGCATGGTGTACAATCAACTGCTTTTGCCTGACATAAGCTGCTACCAAGATCCATTAGAGCTTGATTAAAATCTCCTGGTTTTGATTTATCCTGAATATTTTCAAGAAATTTTTTTACTCTATTGTTATTAAACTTAGATTTCTTCTTTAGTCCAAGAAGCCTAAAGCCTACGCGCTCTAAATTTGTGTCAACCCCAACCTCTTGCTTGTTAAAAGCTATAGCTAATATAGTCTTTGCTGTATATTCTCCGATACCTGGAAGTTTTATAAGCTCATTGAATGTTTCTGGAAGTTTTCCATTCAAAGATTTGGCGGTTTCATAAATGTTTTTGCATCTAGAATAATATCCTAAACCTTCCCAATGTTTTAGTACATTATCGTAATCAGCTTTTGCAAGCGCTTCAATATTTGGGAAGCTTTTCATCCACTTTTCATAATATGGAATTACTGTTGCTACTTGTGTTTGTTGTAGCATTATTTCAGAAATCCATATTTTATACGGATTTTTAGTTTCTCTCCAGGGTAATATTCTTTTGTTTTGAGAATACCAACCAAGTAACTGTTGTGAAATCATAAGCTTAGATTAAGAATATGACTTCAAAAATCCAAAAAATTTAACTACATGTTGTATCAATTAAAGCATTACATGCTTTATAGGGATCAACATTTGATGCAGGTCTTCTGTCCTCTAAATATCCTTTACCATCATTTGCAACTCCCATTGGTATTCTAATTGATGCACCTCTATCACTTACACCATATTTAAATTCATTAATACTACATGTTTCGTGATCACCTGTTAAACGCTCT
>Ga0163111_10002797_pt1 | contig 11140 bp, 12 predicted proteins | sample CRUFie1St18metaG_FD_109645 | JGI IMG/M metagenome (GOLD analysis project Ga0163111, IMG submission 109645) | Marine microbial communities from the Costa Rica Dome - CRUD Field 142mm St18 metaG | ecosystem: Environmental > Aquatic > Marine > Oceanic > Photic zone | place: Costa Rica: the Eastern... | reverse complement strand
TTTAGTTCGTTGAAAAAATCTGTGATGATACTAATTGTCTTATCGGTAGAACCTGTATCACATATTACCCAATAATCAAGACGAACATATTTAACTATGTTTGTCAACGTTTTTTTGATAATATGCGATTCATTTTTAACAATCATATTCAAACATATTGTTGCCATAATAATGTATTTTAATAATGTTTTAATTAATATTACAATTATATATATATGTCATTTACACGATTTCACGATGATAGTTCCAGAATCGAAAAACAATTACAAGAAATAACAGGAACTGGTCGTTATATGTTAAATGTTCCTGGTCCTGGCGATAAGCCTTGCTTTATGGACGACCCGTATTTAAGATTACAGCAGTGGGGTGCGAATCTAAACACCAATTCAATCAATTTAGAAAGTGACTTACGTGGGTTGACGCGCTCGGCAAATAAAGACTGTCTCACATCTAATAATTACAAGTTAAGAGCAGTGAAAAGTTCAAAGATTAGCTATCCTATCTGTGAATCAATGACCGAGCAGCCACGAGCAACTCATCCTGCGTGGACAGCAAGAGATTTAGAACAAGTTAATTGGAATATTCTCCCTCATGACCCACAAGAGCATACCGCTATTCCATTCCATAATAATCTAAGTACCAGAATTCTAGAAAAGGATAACCATCTGACTAAGTATCCTAATTTACACGATAAAACTGTTTTAAAAGAGGGAATATGTTTTGGTGGAAAGAATAATCCCACATCTTATTCGTCCGTTTAGACAAGATACGTTTTACTTTAGTATTTATATAAATATTATATCATATTGTATATATATAAATGGCTATAGCAATACCATTAATAGCATTGGGTAGTTTATTTGTCATATCTAATTATAATAAAAGTGATGAGAATGATGAAATTGTAGAAGGATTTGAAGGAGACGTAGTCTATCCTAATGATAACACTGATAAATATTATGATAATGCTTCTAGTGGTCATAGTTTAAATTCAAGTAATTTTCCGATAGATAGAGGAATCGTAAACAACAGTGATGTGAATAAATATTCAAATCCGAATCAGGCAACAGATAAATACTTTAAGCAAACTGGAGATAAAGTCTATAATCGCGTCGTTGCTACAAATCCACCTGGCAGTGTTGGAAGCGGCGTGATGCCGCAATTATCATTAACAGGAGAACCGTTAGACAAGAACAATTTTCAACATAATAATATGGTTCCATTCTTTGGGGGGAGAGTGAAAGGCGCGACGGTATCCGGCGATCAAGCCGAAAGCACCCTTGATAATATGCAGGGTGGCGGTTCACAACATAATCATAAAGTAGAGGTTGCGCCCTTATTTAAACCAACAAGTAATATGCAACATTCAAACGGAGCACCTAACGTGAGCGACTTTGTTCAATCGCGCATGAACTCGAGTTTGAAGCAGTCTAATGTGAACCCTTTCAAATCCGAGTCGGTTGCACCAGGTCTCAACAAGGGATATGGCACCGAGGGTGGTGTTGGATTTAATAGTGGAATGGAGGCTCGTGACAAATGGATGCCCAAAACGGTGGATGAACTCCGCGCTGGGAGTAACCCTAAGGTGTCCTTTGATTTAACAGGACACCAAGGACCAGCAAATTCTATCATTAAAGAATCGGGAACTATTCAATCTCAGGGAAAAGTGGAACAATATGCTCCAGACACGTATTATGAGGTTGGGCAAGACCGTTGGTTTACAACTACCGGAATTCAGCAGGCACCATCTGCGAGAAGTAATGAGATTGTTCCGGATACGAATAGAAAGAGCACTTCGTCAGAGTATTATGGTCCACAGGCTACACAAAATAGCGCCAGCTACACCAAAGGAGTATATAAAAAACCTAATCGTGTTGAACTTAAACCTAACGATGTAACAAATGCGTCGGCCGTGGGTCATGGAAATGGCTCTAATAATGATTACGGTGTAAAGGGTTATAAACCACTCCCCAACAATCGTTCCACCACCACCCATACCGAAAACGTAGGAGGCGTTCATGGAATTGCTCGCGCGGTTGTGGCGCCCCTACTAGATGTGTTGCGACCTTCGCGAAAAGAAAACGTTATTGGTAATATTCGCCCCACAGGCAATGCGAGCAGTTCGGTTGCGAAGGCACCAATATGGAACCCAGCAGATCGAACCAAAGTGACGAACCGCGAGATGACGGAAAGCGCCACGGATGGTAAATACCTTAATGTAGGGCGTCAGTCGTCAGATGGTTATCGTGTGAATGACCATCAACCGGTTACCGTTCAGAGAGATACCACCAACAGAGAATATTCAGGAATCGCCGGACCTAGTTCTTATAATGGCGATAAAAATTACGAGGCCGCCTACAATCAGCGGAATAACGTAAATAAAACCTATGAAAGCAGACCCAACCCAGGCGGGACACAAATATTCAACGAGAAACAAAATATTAGTATTCAGCGAAAGGACACCGATCGTAATAATAACCGAATGTGGGCACCGAATGTAGGGTCGTCAACAATTCCCTCAAAAGAAAGATATGGACGACAAATAGCACCCACGTATGATAATAGACAGAACGACGAGCGCATTAACCCTAACTTATTGAATGCGTTTAAAGAAAATCCTTACACACAAAGTTTAAATAGCTGGGCGTAAATTTCAACACATCAATAAAAAGATAAAATCCAAAATATTATTAATTATGAAATAATAATATTTAAAATATATTTTTATTAGTATCAATATGAATGATGTAGAACAAAATAGTAATATTCACTCAAATATAACAGAAAAACTATATTTATTTATTAAAGAAGGAAAAATACCAAATATAATATTTCATGGTCCTAGTGGGTCAGGAAAACGTACTATTGTTCATAGATTCATTAACGATATATATGAAAATAACAAATCAATTATTAAAAACAACGTGATGTATGTATCTTGTGCCCACGGAAAAGGTATTAAATTCGTTAGAGATGAATTAAAATTATTCGCAAAAACCCACATTAATTTTAAAGATAAAAAACTTTTCAAGACCGTCATTCTATCAAATGCTGACCAACTTACCATAGACGCCCAGTCGGCATTGCGGCGATGTATTGAATTATTCAGCCATTCCACTAGATTTTTTATCATTGTGGAAGACAAATATAAATTATTAAGACCAATACTGTCTAGATTTTGCGAAATTTATATCCCTCATCCGATTATAAATGAACTTAAGGTAAATTTACATATATATAACAAAAATATAATCAGTAAATACCAAACAGATAGAGTGAAATGGCTTTATAAATTTTTTAAAAATCTAAAAATAAAAACTAATTTAGAATTAATTGATGTAGCGAATAAATTATATAATAAGGCATACAGTGGAATTGATATTATAGATTATTTTGAACACTCTGATTATGATATGATAGAAAAGTATAAATTGCTTCTTGCATTTAATAAAGTTAAAATGGAAATTACTAATGAAAAATTGTTAATTTTATTTATTTTAAATTTTATTTATTTATGTTCAAATGTTGATTTAGAAAATATGTCATTTATGTAAATGGATGATTATTCATTATCTAGTTTGTCTGAATCTAAAAATGAATGGTGTTCGCGTCTTGTAGATACGTTGACGCCTGCGATAATCGAAGGATTACGATCTATATTTAATGAATCTCTTCAGCTATGTCTAGAAAATGAGGAAGAAGACAAGTATCTTATGACGTTTCAAACGTTTCTAAGTAGAATTCCACAATGGAACGAGAATATCATTAAAACCGAAAGGGAGCGTATTGAGAAAAGCACTAATTGTGGATATTTAGAAGAATTAATTACGTGTGTTCATATTATTCAATTGAAAGCATTAACGTGTGTCAGGGTGGGTCACAAGCAGAAGAAGGTAGACATTGATATTCCCTCTTCTGATGCTTTTGTCCATAAAGTATACATTAATGCGGCTCGTAAAATATACACAAATATCTATTTATTTGAAAAAGACATTCCACCTTTAAATGTACAAAAAAATAATCGTGAACTGGAGCTTATTATTAAGGAATGTATTCTCAACAGCGTTCGTGATACTATGCCAGTTGACAAAATTCTAATGGCATACATGGATGAAACCGAAGAGGAAGATGTAGTTGTAGAGGAAAAGATTATCCACGAAGAGCTAAAAGAACCAGAGAAGCCTCCCGAGGTATCACTGAAAAGAACGGACGATAAAGAACCATCTAAGGAAGAAGAGAAATCTACCGAACCTACAGTGAAAAAAATGGAAGAAACAAAACCCGTAGCTATTGAAAAGCCCATAGCTGCTGAAAAGCCCATAGTCGTTGAAAAGCCCGTAGTCGTTGAAAAGCCCGTAGTCGTTGAAAAGCCCGTAGAGGTTGAAAAGCCCGTAGAGGTTGAAAAGGTTTCAACGCCTACCCCCGAAAGTGTTACCACGCTATCCACGCATGTTATTCCAAGTCCTTCACAGCCAAACACTGAATCGCAATCTAAACCACATGAACGTATTAGCTTTTCGGATACGGATAGCGCTGTAGATTCAGTAGGAACAGAAACATTAGTTCAAGCACCGAAAGACATTAAGCATTTAGAAGATCTGAGACGCCGACGTGAGGAAGAAGAAGAGGAAGAGGAAGACGAAGATAAGCTTAAAATAGGAGATAATGTTCAGTTAGAAATAAGTGATGTGAACGATCTTAGCAAATCACTTAAATTAGAATCACAACCTGTTTTAGACGATATAGAAATATTAGAACCTATATAAATATTTAATTCGTAAAAATAAAAAATCAATTATAATTAAATAAATAAATGGAACAATATATTTTATACGCACTCTTGATATCCGTGTCATATATTTTAATAAAATTTATTGAGATGAAAGTAGTATTAAAAGAGTTCAAACCATTAAAAGATGTCATTAGAGACACAATTATTGTATTTGTAAGCGTAATAATCGGTATGTTTTTATATTCTCAGGTGACAACCAGTATAAGTATCAAAGGTTCTCCGGATGCGTTTGTAGGCGATGCCAATTTTTAAATATAATAAATTCATAATCTATTATATTCAAACCTGTTTTTCTAATATATCAATATTCATTATTTTATTACTTTTAATTTTCTTTTTAGGTACAATATATTTATCAAAATGAGAATACTTAATAACGTCGGATGGAACATGACTATTAACGGTTCTGGCTATCATTTTATATAATTTAAAATCTGGGTATCTTTCCTCACCGTTTGTTTTATACAATATATTTCGTTGTTTGTCATCATAACACCAATTAATGATGATTTTTACTATTGCGCTTTTATCTTTATAAACATCATCTAAATCATCTACGAAATAATCAAATAGGGAACATCCCAACCTAGATAGGTCAAAACTATTGTTCGGTTCAAGGCGAGGTTTTTTTTCATTAAAGTATGGTTCAAAATTGTACTGAGTTGCTGCGTCTCCTTCTGGATGATAACTATCGCTACAAATAGTATTACCACGAAATTTATATATAGCGCGACCAAAATCTATCAGTTTGAATATTTTACCAAATGTGGGGACTTTGTAATGTTTGTCATCATATTTGTAATATAAAAATTGTTTGTCAGTGTTAACATACATAATGTTGTTTGTATGCAAATCATTGTGTGTGAATGAAAATACCTTTTGATATGTAATCAACATCATCAAAATTTGAACCACAATCGCACTTAGTTCGTCATCTGTTATATCTCCTTGGGTTATTAAATTGTCTAAGGTGTCATTACATCTCTCTAACGCAATCAATTGAACCGGAAATTCTTTTATGTTTACATTTATCACTTCATCCGATAAACTAGAATCCGCACTGTCCTCACTTTCACTAATAGTTCCATCATCATCATTTTCCTCTTCGTTGTCTGAATCTGAAGAACGCGACGAACAGCTTACGCTACTGGAGTCATCATCACTTTTTTTTATATTACCCTCATAGAACAGCTCTGGAACGATGTCGTTTTTAGATAGATCTTTACAAGCAACATCATCCGTAATTATTTCATTAATATCATTAATTATTAATGATTCATCAATTAATTCACAATCGCTAATGTCTTCACCAATACTAATACTATTTTTATAATTTCTAGTATTTTTATTTAAGAGATCATTATGAAAACTGTTTTCCATTGAAAATAAAATACCTTTATTTTTATGAAAGAAATCAGAATCATATAAATATTCTATTTCATCATTGATATCATATAAAAAATCGTGTTTAATTCCTAAAAACGAACCATAAAAGTCAATACCATGGATAAAGTTATTATCATTTAACATTTGACTTGTCAAATACGAAAAAAAACTATCTACATAAGCTGAATTATTACAATCCGATAGTTTAGCGTGAGCTTTGTTATTTATAAAGCTAGGTAATTTTATTAATTCACTGTGTGATACATCATATTTACCTGTTATATATTTGGTAGGGTCTAATAAAGGACTATACTTGAAAAACAATTCTTTTTCTATTATGGAGCCACTAATATCAGATACCTGACCTATAAATTTGTTATTTGTTTCTTTTGTTTCAATATTTTTAATATGAAATTTGTGATTGAGACCAATAGAATTATAATTTCCCTCATTCAGTGAAAAGAAATTATTATAAAGTGGGACATAATTTTGAATACTGGAGAGATTTGTCATCTCAATGTTTTCAAAACTGCTAAATAAATTATTGTTATCATATTTTTTATAAGTAAATTCCATTATTTAGAATGATATATTATAATAAAGTTATATTTAACTCATTCGGTTAAAAGTATCCTTTTTTTTCTTAAATCCCTATAAATGACTTTAGAGTTAAGAAAATTTGATATGTCACAAATCAGTTTTAATCCAGATGAAAATAAAGGGCCCGTTGTGGTATTAATTGGTCGTCGTGACACGGGAAAGTCCTATTTAGTTCGTGATTTATTATATTATCATCAAGACATTCCGATTGGAACAGTGATATCAGGAACAGAAGCAGGAAACGGATTTTATGGTGGTCACGTTCCAAAATTATTTATTCATGATGAATATAACACCGCCATTATTGAGAATATTTTGAAACGACAAAAAACAGTTTTAAAGCAGGTTAAAAAAGAGTTGGAGAATTATAACAAATCGTCTATTGACCCTAGAGCATTTGTTATATTAGATGACTGCCTTTTCGACAATAGTTGGGCAAAGGATAAAATGATGCGATTGCTTTTTATGAATGGAAGGCACTGGAAGATAATGCTTGTTATTACGATGCAATATCCGCTTGGTATTCCACCTAACCTAAGAACAAATATTGATTACGTCTTTATATTAAGAGAACCATACATATCAAATAGAAAACGTATTTGGGAAAATTATGCGGGTATGTTTCCTACACCGGAGAGTTTCTATCAAGTAATGGACCAGTGTACTGAGAATTTTGAATGTTTGGTCATTGACAATAATGCGAAATCTAATAAATTACATGACCAAATATTTTGGTATAAAGCTGAACCAAGAGGCGAATTCAAATTAGGTTCAAAAGAATTCTGGGAAATTTCTAAAGACCTCGGATCTGATGACGAAGAGGAAGTATACAATCCAAATACCCCCAAAAAGGGGTCCACTAAAATTAATGTTCGGAAGAACAAATGGTGAATTTCATCTTTGGCTCAACACACTTATTTTCGGCTATAAAAACATCCTTGTCTAAAGCAAACACAAAACTACAATCATGTGCTTCAGGCATACGATGCTCCATACAGAATATGTTATTGCATCGACACTTTCCCGCGTGTTGTTCAACTAATTTAATTTTTTTGTTACAATTATCGTGGTTACAAATTAGTTTAGGCATTATACTTAAATATTCTCAATAATATATTTAAGTATCAATTTTATATGTTTTACTTGGAAATATCAATGGTTGTATCTTTTTCGGTTTCATCCTTTGTATCGTTTTTCTCTTTATTAATCGTCAACTCGCTAAATCCATGATCTGTATTTTTATTAATTACGACGTTTTCATCCTCAAATAGCTCCTTGCGAATATCTGACACCGTCGTCTCACTATTGAACTTGTTCTCAATGCTATTAACATTATTAATCGAAACAAGGTTTCCTTGTTCGTCAATAGTCTGTGTCAACACATTGCCGCTTTCCAGCGCCTTTTCTTTGTTGTCATCAATTGCCTTATGCTTACTTTCCTTGACTCGTTTGTCAAACTGTTCTTTTGCGTTCTTCTCATTCTTTTCTTTTTCGTTCATTAGTTGGTTCAATTCATCCTCCAAGTATTCCACACGACCAGTTTTATACGCCTCGGGGTGAAACGGGATCCACATACCTACTGGTCCAACATAGACATCATGATTAGGATCAATTTCGCGAAGTAGCTTACATCTTAGCTCTGCCTCTTGCTGTGACGGAAAGCATCCACGAATCTTTAACCCACGAACACTCGTCTGAAAACTGTGTTTATCATTAAAATCCTTATCTAGCTCTTCTTCGTTGTTATCAATATAAGTCTTGTATTCATCCTCAAGAGTGCTAGTAAAAAGTTTGTCTTTTTGGTCCTTGACAAAATCCTCCATATCTTTTGTCAAGTCGTCAAATTCTAACGCATCGTATTTGTAAGCAAGAAAACTCAAAAATTGGGTGTATTTTTCAAGTGATTTTGACATTTCCCATTGCTTTAGGAATTCATTAAAGAAAAACATATTTTTATCCTTTATAATTTTTTCTGGAGATAAGAACGAGACACAAGCAAATTTTTGTCCAGCAATAGGTTTGTCTTCGTCTAGCAAATCTACATATTTAGAGTTTAGCGAACCGTCAAGGTTTAATTTAGTAGTTACACCTGTTGGCTTATTTTCCATATTATTAATACATTCAATAATTATTTAAGCTTATATTTTTCATAAATATATATTTTTTTCTTATTAATAAATATAATATGGATTTGATGAATGGTCTTAACATTGGTGAATTACTGAAAAGAGCCATCAAATACTTAGTTGAAGGTATTATGGTTGCTCTTGCTGCTTTCTTAGTTCCTGATAAAAAACGCACCCTCAGCCTAGACGAAGTAGCTCTCATTGCTCTTTGCGCCGCAGCTACCTTCAGCATTTTAGACACTTACGTTCCTGCGATTGCCGTAAGTGCTCGCTCGGGTGCTGGTTTCGGTATTGGTGCCAACCTTGTCGGTTTCCCTCGGTAAACAGATTTATACAAAACCTATAAAAATATTTGAATAATGTCTAACTAAGATTTTATTCAAATAATATAATTAAATAGTTGGAATAAATTCCCAGTCTAATTCATAGCATATTTTTTTCCATATTTCGTCTTGCTCTATTCTTTTCTCTCTATCCTTCAACATCGGAAAGAACTCAAGAAACTGGACTTGATTTAGTAACTCGCATAATTTATATACCGTGTAATAATAATTAAGAAAATTTACTCTGTCGTCGGGGCAGTATTTTGCATATGGAGCTTGTATTTCCATAAATAAATTACATAGCGTTTCCTCTAATTCGGGTGACATAATAGGTGGTTTTATTCCCATCTTATCTTTAATAAATGGAATGTGTTCATAATATTTATTATAGCCTAATTTTTTTAGAATTTCTTTAGCTTTTTTATTGGTTATTTGACTCAATTCAATACGCTCTTTTTTAATTTGTAATTTAATATTAAGCAAAACTTCATCTGGAATCTGTGTAGTTTCCTTTGCTTGAAATTGAGCCAATATTTCACGAAAATGATTTATTCTCTTATAAGCATAAAAACATAGTTCTTTTGGGGGTTCTTTATACGATGACTTCTCATTATCAACCAAATATTTTACGGATATATGACAATTATTACATATAAGTATTCCTTCGTGATCAACAGGAATTAGTTCACCCTTGTTACATGAGTTACATATATCTGTATGATTTATAAAAGAGTCTACATTAAGAAACGTATCATCTACATTTACCAAATATTGTTGAACATTATTTTTATTTTCAGAAACTTTTGTACTCTGTTTATTAATATTAAAAAATTTATCTAGTCTCTTTATCTCATTTGTACCTTCTGATATCTTTTTTTTTTCTTCAAAATAGTCAAATATTATATTTGAATTTGTTAATAAATAATTCTTTTCTTTTTTTTTTGATTCTTTTATTTTGTTTCTTATTGTTTTAATCTGTTCTTTTATATCTAATATTTCTTCTAATTTAAGTATCGGATTTTCATTATTGACACGTAGCTTTTCTTTGAGTTCTTCTTTTTCATTTTCTAATGATGGGATTAGCACATTATTATTGTTATTGAATTCATTCATCATATCACTATGTTTTCCATCTAGTGTTGTTGTTTTTTTAGAGTTTATTACTATTTTTTTGGTATTTTTATGTTTAAATCCCACCATTTTTAGATATATTAAAGAATTTTTATTTAAATAAAATATTTTCGTGTATATTAATTATTCATTTTCTAACATATTTTTAATGGAACGAGAGAATGTTTACATAACTAGCTCTCCTGAAATTGAGATTGATACTATTAAATTACAAAAAATGGCTTTTATATATAACGCAGTTGAGTCTGGATGGAGAGTGAAAAAAAACAATGGTGCTTATGTATTTACAAAGAGGCATGAAGGTAAGAAAGAAATTTATTTAGACACATATTTAAGGAGTTTTATTGAAACAAATATTGACATCAATAAACTATCATAATATAAATTTATGTGATTTTTATAAATTTATTTTCTTTAGCATATATATAAAATGGGAGGTGGATTAATGCAACTCGTCGCTTACGGTGCCCAAGATGTTTATCTTACCGGCAACCCGCAAATTACTTTCTGGAAGGTGACCTACCGTCGCCACACCAACTTCGCCATGGAGTCGATTGAGCAGACTTTCAACGGCCAGGCCGATTTCGGTCGCCGTGTCACCTGCACCATCAGCCGCAATGGTGATCTTGCTTACCGCACTTACCTTCAGGTCACTCTCCCGCAGATTGACCAGAGCCTTGAGGATGGTTCTGGCGAGGTCTACGCTCGCTGGTTAGATTTCCCGGGTGAGCAGATTATTCAGTCCGTTGAGGTTGAGATTGGTGGCCAGCGCATTGACCGCC
>Ga0163111_10002795_pt1 | contig 11154 bp, 7 predicted proteins | sample CRUFie1St18metaG_FD_109645 | JGI IMG/M metagenome (GOLD analysis project Ga0163111, IMG submission 109645) | Marine microbial communities from the Costa Rica Dome - CRUD Field 142mm St18 metaG | ecosystem: Environmental > Aquatic > Marine > Oceanic > Photic zone | place: Costa Rica: the Eastern... | reverse complement strand
TGTTCATTTCCCGGAACTTAGACTTTTGGCGCTTAGTTACGAGAACTATTTGCTATTTGAAGATATATTGTTGGCCGGTAAAAAAGGAACAGAAAATTCTATCTTTGAACCTGTTAGTAATAAACAAGGTAAGTTATTAAATGAAATGGTAGAGCCGTGAATAGGGGTAATTTTAGGCCTATGCCAAGGCAGATAAGCCCCAATGATTCTAGAGGGCAGATGACGGTTTATTTTAAGGAAGAAAACCGATTAAGAGATAAGAGTTCCTTTAGATTATTACTACTTTCGGGATTTTTCGCATCTTGTTTTTTTCTTATAGTAATTAAGTTAACTATAATTGCAGGTTCAGACGGCACAGTTAATTCGGGTTATAATAAAAAAATCTCTGAATATGAAAGTCGTCAAGATATTGTAGATCGCAATGGAAATATTTTAGCTACTAATATTCCTGTATATTCTCTTTATGCCCATCCAGAAAAATTGTTAGATCCAGAGTTTGCAGCAAAAAACTTATCACTTATTTTTCCTGACCATGATGAAAATAAACTACTAAAATTATTTAGAGAACATCCAAAATTTGTGTTTCTTAAGAAGAGTATTACAAACAATGAGAAGACGCAGGTTCTCGAATTAGGAGAACCTGGGCTGAGGTTTGGAGAAAGGGAACTCAGGATTTATCCTAATGGTTCTTTATTGTCTCATGTTTTAGGCAGAACAAAAATTAAGGAGATTTCAACAACTGAATCTTCTATTGAAGGAATATCTGGTTTAGAGAAGATGTTTAATAATCAGTTAATAAAAAAAGGACTGGATAGAGATCCTTTGAAACTATCAATAGATTTGGCAACCCAATCAGTTTTAGAAGATATTCTTTCTGATGGAATAAATTTTTTTAATGCAAAAGGTGGATCTGGGATAATAATGGATGTGAATAATGGTGAAGTATTAGCCATGGTTTCGTTGCCTAACTTTGATCCTAATTTAAGAGTAAAATTAAATTATTCTTCTGGAAATAATGATATGTTTCTAAATAAAGCTGTACAAGGTACTTATGAGCTGGGCTCGGTTTTGAAAATATTTACTGCGGCAATGGCAATAGAAATGGGCACCTTTTCTCCTCATACTTTAGTGGATGTATCGCAGCCAGTTAAGATAGGAAAAACAAACCCTATAAAAGATAAGAGCTGGATCGGGGATAAAATTTCTTTAAAGGAGGTTATAGTTAAATCGTCTAATGTTGGTTCAGCAAGGATTATTTCCTCTTTTGAGCCAGAAGAACAAAAGAAATTTCTTGAAAGTTTTGGCTTTTTTGAAGAGACAGGCCTAGAGCTTCCGGAGGCTAATATTAGATCATCGGTTGGGTCTGATCCCTGGACAAGATATAAAGCTGCAATGATAGCAATTGGGCATGGCATAAGAGTTTCCCCCTTGCACTTGGCCGCAGCCTATGCCACCTCCATTAACGGAGGCTTAAAAGTTACTCCTACTATTCTCAGAAGTTCAAAAAATAATAATAATCGCGTTAGGATTATTTCTCATAGTACTTCAATTAAACTTCGCGAAATCATGGGAGAAGTTGTTAACTCAGGTACGGGTAAGAATGCAAAAATTGATGGATATTCTCTAGGCGGCAAAACCGGAACTGCAGAAAAGTATGATAAGAAGCTCAATAAATTTAATTATAAGAAGAATTACGCATCATTTGCCTCATTTTTTCCCCTACATGACCCAAAATATGTTGTTGTGATATGTTTGGATGAAGCGTCAAATTCTTATAAGAAAACTAATAAAAGAATAGCTGGCAATACAGCAGTACCCTTGACTGCTGAAATAATTAGTAGAGTAGCTCCTATCTTAGGGGTGAAGCCTGAAATGATAGATTCTGGATCACTTTATGATTTCAGGGTAGATTTTATTTCAGACAAAGGTAGGTTGTCAGAGAACTGATTTAATTGATTACAGGACGAGTAAATTTTCATGAAACTTGCTGAATTACTGCCTGCCATTGAAGAAAAATTCGACTTAAAATTACTAGAGAGTTTAGAAATTTCTAATATTACCTCTGATAGTAGGAAAGTATCCCCTAGTGGATTATTTTTTGCCATTCAAGGTGAAAAATTTGATGGTGTAAACTTTGCAAGAATGGCTGAGAAAAGAGGGGCTGTAATTATTGTTACTTATTCTGGAGGTTCAAAAAAGTGTAAAGAGTTAGGGGTAAGTATTCCTATAATAGAAGTAGAAAATGTAAGAAAAGTTTTGTCTTATGCAGCCTACAAATGGTTTGGTCAGCAGCCAAAAGAGATTGTTGCTATAACTGGGACCAATGGAAAAACATCAGTGGCAGCCTTTTTAAAGCAAATTTGGGAAAATTTAGGAATCAAATGTGCTAGTATAGGCACACTTGGAGCAGATGGGATTTCAGATTCAAGTAATGAACTGACTACGCCTGGCCCTCTTTCATTACACAAGTACCTAGCAGAACTAAACTCTAAAGGTGTGGATCACATTGTATTAGAAGCTTCATCTCATGGGTTGATGCAAAACAGATTAGATCATGTAAATATCACCAGTAGAGCATTTACAAATTTATCACGGGATCATTTAGATTATCATGGTGGCCTAGACGAATATTTTCTTGCTAAGGCGATCTTATTTAGAAAAAATCCAAATTTAGGCGGCATATCCATTGTTAACATTGATGAATATTATGGGAGATTAATGAAGCTTGTTGCTGAAGATAATGGTTTTAATGTATTTGGAGTAGGACAGTTTCAGGGTTCAAAATTTCGCATCATCAAGCAATCCATGCAGGTTGGAGGTCAGTATCTGTCTGTATCTTTCAATAACAAAACTTATAATTTTCAGTTAAAATTAATGGGAGCTTTCCAAGGTGAAAATGTTGTAATGGCTGCGGCTCTAGCAATCGCTTCAGGAGCTAATCCAGATAGAGTATTTTCGATTCTTCCAAATTTAACCGCTCCTGAGGGTAGACTTCAGGTTATATCCGAGATGAAGAGTGGCGCAAAAATATTTTTAGACTACGCCCATTCACCAGAGGCCTTAAGGAAAGTTCTTCTTGCAGTTCGCCCTCATACATTTGGCAACCTGTCCTTAGTATTTGGTGCTGGGGGAGATAGGGATAAGGGTAAGAGAAAAATCATGGGAGAAGTAGCAGAAGTTTATGCTGATAAAGTTTATATTACTGATGATAACCCAAGATTTGAAAATGCAAATATGATTAGGAAGGAAATCAAAAGAGGTTGTTCAAAAGGTATTGATGTTCCAGATAGGGCTAAAGCAATTTTGGTTGCTATTAGTGAATTAAAGAGTGGTGATAGCCTTATTGTTGCTGGAAAGGGACATGAAAGAGGACAGCAAATAGGCAATACCAATTACCCTTTTGATGATTCCGAACAAATTTCTATGAGTGTAGAACTATTGGAGAACAGTTGAAATAAATGAAAGAATTAACCCTTTGGCCATTGTCTAAATTAATAGAGATTACTAAAGCAACTTGTTTAAAAAACAATAACTTTTCGAAAGAAGATCTCAGTATTTATGGATTTTCAATTGATTCCCGAACAGTTTGTAGAGGTGATTTATTCGTTGCTATTAGAGGAGATAGGGATGGTCATGATTATGTCATGGATGCTTTTAAATCTGGAGCTCAAGCAGCATTAGTTTCAAAAATACCAAAAGGATATAATCATAAATATACATTAATCTTAGTAAAGGATGTCTTAATTGCTTTAAATCAAATTGCTAGAGCTTCTAGGCAGCGCTTTAATGGTTTAACCATAGCTGTTACAGGATCGGTTGGAAAGACAACTACGAAGGATATGTTAAAATTAGCATTGGAGCCTTTCGGAAAGGTTCATGCTTCAGCTAAAAGCTTTAATAATTATTTAGGAGTTCCTATCTCATTAGCATCATTGCCGCCAAGCGCTAAATATGCGGTATTTGAAATTGGTATGAACAGTCCTGGTGAGATTGAGCCGCTGTCTCGATTGGTAAATCCGGATCACGTAATAATAACCAAAACCGGGAAAAGCCACACAGAAAAATTTAATGATGAGAAAGGAATAGCAAAAGAGAAAGCTTCAATATCCAAAGGTATGCCCGACGGGGGTAAGGTTTTATTAAGTGCTGATGGAGATCTTCAAGATGATATTTGGGAATTTTTAAAGAGTGATCCAGTTGAAATTATTCGTTTCGGCTCAAGGGGCAGTCCGAACTATTTTATAAGCCGGTTAGATCATAACTCTGATGGTACAGTGTTGAAGCTAAAGCTGCCGTCAAAAAACGAAATATATTTTAAGTTCAGCTTTTTAGGAAGGCATTTCATGTCAAATGCTGTGGGTGTACTTTCAATTTTGTCAGAATTAGAGATTGACTTGTCTCGAGGCATTCTTGCATTATCGAATTGGGCTCCTCTTAGCGGCAGGGGGAAAAGTTATATGATAAAGGTGATCCACCGCAATTCAGAAAAGTTATTGAATTTAATCGATGACTCTTATAATTCTAACCCGATTTCTTTAGAATCTTCACTCGAAACTTTGGCTAGCGTCGAAATTCCTAATGTTGATGAAAGACGTAAAGTTGAAAGGTATGCTATTCTTGGAGATATGCTAGAATTAGGGGAAGAGACGGAAAGTGAGCACAAAAACATAGGCAATTATAACAGCATCAAAAAAATTGATAAAATTTATTGTGTCGGGGTTAATATGAAAATGCTATATGACAAATTATCAACCAATCAAAAAGGTGGCTGGTTTAAAACAACGGAAGATCTTATTAAAGAGTTAAGAAATTTTGCAACAAACGCTGACATTATTTTGGTTAAAGCATCAAATGGTTTTAAATTTCATCAGGTAATTGATAAAATTAAAGGAATGGGCAAAGTACTATCCCATTAGTAAGGAAGTTCTCATATGTTATATTACCTAAGTTCTTTTACAGATGGTGGGGATTTTTTTAACCTATTCAGATATATTACCTTCCGAGCTGGGGGAGCTTTTTTTACCTCACTTTTTTTTGGGTTTCTCTTGGGAGCACCTTTAATTAGATACCTTAAAAGTGTTCAAGAGCATGGGCAACCAATACGAGAAGATGGACCTGATGGACACTTTCTCAAAGCAGGTACTCCGACGATGGGTGGTGTATTGATCTTAGCATCTCTTGTTTTAAGCTCCGTGCTTTGGGTAAAAGTTGATAATTCTTATCTATGGTTGATATTATTCGTTACTGTTGGTTTTGGTTTAATTGGATTTTGGGATGATTATACAAAAGTGGTTAAAAGAAATTCTAGGGTAATATCAAGTTCGCTAAGATTAATTCTTGGCTTGGCAATTTCATTAATCTTTACCATATTTTTAATCCAAGTTCATGATGCCAATCTTTCAGGAAGGTTGGCTGTTCCGATTTTTAAAGACATATTATTTGATTTAGGAATATTATTTATACCTTTTTCTATGTTGGTAATTTCTGGTTCTGCAAATTCAGTAAATTTGACAGATGGGTTGGATGGATTGGCCATTATGCCTGTTATGATCGCTGCAGGCTCATTTGGTATTATTTCATATTTGGTTGGTAGAGTTGATTTTTCAGATTATTTGGATTTACATTATGTAGCTGGTGTTGGGGAGATTACTATATTTTGCTCCGCCTTAATTGGAGCTGGTTTGGGATTTCTTTGGTATAATGCGCCTCCAGCGGCTGTGTTCATGGGTGACACTGGTTCTTTGGCACTTGGCGGGGCTTTGGGTGCAATAGCGGTTTGTACTAAGAATGAATTTGTTTTGGCCATAATTGGAGGCCTGTTTGTCATGGAGGCATTATCAGTCATTATTCAGGTAATGTATTTTAAGATAACTGGGAAAAGAGTTTTTTTAATGGCTCCAATCCATCATCATTTTGAAAAACTTGGCTGGGCAGAATCTCAGATTGTAATACGCTTTTGGATTATATCTGTGATATTAGCACTTATAGGCCTCGCAACACTAAAGTTACGATAAATTATGATTTTGATTAATGAGCATTCGGGAAGTAAGGCAGCCGTTCTTGGTTTAGGTAGAACAGGCATTTCTGTTTTGAATTCTTTGAATAATAGCGGGGTAGATACAGTCTGTTGGGATGATAATGTTGATGCAAGACAGCAGGCCAAAGAGCTTGGTTTTAATGTGGAAAATATTTTACACGGTTCAAATTGGGCTGAATTTGATCTGTTGATAATTTCTCCAGGGATATCTTTCTTATACCCTGAGCCACATGATGTTGTAAAAAAGGCACGCCAAAACAATGTCAGAATTGACAACGATATTGGCCTTTTTTTTTCATCTATAGATAAGAATTATTGGGAAAAATTTGAAAAAGAGCCCAGAATAATAGGTGTTACAGGCTCTAATGGTAAATCCACAACATCATTTTTGATTAGCCACTTAATCGAGAGAGCGGGGATCCCTAGTGAGATTGGTGGTAACTTTGGCAAACCAGTTCTTTCGTTTAATCCATTTAAGGATGGCGAAGTGAAAATTATTGAATTGTCATCATATCAAACAGAAGTAGCTTCCACCTTAAAGTGTGACATTAGTGTCTTTTTAAATTTTTCGCCTGATCATTTGGAAAGACATGGAGGCGCAGGAGGTTACTTTAATGCAAAGCAGAGACTTTTTACTATTGGAAATTCTGAACGAAATATTATTTGTGTGGATAATAAAGAAGGAGAGTTTTTGTTCAACTCCCTTGAAACAGATGAATTAGCTAGAGGTTCAAACATTGCCATAGCATCTAAGAGAAATATTTCAAACTATGGGTGGTCAGTATTTATAAATAAAGGATTCCTGGTAGAGTGGAAAAATAGAAAGCAGGTAGCATCTTTTGACTTAAAACCTCGCTTAAGTTTTTTGAGATCTTTCAATCTTCAAAATATTTGCGCTGCTTATGCAGTTGCCCGATCACTTAATATTTCTCCTAAAGCAATATGGGAAAGTCTAGATTCATTTAAAGGACTGACTCATCGTAATCAATTGGTCTTAGAAAAAGATGGAGTTAAGTATGTGAATGACAGTAAGGCTACTAATGTTGAGGCTGCGCTGAACTCCATTCTGCAATATGATAGCGTACGTCTAATATTAGGAGGTTTGGCTAAGAAGGGTGGCATTTCAAAACTTACTATGCACATGAATCAAGTGAAGAAAATTTATCTCATTGGAGATGCCGCTAAAGATTTTTCTTCGGAATTAAAAGGTAATGTAGAATATGAAATTTCAAAAACTCTAGAAGAGGCTGTTACTTCAGCTACAAATGATTCTGTTGCTGGTGACTGCATTTTATTGGCGCCAGCTTGTGCAAGTTTTGATCAGTTTAAAGACTTTGAAGAAAGGGGAAAAAAATTTATTTCTCTGGTTGAGAATATAAAAAATTAAGGTTTCAATTTGATTATTTTGTAATATGATCAGAAAAAAATGTAAGGAAAAAACTATGGCACACGACACAACACCAAACTCGCTAGAGAAGCAATGGATACCTTTTACAGACAATAGAGGATTTAAAGCTGAACCACGCCTTGTGACCGAAGCCTCTGGAGTTTATTTAACCAGTCATAGAGATACTAAAGTCATTGATGGATCATCAGGACTTTTTTGCTGCCCTGCTGGCCACTGTCATCCAAAAATAATAGAAGCCGTTCATGAGCAAATGAAAATAAATACCTATACATCTCCTTTTGGAATGGGTCATCCAAAAAGCTTTTTATTGGCTGATAAAGTAGCAGAGCTGACACCGGAAGGGATGAATCACGTTTTCTTTGTTAATTCTGGTTCAGAAGCTGTGGATACAGCCTTAAAGATCGTAATGGCATATCATTCTGCGAAAGGAGAAAACCGAAATCGATTTGTAAGCAGAGAAAGAGCTTACCATGGTGTAAACATGGGAGGTGTTTCACTGTCGGGAATGGTTAATAACCGAAGAACATTTCCAGTTACTATGCCTAACGTAGTCATGATGAGGCATACCTGGACAGGGGAGGAATTAAATATAAAAGGTCAACCAGAAAACGGTAAGGAATTGGCCGAGGATTTAGAGAGATTTGCCCAGACATATGGGGGAAATACTATAGCTGCCTGTTTTGTTGAACCTGTAGCTGGGTCGACTGGTACCCTTGTGCCTCCTAAAGGATACCTGGAACGCTTAAGAGAAATATGTGACGCATATGGGATAATTCTTGTTTTTGATGAAGTCATCACTGGATTTGGAAGGATGGGAACAAACTTTGCCTCTGACAAATTTGGAGTTAAGCCAGATATAATGACTATGGCTAAAGCCTTGACCAATGGATCTATGCCAATGGGCGGAGTTTGTGTGCGTGATGAAATTTATGATACAGTTGTGGATAGTGCTAACCCTGGAGCAATTGAATTTTTCCATGGTTATACATATTCTGGCCATCCAGCTGCTTCTGCTGCAGGAGTTGCTTCATTAGAAATATATAAGGAAGAGGATCTTTTTAGCCGTGCTTCAGAAATGTCAGATTATTTTAGCGAGTGTATTCATAGTCTATCAGACCATCCGCTTGTCAAAGATATTCGCTCGATTGGCATGATGGCTGGAGTAGAAGTTCATGCTCAAGACGCTCCCGGGAAACGAGGTACGCAGCTTCAAAAATCTATGTTTTGGAATGGACTGCATGTGAAATTTACAGGAGATTCAGGTATTGTTGCCCCTATGTTTATTTCTGAGAGGCAACATATTGATGAAATAATAGAAAAATTTCGTGATACTCTTAATCAGCACTCAAACTAAAGAAAGATGTTTGAATATTTTATAGTAAAGTGATGGCCTAAAATATACTGGAATAAAATTAAGTTCAGCTTTTTATTTATGTTCAGGGGGACGTTTCGCTAGAGCTATTCTTATGCTTTTAGCTTTGAGAGTGTTTTTGAAAAAGAAAATCAGTATGAAAAATATTACATTTACTAAATCTTTTACTCAGCAGGAACCAATTCCGGCAGAATCCATAAGGTCTGCGGTGAATGTTTTGCGTTCTGGAAGATTACATCGCTATAACACTCTGGATAAAGAACAGAGTGAGACTGCGTTACTCGAGAAAGAATTTTCTGAATGGCAGGGTTCAAAGTTTTGTTTAGCTACGACCTCCGGAGGAACTGCTATGCAGATCGCTTTGAGGGCTGCTGGAGTCAAAGCAGGGGATAAAGTTCTTACGAATTCTTTTACCTTAGCACCAGTTCCAGGAGCCATTCATACCTTGAACGCAGAACCAATTCTTATAGACAGTACGAAAGATTTGGTTTTGGATTTAGAGGATTTGCAATTGCGATTGAAGAGTTCAAAGGCAAAATTCATGCTCGTTTCTCACATGAGAGGACACTTGGTGAATATGAGATCACTTGTTAAAATTTTAAAAGAAAATGGTATTATTTTAATTGAAGATTGTGCTCATACTATGGGGGCTTACTGGAACAATGTTAGATCTGGAAACTTTGGTTCTATTTCTTGCTTTAGTACTCAGACCTACAAACATTTAAATAGTGGTGAAGGTGGCTTTATAACCACTAATGATAGTGGCATGATGGCTACCTGTATTCTTCTTTCAGGATCTTATATGCTTTATGAAAAGCACAATTCTTTACCTGAAAAAAGTTTCTTTGAGAAGAAAAAATTCGAAGTCCCAAATTGTTCTATGAGAATGGATAACTTAAGGGCCTCAATACTTAGGCCACAAATAAAAAAGATTGATGCAAATATCCAAAAGTGGAATGACCGGCATCATATTTTTACATCAACTCTGGGAAAACTGGAATCTATTTATATCCCTCAAAGGTCTAAAGAAGAGAAATATGTTGGATCATCTTTCCAATTTTTGGTTCCAAGAAATTGGTCTGAGATAAATTGTGTAGAGTTTTTGAGAAGATGTAAAAAGAGGGGAGTGGAGATTAAATGGTTTGGAAATTTAAAACCAGTTGGATATACCAGTCGGCACGAAAGTTGGAAATATATAAAAGTACAGAATTTGCCTAACATACCAAAAATTGTTACTAGAGTGATGGATATACGAATTCCGCTAACTTTTACACTTAGAGATTGTCGAGTAATCTCTAAGATAATTTCTGAAGAAGTTAAAAAAATTAAATTTTAGCAGGATCTCTTTCTTAGGGCAGATGATTTGACAATAAATTTTTTGAAGAAAAAAATAGTCCAAAAGACTATCCATGAATCGGATGTATCGATAGTTGTTAAGGATATCTTAGATCATATCAGCTCTGGAGGAGACCAGGCACTTCTAGAGTTCGCAAAAAAATTTGATAACTGGGAGGGAAAAATAGAAGTATCATCTGATATTATTCAAAATGCTAACAATTTGGTTAAGAAGAGTATAAAGGATGACATCTTATATGCTTACAGAAACATAAAAGTATTTGCAGAGAGGCAGCTAGAAAGTATATCGGAATTTGATTTGGAGGTAGCGCCAGGACTTAATGCTGGTCAGAAAATTATCCCGCTTGAGACAGCTGGATGCTATGTTCCTGGAGGCAGGTATAGTCATATAGCATCGGCGCTAATGACTGTCACGACAGCAAAAGCAGCTGGAGTTAAAAATATAATTGCATGTACTCCACCAAATTCTAATGTTATTGGCGCTGAACCAATTTCAAATGAAATGCTTTACACTCTAAATCTATGCGGGGCCGATAAAATATTTTTGGTTGGAGGAGTACAGGCTATCGCTTTAATGGCAAATGGCCTTTTGGGCACTCAAAAGGCTGACATAATTGTTGGGCCTGGAAATCAATATGTCGCTGAAGCAAAGAGGCAAATTTTTGGAGCCACAGGCATTGACTTATTAGCTGGACCTACAGATGTCTTAATTATAGCTGATGAGGAGGCAGATGCTGAACTAGTTGCGACTGATTTGGTCAGCCAAGCTGAGCACGGTTATAATTCTCCAGTTTGGTTAGTAACCACTTCAAATATTTTAGCAAAAAAAGTTTTGCAACTTGTTCCTGAAATAATTGAAAAACTTCCTGCTCAGAATAAATTAAACGCTTCCCAAGCATGGCGAGAGCTGGGGGAAATTATCATATGTTCGACAAGGGCAGAAGCTGTTAAAATAGCGAATGAAATAGCTCCAGAGCATTT
>Ga0163111_10002792_pt1 | contig 11158 bp, 8 predicted proteins | sample CRUFie1St18metaG_FD_109645 | JGI IMG/M metagenome (GOLD analysis project Ga0163111, IMG submission 109645) | Marine microbial communities from the Costa Rica Dome - CRUD Field 142mm St18 metaG | ecosystem: Environmental > Aquatic > Marine > Oceanic > Photic zone | place: Costa Rica: the Eastern... | reverse complement strand
TTTATTCGTTTATCCATCACCCTTCAAGACGACCAAATACTTCTTTTTGAAGTGCAAGATACAGGAATTGGTATTCCTTCTGACAAATTAGATGCGATCTTTGATAGCTTTACCCAAGTAGAAAGTTACACTACAAGAGAATACAGCGGAACAGGTTTGGGCTTGAGTATTTGCAAGAAATTAGTGCAGTTGATGGGCGGACAAATTGGCGTAGACAGCACGATTCATCAAGGAGCGAAGTTTTATTTTAGCATTCCCTTCAAAACGCCGTCTAGTGCAACTGTCGCTGCTCCAAAATCAAATAAAAAATTCATGATTCAACCCGCGCTGACCAAAGGCATTTCAGTACTGGTTGTAGAAGACAATTTGGTCAATCAAGAATTGGCGATTATCTATTTAAAACTCTTGAAATGCCAATACGATTTAGCCAATAATGGAGAAGAAGCCTTGCTAAAATTACAGGAAAACACCTACGATTTGATTTTAATGGACATCCAAATGCCAAAAATGGATGGGATTACCGCAACACAAAAAATCAGAGGGCTTAAAATCAATATTCCTATTGTAGCGATGACCGCCCACACCTTGCCCAAAGAAAAAGAAAAATGTTTTGCTATTGGCATGAATGACTATATCTCTAAGCCCTTTAAAATTGAAGCCCTTCAATACATTCTGACCAAACACGTTGACACCAACAATCAACATTCAGAAAACAAAGCGCCTATCGTACCAGTGCTTGATTTTAATTTGAGCAATCTTCAAAACTTAACGGACGGCAACCAAGAATTGCAGAATGAGTTATTAGAACTCTTCAAGATAGAGTTAACCACCTTCCAACAAAATATGGAAACAGCCATCAAGGCAAAAGATACCGCTATTATCAAAAAGCATATCCACAAGATTAAGCCTAATTTTGAACTCCTTCAATTGACAGATTTGTATGATCTAAGTTCTCAAATCACAGCCCAAGTAAACCCAAACGGTTCCTTCAATGAAATAGAAGACCTTTATGGGCAAATCAAAAAAGTTATTCCAAATTTAACGCAAAGTATCGATCAAATTATCACACCAAAAAACTAAAAGCCCATCTTCCTCAAGGCTTCTAATGACAATAAGTAATCTTCTCGATGCGCTACTTCTATAATTAAATGTGGCGTATTCGGCAATCCTCGAATTGCTTCAAAAAAGCCTTCAAAATCGACGGTTCCTTTTGTAAAGGCAACGTGTTGATCAATCGTTCCATTATTGCTGTGTAAGTGAATATAAGTCAAATGCTTGTCATAGCCTTTAACCCATTTAAGTGGTTGATTTTGTTGTGTTGTAAAACAGTGACTGTGTCCTGTATCATAACAAGTTCTAAAATTTGGATGATCCAATTGATCCAAAATAGCACCGATGTAGGTATAATCTTCTTCCCTAGTATTTTCCAAATGCGCAATGATATTGTGCTGCTCCATTTTGGGAATAAATTCTTTCCAAAAAGCAACTTGCTTAGCAATCCAAACTTCCTTATAGTCAGGACGCTTAGAATGTATATAGTTGGTATGAAAAACCAAGTGCGTAATACCCAATTCAATGGCAATATCCAATGATTGATTGATTCTATAACGAGCAACAGCAACAATTTTCGGATCGCGTGCCGTCATTGATAAATCGTAAAAAGCACCATGAATGGTTATGGGTTGCGAAAAATCTTGTAGCATTTTTTTATAATGCGGTATCGCTGTCGCCAAATTTTCTTCTTCCAAATTGGATGGATAGGAAAAGTAAGACAATTCCACGCCTACGCCCTGAGCTTCCAAACGCTCTAATACGGCAGGCGTTACATCTGCAACCGAAACTAATAAAGGGATTTTGTTGTTCTTCATAATATCGTGTGGTATTGTTATAATAAGGAATAGACCGATCAGTATGTTTGCTCAATATTGGCAGAACAATCCACAAAAGCTAAAAGTTCTATGAGATTGTTGTATTTTTGCACCCACTCTTAGACATATTCTATAACAATCAACGCATTATCATGCAAGATACTCTGATTACAGCGACAATTGTCACCTTTGCTTTGCTTTTAATTGCCAATGTTTTTTTTCGTATTAAGACATTTAGAACCTTTAAAAAATTGGCAGAAAACAACGTTTCTTTTGGTAAAGAACACGTTTTTAATCGACAGCGTTTGGAACAAGAAATCATCAACAAACATCCAGAACACAAAGACTTGATCTTATCTCATGTCAACAGTATGAAATTGTCTATGAATATTTCTTCGCTTTGTGTCGTTGTTTTAACAATCTGCGGTGCCGTATTGATGTATTATAGAAACTAAACGTATGCTCAACAATATTTCCCTCAAAGAACACCACACTTTTGGACTTGAAGTACAAGCCCAACAATATCTTACTATTGATAACGAAGCAAAGCTGAAAGCTTTATTACCTCTACCACAACCTTATCTAATTTTGGGTGGAGGCAGTAATGTTCTTTTCACTAAAGATGTAGCGGGACTTGTTTTGCACAATCAAATCAAGGGCATTGAAATCGTAGAACGATCTGGTGCCGATGTCATTGTGCGTGTTGGAGGAGGCGAAGTTTGGCACGAATTGGTCTTGTGGTCTTTGGAACAAGGTTATGGAGGTTTAGAAAATATGTCGCTGATTCCAGGGTCGGTTGGTGCGGCTCCTATTCAGAATATTGGTGCCTATGGTGTTGAACTTAAAGACGTTTTTCACCAATTAGAAGCCGTCCATTTGGAAACAGGAGAAACACGAACCTTTGATGCTGCAGCTTGCGCTTTTGGCTATCGCAACAGCGTATTCAAACAAGCACTGAAAGGACAATATTTCATTACACGCGTCTATTTGTCACTGTCGAAGGAAGCTGCTTTAAATGTTTCTTATGGCGCAATACAAAAAGTTTTGGAAACACAAGCTACAGCACCTTCTTTCCAATCCATTAGCGATGCGGTGATTCATATTCGTCAAAGCAAACTCCCTGATCCAAAAAAAATTGGCAATTCAGGTTCCTTTTTTAAGAATCCAATTTTACCAATCGCCCAAATCAAAGCATTGCAAAAGGCTTTTCCTGCGATTCCTGTCTACCCTGTCGATGATAGGAGTAGCAAAGTTGCTGCGGGTTGGTTGATTGACCAACTCGGTTGGAAAGGCTATCGCAAAGGCGATGCAGGCGTCCATAAAAATCAAGCCTTGGTCTTGGTAAATTATGGTCAAGCTACAGGCGAAGAAATTTGGGCATTGGCACAACAAATACAACAATCGGTTAAAGACAAGTATAACATTGAATTGGAGGCTGAGGTGAATATCCTTTAGTAGCCTTCTTGAAAAAATCCTCTATAAAGAAACTTCATCAGGCAAAAATCGTTAGCTATATTGGTATAGAAATAAATTACATCCAATGAATTTGAAAGACAAGTATATAAACCCACTTACAGATTTTGGCTTTAAAAAGCTTTTTGGGGTTGAGCCTAATAAAGAACTGCTAGTTGATTTTCTTAATCAACTATTGCCTTCTATCCACCAAATAAAAGACCTTTCTTATACTAAAAATGAACACTTAGGAAATTCAGAACACGAAAGAAAAGCTATTTTTGATTTGTACTGCGAAAGTGAATCAGGCGAAAAATTTATTGTTGAAGTTCAAAAAGCAAAACAAAATTATTTTAAAGATAGAAGTGTCTTTTATTCTACTTTTCCTATCCAAGAACAGGCAAAAAAAGGAGATTGGAATTTTCAACTATCGGCTATTTATACTATTGGTATTCTTGATTTTGTATTTGATGAGCACAAAAATCAACAAGAATTAGTGCACACTGTAAAGTTGAAAGATCAAAATGGGGAAACTTTTTATAATAAACTTACCTACATCTATATAGAGCTTCCTAAGTTTCAAAAATCTGATACCGAATTAGAATCAAAATTTGATAAATGGTTATATATATTCAGACATTTAGCCAAACTCCAGCAACGCCCTAGTGTCCTACAAGAAAGAATTTTTGAAAAACTGTTTGAAGCTGCTGAAATCGCTAAGTTTTCTCCAAAAGAAAAAGAACAATACGAAGAAAGTTTAAAATACTATCGTGACTTAAAAAATGTTGTAGATACCTCCAAACAAGAAGGCAGAATCGAAGGCAGGATCGAAGGTCGAATCGAAGGCAGGATTGAAGGTAAATTGGAAGGCAGAATGGAAGAAAAAGTCCAAATTGCTCAGCGTCTAAAAAAACAAGGCCTTTCCTCTGAATTAATCTCGCAAGTAACAGGACTTTCCATTGAAGACATCAATACGTTATAAAAAAAATCGTGATTTTCCCCCACACATGACCAAAACATAAAGCTTTTTAAGATATTTTTAAACGGTAAGAAGCACTAATCTTCTATTTTTTAACTACTTTTGTGAACTCTTTGAACAGTAAAATCAATAGATGACACAGAACCTACATAAAATATTGCTTGCTTTTAGTGTAATTCTTACACTAACGGTAGCGCAATTTTGGTCCTGTTCTACTGGTCAAGAAATCACACCTGAGCCCATCGACAACCAAACAGAAGCATCTTCTGATGAAAGTCGTCTCAGTTCCGTTTTGTGGTTTAAGTTATTAACACCGATCATGCCTGACGAAGGGCAAAGCGCCACAAGCCTAGATTGGTCGGATGGCACGAATTGGGATACAGGAAATAGCTTTATAAGCTATACACCGATTGTTTACCAAGAGCCGTTGTTTCCATTTACGGAAAAAGTTATTCCTACCACCGTTCCCTATCTGCACGCTTATACAGCGCCGTTTACAGATAGTTACGCAGGACGGGGTCCTCCTACCGCTTTTTTTTGCTAAAAACATTTAGAAAGATTGCATTCCATAAATGTTCTATCTTTCTACCAATCAATCATTAATACTACAAAATTGAAATCCAATTCAATTAATGTAGCCTTATTTACATTCATACTTAAAAAATTCTATATTTGCAGTCGTTTTGGCTATTGTAAACAATTATTGGTGTTTTTTTCCCACTTTGTTTGCCCCACCCATTACTACTGAGTTTTTTATTATTATAACACTAGTAATGAAAGACTTGCAAATACAATTTTTAAGACAAATTATAAAAAAAGATGCAAGGAAAAGCACTGATTAAGTTTTTCACTGGAATCGCATTGTTGGTAGTTGCTTACCAATTTTTGTTATGGTTTCCAGCTAGAAGTGTAGAGTCTGCGGCAGAATCGTATGCCAATGCCTCTGTTATGAACATCGAAAATGCTTCGATGAAAGATTTGAAAAGAGATTCATTCAGAAACGCTTATTTGGATTCCGTTTCTTCTCAAACTGTTTTCTCTATTCCTTTTGTAAAGGATTACAACTACCAAGAATTAAAACAACAACAAATTGCTTGGGGTTTGGATTTGCAAGGTGGTATGAGTATCGTTTTGCAAGTAAATCTACAAGATTTAGTATTTGCTTTGGCTAATAAAAGCCAAGACATCGACTTTACTAAATCATTGGCAGATGCAAAAGCACTACAACAATCAGCTCAAACAGATTATATTACGTTGTTTGGTGAAGCTTATGCTGCTAACACGGACAAATCATTGGCTCGTTTGTTTGCGGTAAATGATAAATTGAAAGATGAAATCAGCATCGAATCTAGCAATGCAGAAGTATTGGTTGCCATTCGTAAGATTGCTTCTGAAACGGTAGAAAGTACCTACAATTTATTAAAGCAACGTATCGATAAGTTCGGGGTAGCTCAACCAATCGTTTCATTGGATAAGAGCACCGATAGAATTACAGTTGAATTACCAGGTGTTCGTAATCCAAAACGTGCTAGAGCTTATATCCAAGCAACAGCAAACTTGGAGTTTTGGGAATTGTACCAAAACCAAGACATCATCAACGACTTAGGCAAATTGAATGAGACGTTGAAAAAACAACAAGATTTACTAAAAGCTGTTGAAGAAGGAACCGCTACAGAAGAAGGAATGGAAGAGACTCCTGAAACGGAAGAAACTCCTGACACAAACGATTTGGCTACATTAGATCCTGACACTACTGGTGATTTAGGAACATTAAATAGCAGCGATTCTTCAAGCTTAACGGATCAAGATCCAGGTCCATTGTTCAAAGTATTGCAACCATTTGTATCTAGAATTTCTGCTACAATTGGTTATGCAGAAGTAGCCAACAAAGCTGCTGTTGATGCAATCTTAAATAGCCCTGAAGCTAAAAAAGCATTAGGTTCTAAATCTAGATCAGTTCGTTTTGTTTGGGATTCTAAGCCTTTTGAAGGAGCTAATCCTGATGGAACACCTAATGGTAAGCGCTTTGTTGCTTTATACGCATTGAATACAAAAGGTAGAGCTACTTCTAAATTGAGTGGTGAGCGTGTTATCCAAGCATATCCAACACCAAATCCAAGTGGAAGCGGTTTTGCAGTTTCTTTGAGCATGGATCAAGAAGGTGCGCGTATTTGGAAAAAAATGACTACAGACAACGTTGGTCGTCAGGTAGCTGTAGTACTGGACAACGAAGTTTGTTCTGCTCCTAACGTTAACGAGCCTATTCCAAACGGAAATACAAGTATCTCAGGTGGTTTTGAAGATGTAACACCTGCAAAAGATTTAGCAAACATCTTGAGTATTGGTAAGTTACCGACAAAAACAGAAATCATTGAGGAAGCAGTTGTTGGACCTTCATTGGGTGCTGCTACTGTATCAGCAGGATTGTGGTCATTGGTTGCAGGTTTTGTATTGGTATTATTATATATGTTAGGTTACTATGCTACAGCAGGTATTATTGCGGTATTGGCATTGTTCCTAAACGTATTCTTTATCTTTGGTTCATTGGCATCATTTGGTACTGTCTTGACATTACCGGGTATCGCAGGTATCGTATTAACAATCGGTATGGCGGTAGATGCGAACGTAATTATCTTTGAGCGTATTCGTGAAGAATTGCGCGCAGGTCTAGGATGGAAAGAAGCAATCCTTAAAGGATTTAGCCACTCTTATTCAGCTATTTTGGATGCCAACATTACGACATTAATCGTAGCAGCAGTACTCTACAAATTCGGTTTAGGTCCAATTAAAGGTTTCGCTACTGTATTGATTATTGGTGTTATTTGTTCTGTATTCTCAGCGGTATTGATCGGTCGTATGTTGTTTGATCGTTGGATTGAGCAAAACAAAGAAGTTTCTGTATGGGCTGGTTGGTCTAAGAACATCTTGGTAAATCCAGGTATCGACTTTGTATCTAAGCGCAAAATTGCGTATGCGATCTCTGGTACTATCTTAGTAGCAGGTTTGGCTTCTATGTTTACAAGAGGCTTCGAGCTTGGTGTAGATTTACAAGGTGGTCGTTCTTATACCGTACAATTTGCTAGTGATGTAGATGTAACTAAATTCAAAGAAAATTTACAAACATCATTCAAATCTGTAGGCGAAGATGCTGATGCAGCAGACAAAGTAATCGTTAGAGAATTTAGTAAAGCAACTCAAGCAAAAGTAACAACTTCATTCTTACAACAAAACGATCAAGCAGATTCAATCGTACTGGTAAAAGTTTATGAAGCAGCCAAAGCATATTCTGGTAGCGATGTTTCTTACGAAGTATTCGCAGCAGGTGAGCCTCAAGAAGGTGGTGCTGAAGGTGCATTCTACCTAAGTGCTTCTTCTAAAGTAGGACCAACAATTGCAGATGATATTCGTAACTCAGCAGGATGGGCAGCAGGTTTATCGTTACTATTCATCTTCTTGTACATCTTCTTACGCTTTAGCAGATGGCAATACAGTGCAGGTGCATTAGCAGCATTGGTACACGATGTTTTATTTGTATTGTCTATCTTCTCTTTATTCAAAGGTATTTTGCCATTCTCATTAGAAATCGATCAAGCATTTATCGCAGCGATTCTAACAGTAATTGGTTATTCTATCAACGATACCGTGGTTGTATTTGACCGTATTCGTGAAGTAGGTAGAGATATGCAAGATAAAGCGAGCTTTAAAGAGATTGTAAACATCGCTGTAAACAACACTATTAGTCGTACTTGTATCACGTCATTGACAACCTTACTAGTAGTAGCGATCTTGTTCTTGTTCGGTGGTTCTGGAATTAGTGGTTTTGCCTTTGCCTTATTGATTGGTATTTTGGTAGGAACATACTCTTCTGTATTCATCGCAACACCAGTAGTAGTAGATACAACAGGAGATAAGAATATTTTTGATGCTCCAATCGTAGAGGAAGTTGCTACAGAAGAGCCAAGCGCAGATGCTTAATAATTGATGCGATAAAACGCATTTTTAACTGATATAAAACAGGTTGTCATCACTGGCAGCCTGTTTTTTTTTGCATAAAAAGCTCATTTGAAGAAAAATTATTATCTTTGCAGCGCAAAATATGATAAACCAATATTATCAATGGGTATTATACATTTGTAATTTCACTGGTAAAACAGAAGTTAATATTTAAATTTTTTGATAGCCATCAGCACTAACTTAGTCAACTAGTGGTGCTACTAACAATTTAACTATTAGCTTTTTTTATTCATAATAAGGCAATATAGTATATAGCCTATTGCTTTATAAAATAATAAAAACATGAAAGGAAAAGATCAATTCATTTCCGCTAAGGATGAATCGCCAAGAATGTTTGAAAATGATGTTTTAGACTATTTTTCTCGTGCACATCCGGCCATGGTTCCGATTGTATTCGTTCCTATTATCATTTACTTTATTTACTCTGCTTTTGCATTCCATAATTTAACAATATGGGCATTTGCAGGCGTTTTTCCTGCGGCAATTATAGTTTGGTCGCTGTTCGAATACTTTTTGCACCGTTACCTATTTCATTTACAAATCGACAGTGATTTTGGTCGTCGTTTACACTTCATGATTCACGGTTGTCACCACGATTATCCGAACGATTCTATGCGTTTGGTTATTCCTACAGGTGCAGCATTAGCATTGGCTGTATTGATGTACTATTTCTTTTATTTCTTCATCATTACCTTATTTGGTGCAGACTTAGGAATATTACACGCATTTTTTGCATCCTTTGTTATTGGTTATGTTACCTATGATATGATGCACTATGCTACACATTATGCAAAATTCAAAAACAAATGGTTTAGAGAAATTCAAAAGAACCACTTGGATCACCACTTTGTAGACCACGACAAAGGTTTTGGTTTAAGTAATGTATTTTGGGATCGTGTTTTTGGTACAGAACAAGATAGTATCAAAAAAAAGCGTTCAAAATAAACCGCTTATAAAATATGGTAAAAGCCTCAATCAGATAGAACTGGTTGGGGCTTTTGCTTTAGCAATAAAGACCTCTATTAATTTAATAGAAAAGAGAACAGTTGTATCAGAGAATTTAAGAACTAAAATTTTTCTTCTTGAATTATGGAATAAATCGTTGTATATTCGCTATATATTAAAATAATAGTAGAGTTATATAAAGGACTTTACCAATAGAGAATAAATGAGTAAGATAAGAATTCAAAACTTTGGTCCAATTAACGAAGGCTATCAGAGTAACAATGGTTGGCTAGATATAAAGAAAGTCACTATATTCATAGGCAATCAAGGCTCAGGAAAAAGTACAATAGCTAAACTGATTTCTACATTTACATGGATTGAAAAAGCACTTGTTAGAGGAGACTATGAAAGAAAATGGTTTGAACGCAAAAACCGCTTAAAAAATAGTTTTTTACCTTATCATCGTTTAGAAAATTATGTTAGAGAAAACAGTATTCTAGAATACCAAGGGGAACGTTATAGTATTGTATTTAAAGATAGTTTCTTAAAAATTACAGAAATCCAAAATGATGCCTACTTTTTGCCTCAAATTATGTACGTTCCTGCCGAAAGAAATTTTATTTCTTATGTAAAAAATCCAAAAGAATTAAAACTGTCCTCTGATTCTCTTAAAGAGTTTTTAACCGAATTTAACAACGCAACAAGCAAACTAAATGGATTAGTTAAATTGCCTATAAACAACACAGCTGTTGAATATGATCGACTAAATGATACTATGAATCTAAGAGGAAATGGGTATAAACTAAAACTTACCGAAGCATCTAGTGGGTTCCAGTCATTAGTTCCTGTATATTTAGTTTCTTCATACTTAGCTCATACTATAAAAGAGCAAAGCGAAAATGACCAGAACTCTATGACAAGTGAAGAAATGGATCGCTTTAAAAAAGGAGTTGAGAATATATGGAGTAATCCAGACCTAACAGATGAACAAAAGAGAGTAGCGCTCTCCGTACTATCTGCAAAGTTTAATAAAACAGCATTTATAAATATTGTTGAAGAACTCGAACAAAATTTATTTCCATCCTCACAATGGAATATACTCAACAGTTTATTAGAATTTAACAATATGAGTAAAGGTAATAAACTAATTATGACGACTCACAGTCCTTATATTATCAGTTTTATCAATATTATAATTCAAGCAGCAGCACTTAAAGAAAGAATAGATTCATCCCCTAAATCTGATATACTCTTCTCTAGATTCAAAAAAACGGTTTCTATTAATGCGCTTACTCCTTTAGATGATGTTGCTATTTATGAAATGGATGAAGAAAAAGGAAATATTAGTAAACTTTCTTCTGATTATGGTATTCCTTCCAACCAAAATTACCTTAATAATATGCTGAGAAAAGGAAATATTGTCTTTGACCAATTATTAGAAATAGAAGAATTATGTTAAATTTTTTTAATAATCAATGTCAGTCTCCTCCTATAACTGATCCACTGTTTGGAGTCTGTGACGAAGAAGATGGTTCTATAGCATATATTAGTCGAAATGACCAAAATAAGTGGATTGCAACCATAAAAAATGACTCTCAGATAGAACTAATCTTTACAGCTATTGACAAGTGTGTTATTAACGACAACGAATATGAAGGTCGCGGACGTTGTGATGGTATGCTTACCTCTCCTAATCTGCTTTATTTGATTGAACTTAAAAACAAAAAATCGTCTTGGAAAACAGACGCCATCAACCAGTTAGAGTCAACAATTCAATTTTTGCAAGAGGCTCACGGCGATATATTATCTAAGTATAAACATAAAAAGGCATTTGCCTGCAATAAAAAAGCAAGGCATTTCCAAGAGGTAGACCAAGAACTAAATTTAAAATTTTTTAGAA
>Ga0163111_10002790_pt1 | contig 11166 bp, 10 predicted proteins | sample CRUFie1St18metaG_FD_109645 | JGI IMG/M metagenome (GOLD analysis project Ga0163111, IMG submission 109645) | Marine microbial communities from the Costa Rica Dome - CRUD Field 142mm St18 metaG | ecosystem: Environmental > Aquatic > Marine > Oceanic > Photic zone | place: Costa Rica: the Eastern... | reverse complement strand
GTTGATCGTTTGGTTTGGACAGAAAAACAGTGGATTGATTATGTATCTAATGAAAAAGTAAAAACCTATGTTTTAAAAAAAAAGGATGAACTTGTTGGTTATTTTGAACTTATATTACATCAAAATGAAATTGAAATCGCATACCTAGGTTTATTAGAAGAGTATCAAAATCAAAAATTAGGATCTCATCTTCTTTCATCGGCGATAAAAAATTCTTTCATAGAAAAACCTGAAAGAGTATGGGTGCATACATGCTCGTTAGACCATAAAAATGCTTTACGGAACTATCTAGCAAGAGGAATGAAAATTTTTAAAAAAGAAACAATAAATATTTAAATTAATTTTGCAATGGAAGTTTAAATTGTTCTTTATTTAATTTTTTGTTTTTTCTAATAGAGTTTAGATAAGTAATACTCAAATTTTGATAAATATCCATAGTTTGCCAACCAATTAAGTTGAAAGTTTTTTTGTCAAAAAAAACATTAATTTTATTTTCATTCTGAGAAAAATTGAAATTAACAAACTTTTCATCAATTATTCTTTCATCTGAATTAATTATTTTTTCTAATAAAAATTTTTTATCCAGGATAGAGCTTAAAGGTGTCTTATCTATAGGGTATATGTAATAACTATTTAAAGTTTGAATTACTAACGATCTTCCATTTGATACCAAAATTTTTTCATTTTCTAAATCATAACTACAAAAAATTTTCTTAGGATATTCTATAATACAATTACCATTTTCTATTTTACCATTAACATTTTGTTCAAACTTAAATGATAAATTATTAATATTTTCTAAATTTTTGATTATTTCATCTTTAACTGCTGCTGTTGATTTAGACACTATAAATGTAAATAATAATATTACTGGTAGGATTTTTTTCATTAAAGAACCTCACGTTTCCCAACGTGATTTGCTTTACTTACAATTCCTTCAGACTCCATCATATCTATTATTCTTGCTGCTCTATTATAGCCAATTTGGAGTTTTCTTTGTAAAAAAGAAGTTGAGGCTTTTCCTTCTGACCTAATAATTTCCATGGCAGTCTCATATAATTCATCCTTATCACCTTGGTTTTTAGATCCTTCGTTTATTTCTTTTTCATCAACAAAATTTAAAATTTCATCTACATAATCGGGCTCTGCCTGAGAACGTAAAAAATTATTAATTTTTTCAATTTCATTATCAGAGACAAAAGGGGCATGAATTCTTATAATACGATTAGCAGAAGACATGTATAACATATCTCCTTTTCCTAATAATTGTTCAGCTCCTTGTTCTCCTAAAATTGTCCTACTATCTATTTTAGATGTCACTTGAAATGAAATACGTGTTGGAAAATTTGCTTTTATTGTACCTGTAATTACATCTACACTTGGTCTTTGAGTAGCCATAATGATGTGGATCCCAGCAGCTCGAGCCATTTGAGATAATTTTTGTATATAATTTTCGATTTCTTTTCCAGCAACCAGCATAAGATCCGACATTTCATCAACCACAACCACAATGTATGGCATCGGCAATTTATGTTTCAAATTATAACCATCAATATTTCTCACTCCTTCTTTGGTCATTAACCTATATCTACTTTCCATTTCCTTCACTACCCAGCCCAAAACTGAAGCCGCTTTTTTTGCTTCTGTTATTACAGGGCAAAGTAAATGTGGAATTCCTTCATAAGTTGATAATTCAAGCATTTTTGGATCAATTAAAATAAATTTACATTTGTCTGGTGTATGACGATAAAGTAGGGACAAAATGATGGTATTAATACAAACAGATTTTCCCGAACCTGTAGTACCGGCAATCAACAAATGAGGCATGGCAGTCAGATCCCCAATTATTGGTACACCCGAAATATTCTTTCCTAAAGCAATAGGTAATTTTATTTCTTTTTTTTTAAAATCTGAATTATTTAGAATTTCACTTAAATAAACATTTTCTCTAGATAAATTTGGCAGTTCAATTCCAACAGTATTGCTTCCAGGAATTGTGGCTATACGAGCAGACTCTGAACTTGTATTTCTAGCAATATCATCAGAAAGATTTACAATTTTAGAAACTTTAACACCAGCAGCAGGTTCAAATTCGTTTAAAGTTACGACTGGGCCATGGCTAATTTTTTTGATTTTTCCACTAACACCAAAATCTAAAAGGATTTTCTCAAGAAAAACAGGATCATTTTTTTCATTTTGATCTGAACTCACCCGTTCTCTTTTTGAAGGAATAGCTAATAAATCTGACGATGGTAATTTAAATCTTGATTTTTTGTTATCATAATTTGTTTCAGCTTTTATAAAAGGAAGGTCTTCTTGAATTAAATTCTTTATTTCCTCTTGTGGAATATACTCATTAATTAATTCATCTTTTTTAGTATAATTCTGACTCTCTCTATTTTTAAAGATTTTTTTTAAAAACAACCAAAACTTTTTTGGATTAAAATTTATACTTATAAAAAATAAGATAATGGTAAGAATTATAAGAACATAATATGAAATGTCTTCATTTAATAATATTAGTTTGTTCAGGAATGTTTGATTTAAATAACCACCTAAAAATCCTCCATTCCCATTAATATACAAAGTAAATTTATCCTCATAAAAATGATTTAGAAATAAAGTTCCACATAGACTGTAAGGAATAATATAAAAAATATTTTCAATAATTAAAAAGATACTCTTTTTAATAAAAACGAAATATCCAGTAAAAAATATTGTTACTGGAATTAAATATGAAATGAAACCAAAAGATTGCAAGAATAGATCTGAAATGTAGCTTCCATAATATCCAAATAAATTATTTATCTCAGTATTTTTGGGAAAAACAAAATTTGGATCATCTGGAGAATGTGAAATTAAAGAGATAAAAAGAAAAAAACTCAGAACGATCAAAGAAATACCAATAATTTCTATTAGTCTCCTTATTATAAAAATTGATATAGAGTTTGTTAATTGTTTAATATTCATATTAAATGAGTCGAATTTAATACTTTGTATCATCTAATTTTTATTGTTAAAATTAAAAATATTATGAGAGTTTGTATACTAGGTAATGGATTAACGAGTTTAGTCTTAGCTAAAAGTTTGATTAACAAAGGCTTAAATGTAGATATATTTTCTAAATCAAAAGACCCAAACTTTAATAAATCTCGCACCTTAAGTATTTCCAAATCAAATATAAGTTTTTTTAATTCCAATATTACAAATATAAATAAACTATTATGGAAAATTGAAAAAATAGAAGTTTACAATAAGTTTTTTAAAGATGAAAAAATTTTAAATTTTGAAAACAGTAACAAAGAACTTTTATCAATTATTAAAAATTCAGAACTTTATGATTGTTTGGTGTCTGAACTTAATAAAAGTTCTCTTTTTCAATTTAAAAAAAAAATTATAGATGAAAAATTTATTAAAAAAAAATATAATTTAATTATTAATTGTGAATTTGATAATTTTATTACTAAAAAATATTTTTTCAAAAAAATTGAAAAAGATTATAATAGTTTTGCATATACAACTTTAATAAAACATAAAAATTTTTTCAAAAATAATACCGCAGTACAAATTTTTACAGAGAAAGGTCCGATAGCATTTTTACCTATTTCAAATACTGAAACTTCTGTAGTTTATTCAATACAAGATCCTAAAAATATAGATCTAGAAAATTTAATAAAAAAATTTAACACAAAATATTCTATCTTAAAGATTAATGAAATTTTTAGATTTAAGTTAAAGTCCTCAAATTTAAGATCATACTACCATAAAAATATATTAGCTTTTGGAGATTTGCTTCACAAACTCCATCCTTTAGCAGGTCAAGGATTTAATATGACAATTAGAGATATCTCAGTTTTAAATAATTTAATTGATCTAAAAATTAAAAATGGTTTAGATATAGACAGCTCTGTCTGCACTGATTTTGAAAAAAAAACAAAACATAAAAATTTCCTTTTTGCTAATGGTATAGATTTTATCTATGAATTTTTTAATATTGAAAGTAGATTTAATAATTCATTTTTGACTAAATCAGTAAAATTTTTTGGAAAGAATAAATATGTAAATAAATTTTTTACAAATTTAGCAGATAAAGGTTTGGTGATCTAAAATTATTGAATAGTGTTATTATTATATTGGTCAAATGTATAAGTAGTTAATATTTCAGAAATTTTTACTTTTCTTTTTTCTAAGTTTTCAGTCTCAAGTAAAGCTTGTTTTTCTTCTAGTGTAAAAGGTGAAGCCATAGCTAAAGCATTAATAGTTTCATTCAAACTTTGTTTTTCAAGTTCTTTCCAATTAATAATAAAACCTTTTTTTTCAAATAAAGATTTTAAATCTTTGAAAATTAATTCTAAATCAGAAAATTTAATATTTTCTTTTTTTTCCTCAAGATCATTATAATAATTTTCAAAAGATATTTCATACTCACGATATTTTTTTTTAGAAATAATTTCTTTTTTAATATTAAATCTAATTAGCCCTTTAATTTCAATTAAGTATCTACCATCTTCTGTTTCTTTAAAACTCGTTATTTTCCCCAAACACCCAACATCATGCAATGTATCGTTATCTAGAATTTTGTCTTTTTGACTCTTTGGCTGAATCATCCCAATAAGTTTGTCAGATTTCATGCTATCATTAACCATATCAATATATCTAGGCTCAAAAATATTGAGAGGTACAGATGTTTTTGGAAAAATAATAAAATTACTTAGAGGAAATATAGGTATTTTTTTTGGTAGGTTGTTCATGTTTTATCTAGTATTTTAATTAAATTATAGCATCAAATGAATAATACTAAAGATCTAATCGCAAAAGCAAAAAAGTCTTATGATAGTAAAAACTTTTTTGAGGCAAAATCCTATTTACTGTTGGCTTTAGAAGATAAAGAAATTGACATTGTGTCTCAATTAAAATTTTACACTCTTATCTCGGATATTTCTTACAAAATAAATGATTTTAAAAATGCAGAAAAATATCTACAAAAATATATTGAAATTGATAACCAGAACCCAAGTATATTTAATATGTTAGGAAATACATATCTAAGAAGAAGAGATTATGAAAACTCTGAAAAATCGTATTTAAAATCGATAGATTTAGATAAAGACTATGAAACTGCATTGATAAATCTAGCAATTTTGTACGACAATTTGGGGGAAAAAAAGAAGGCTGTGTCTTTATATAAAGAAGTTTTAAATAAAAATAAAAAGAATATTGGGGTTTTATATAATTTATCAAATTTAGATCAATCAACAATTGATCAAAAGACTATTGATATTTTGAAAAAATTTGTGAAAGAAAAGACGTTAAATAATTTTGATATTGCATCGTGTTATTTTATGTTAGCAAAAAATGAAAAAAAAAATCAAAATTTCAAAAATGAAATAAATTTTTTGGATAAAGCAAATGAGCATTCTTTTAAGGAAAATTTAGTTAAAAACAAACAAGCAAATAAATATTGGTTTGATGTTATGCCAGTTGTTTTTAATAAAATTTACTATGCAAAAGAAAAAACGAATTTAATTGATACAAATTTAGTTCATCCAATTTTTATAATAGGTTTACCAAGATGTGGATCAACATTAATAGAGTCGATAATTTCTTCAGGAAAAAATAAAGTTGAAAGTTTAGGAGAAACAAATCTTGTCAATTGGGCTTTTTTAAATACAAACAAAGATTATCTTAAAAGACAAAATATTGATAAAGAAAATAAAATAATCATTGATTTTGAAAAAACTTCAAAAAAATTAGTAGATGCAATCACTAACTTAAATGTCAAAAGTCATGAAAAATGTTTTTTCTCTGAAAAATCATTAGAAAATTTTTTATACATAGAATTAATTCTGAAAATATACCCTAATGCAAGATTTATAAATCCATATAGAAATTTAATTGATAATATATTTGCAATATATAAACAATTTCTTTCAAATGTTTCGTGGTCACATTCTTTAGAGAATATTTTATTATATATAGATAATTATTTGTTAATTATTGATTTTTTTAAAAAAAGATATTCTGAAAAAATATTCTCAATTTCTTTAGAAGAGTTTACAGCTAATCCAAAAAAATCGTCAATGTCAATCTTTGAATTTTGTAAATTGGAGTGGGATGAAAAATGCCTTGATTTTCACAAAAGAAAAGATTTATTTACGAATACAGCAAGTAGTAATCAAATTCGATCTTCGGTACAAAAGTATGATAATGAAAAATATAATTCATACAAATTTTTGTTAGAACCTTACTTGCAAAAATATAATTGGTTAGATTTGAACTTGAAGAAAATTTAATAATTTTGTCTCTTGCTTAATTTTAAAAAAGCTACTATTTTTAGGTCTTATAGAACAAGCGGGCATAGCTCAGTGGTAGAGCGTCTCGTTGCCAACGAGAAGGTCGAGGGTTCGACCCCCTTTGCCCGCTCCAAATTATGAATGATTTAATTAAAAAAAAGTGTATTCCTTGTGAAGGTGGCGTTATCCCATTCGATACTTCTGAGATACACAAATATCAAAAAAAAGTTGACGGCTGGAATATCTCAAAAAATGAAAAAGATGTATATTTTTTGGAAAAAAAATTTATTTTCAAAAACTTCTTAGAAAGTCAAAATTTTGTTAATGAAGTAGGTAAAATCTCAGAAGAAGAAGGACATCATCCAGATATTATATTTGGTTGGGGTTATGCTCAAATTAATATAACCACCCATGCGATTAATGGCTTGTCTGAAAATGATTTTATATTAGCTGCAAAAATTGATAACAAAATTAGTGTCTAAAATGTCTTGTTTTAGAAAAAACTAATATTGTATTTGTTGCATCAGCAAATTTTATTATTTCTTTATCTCTAATAGATCCAGCGGGTTGAATAACAGCACTTACGCCAGATTGTACAAGTTTTTCAATACCATCTACAAATGGAAAAAAGGCATCTGAAGCTGCAACAACTTCATTTCCTTTTTTGTTAATTTTTTTCATTTTTTTGATTGCAATTTTACAGCTATCAAGCCTACTTGGTTGCCCTGACCCAATGCCCACGGTTGAATTATCACTTGCTAATACGATTGCATTAGATTTTACGTACCGACAAATATTAAAAGCAAATATTAAATTATCAAATTGAGATTTATTAGGTTTTCTTTTTGAAACAACTTTAAAGTTTTTTTTTGCAAATACGTGTTTATCTTCTGATTGTATCAAAATAGAATTATTTACAGAGTTAAATCTAAGATTTTCTTCCATTAAAAATTTTGATGAGTCTATTAATCTTAAATTCTTCTTGCGCTTTAATATTTTAAGAGAATTTTTATCAAATCCATTTGCAATGATTACTTCAAGGAAGATTTTACTCAATTCTAAAGCTAATCTTTCAGAAATTTTAAAATTACAGGAAACTATACCACCGAAAGCACTTACGGGATCACAAGCTAGAGCTTTTTTATAACTTTCAACATTATTTTTTAATATTGAAACACCACAGGGATTTGCATGTTTTACAATAACAACACCTTTATTTTTTGGTAGTGATTTAGAAATTGTTAAGGCAGAAAAAATATCATTGTAATTGTTATAACTAAGTTGTTTGCCATGAATTTTATCAATCTTGAGATCTGAATTTTGAGAATAAATTGCACTTCTTTGATGAGGGTTTTCACCATATCTTAATTTTTCTATTAAATTACCATAAATGATTTTTCTCTCTGGAAAGTTAATATTTGAAATTTTATTAAAATAATTTGCTATTATGGAGTCGTAAAAGGCAGTTTCTGTAAAAGCCTGTTGAGACATTATTTTTCTAAAATCTAATGCAGTACAGCCCTTATAAATATTTAATTGATCAATTAAAGCAGGATATTGTTTAATAGAAGTAATTACTGTCACGTCGTTATAATTTTTTGCTGCAGCCCTTACCATCGTTGGTCCACCTACATCTATATTTTCGATGATTTTACTGTGATTTTTTGTTTTTGTTAAAATCTGTTCGAAGGGATAAAAATTTACAATTACTAAATCTATGTTTTCAAAATTATTAATTTTAAGATCTTTTACGTGAGATTTATTTTTACGTATATTAAGAATACCAGCGTGAATTTTTGGGTGTAAAGTTTTGACTCTTCCATCAAGAATTTCATTAAAACCTGTATAATCTGAAACTTCTAAACATTTAAATTTAAGTTTTTTTATCTCTTTATAAGTTCCTCCTGAACTAATTAATTTAATATTATTCTTTGATAAGATTTTAAGTAATGGTTTTAAATTTGATTTATCAGATAAAGATATCAGGGCTGACTTAATTTTTTTCATTATATTTTTTTAATTTCCCATTTAATATTTTCTATATCGTTATTTGAAATTCCCGAGATATAAATATTTTGATTTTCAGAATACAAATTTTTATTACCAAAATATAAACCATTATCAATATTTATATCATAATTATCGCATGTAAATTTCCATCCTTCATCAAGTAATTCAATTAGGATTGTTTTGTTGTCCTGTGTTTTCATTAATTTAACATTTGGCTCAACATGAAATCGAATATCAAATTTATAATTATAGTTTGTTTTTTTTTTAATTATCTTATCTAAACCAACAAAAATCATTTTGTCAGGAAAAAACTCTATTTCTCTTTCATGTATGGAATTATATTTTCTTAAATACCCGTCATGTGATGCATTAATTTTCCAATAATTTTTTTCAAAAATTGAATTTTTATTTAAAATTTTTAGGCCATTTTTAATTAAATAATATCCATTTACTTTAGTAAATTTACACGATGAATTATCATCGATGATTAGCGTATTTTGGGCTGCTGAAGACTTGGATAATTGATTTAATCTATTATTTTTTTTTTTATAATATCCACAATTGCTGATTAATTTTTTTCCGTTAGATATTATCTCAAAAGATAAAGCACCAGACTGGTAGTCTTTTGTATGTTTAAGAGATGGGGTTGAACCTGCATCCATTGATAAACAAATTTTTTTATTCTTTAAAATTATATAACCACCAAATTCTTTATTTTCATTCTTAAAATTGTACCCAAGTCTTTTTAAATAATTATCAAAATTACTGTTGTCGGAGTTATTATTTCCATTAAATAGAAAACTAGAAATTGAATTTTTACTAAAAAAAGCATAACCTTGTCCAAGATAATAGATAGTTTCATTAATATGTTCAGGAATATTTTCTTGGGATTCCTTAAACCACTCTCTTATTAAAATAAAATATTTGAGATAAAAAATTAATTGTTTGATACTTCTTGTCTTTGGAAAACCAAAATTATCTAAAGCTTGTTTTGAAATTTTTTTTAGTGATGCAGTCCCAAAAGATATATAATTTTTTTGATCTTTGTAACAAAGTCCAACTAAAATAATTGAAGCACAACCTATTATTTTATCATTAACTAATTTTGAAGAATTGATCACATTAATTAAATGATTTGTTTGTTTATGAATAATTTTATTAAATCTGTTTTTATAAACAAGATCACTTCCCTCATAACTAAGATTATAGCAGGATAACCAGGAGATAATTCTTTTTGCTGTTAAGTCAAAATTCCAACTTTTATGACTATATCTATAATTATTATCAATCCAATTTGTAATTATTGATTGTGAAGTTTGTTTGGATGATTTTAGATCTAAACTAAAAAACCAGTAAAAACTATTTAAATTTTTAAACTCTTTGCTACTTAAATTATTATTATCCCAGACCTCATTTACAGAAATATCATCAATTTTAATTTTTTGTTTTTGATATTTAATTAAAGATGAAAGTAAGTGAGGACTAGGTTTGTAAATAAAATCATTATTATTAATCTTAGAAATTTTTTTATCATAAACACTTGAATTTAAGTATAATTTGCTGAGTTGTTTGAAAATACTTAAAAAAAATCGATTTATATAAATCATGAAATTATTTTGATTTTAATAATTCAATATTCTTTTTAATATCCCCATTATTACTTTGAAAAATTGTAGTTCCAGAAACTAGTATATTAGCACCAGCTTTAATTGCTATTTTAGAATTATCAAAATTAATTCCACCATCGATTTCAATATCAAAATCAAAATTTTTTTCTTTTTGAATTTTTTTTAACTCTTTAATCTTTGTCAAAACCTCAGGCATAAATTTTTGTCCACCGAAACCAGGATTTACACTCATGATTAGAACTAAATCTATATTACTTAATTCGTTTAAAATAGTATCAATTTTAGTTTCTGGGTTTAGAGAAACACCTGCTTTTTTTTTCAATTTTTTAATTTTTAAAATTGATGATTTTAGATCGTTTGTTGCCTCAGGATGAATTGTAATTATATCAGCTCCTGCATCTGAGTATGCTTCTATATATTCATGAACAGGAGAGATCATCAAATGAACATCAAATAATATTGAAGTATGTTTTTTTAAAGCTTTTATAACTGGAGGGCCTATAGTTAAATTGGGAACAAAATGTCCATCCATAACATCTACATGAATCATATCTGCCCCACACTCTTCCAGTCTCTTGATTTCAGTACCAAGTTGACTAAAATCAGCTGATAAGATTGATGGTGATATTTGTATTTTTTTCATTGATAACTAGATTTACTAGTATCAATTTTTAAAATTTAATTGAATTAAAAAATTGGTAAATTTGTCTCGAAATTTCACTTTCCAGAGGAAAAGAGAGCATCCCCATTACAGAATATCCCAAAACCCATGGCATTAAGTAAAATCTAATCATAAAAAAAAACCAAGCTACATAAAGAGGTACTAGGGGTTGGATAATGAATTTAGGGGTTAAAGGTTTAAAAATATTTAATAAAGGATTAGTGAATTTAACAAACACTTTCATAAAAAAAAATTGAGAATCTTCTTTTTGAAAGATATTCATTGCTACTCTTCCAATTAAAGTCCACATGATCACTCCTAAAATATAATCTATTATATAAACTAGCGGATGAAAGTTAGCAGACATTTAGAAATTTATATTGGAAAAAGCTAGAAATTAAAAGGGGCGAAATTAATCGCCCCTTAAATTAATATTTTTTTATTGTTTGCCAAGGATCGTTCTACCAGAAGGTACACGAACCTCATCAACCATTTTTTGTGTAGCAGCGTTTGGTTCTGAAGTAATTAAACTTACAACAACCATAGACACTAAACTAACTGCAGAACCGAAGAT
>Ga0163111_10002789_pt1 | contig 11169 bp, 8 predicted proteins | sample CRUFie1St18metaG_FD_109645 | JGI IMG/M metagenome (GOLD analysis project Ga0163111, IMG submission 109645) | Marine microbial communities from the Costa Rica Dome - CRUD Field 142mm St18 metaG | ecosystem: Environmental > Aquatic > Marine > Oceanic > Photic zone | place: Costa Rica: the Eastern... | reverse complement strand
CTAAAGTGATTTGATAAATTGAAATTTATTATTCCCATTCAATTGTTCCAGGAGGTTTAGAAGTAATATCATAAACAACCCTATTAACACCTGCAACCTTATTAACAATTTGTTGAGAACAAAGTTCGAGAATATCTGGATTTAATTTGTACCAATTGGCTGTCATGCCATCAATACTTGTTACAGCTCTTAATGCAATTAAATTATCATAAGTTCTTACATCACCCATTACTCCAACAGTTTTAATTGGTATTAAAACACAAAATGCTTGCCAAATATTATCATATTCTTTTTTATCTTTAAGGATTTTAATAAAAATATCATCAGCTTCTTGAAGTATTTTGATTCTATTGTTATTAATTTTACCTATGATTCGTACAGCTAAACCAGGTCCAGGAAATGGATGTCTGTTTACAATTAAGTTAGATAATCCTAATTTTTTTCCAACTTCTCTTACCTCATCTTTAAATAAATTTCTTAGAGGCTCAACTAACTTAAGTTTCATATTCTTGGGCAAACCTCCAACATTATGATGTGATTTAATAGTTACAGCTGAGCCAGATTCATCACCCCCTGATTCTATCACATCAGGATATAAAGTACCTTGAGCTAAAAATTTTACATTATCATAATTTTTTATTGATGATTCAAATGACTTAATAAATTGTTTACCAATTATTTTTCTCTTTTTTTCTGGATCAGTAACATTTTCAAGAAGTTTTAAAAAAACTTTTGATTGATCTAATAACTCAATATTTATCCCTAAATCTTTCTGCAATTTATTCAAAACCTCATCTGTTTCATTTTTTCTTAGTAAACCATGATTTACAAAAATTGCTTTGCTTTTATTTCCTATTGCTTTATGCAATAGTGTAGCTAAAACAGATGAATCAACACCTCCAGAAAGTCCACAAATCACCTGATTATTACCAATCAATTTTCTTAAATATTTAACAGTATCATTTATAAAATTATCTGCAGTCCAATTTTTTTTAATTGAACAAATTTCAAATAAAAAGTTTGATAATATTTCTAAACCATAATTTGTATGAGTTACTTCCGGATGAAATTGAACTGCATAAATATCTTTTGTTTTATGCTTTATTCCAGCTATAATTTTATTTTTAGATTCAGCAATTACATCCCAATCTTTTCCAACTTTTGTGACCTTATCAGTATGGCTCATCCAAACATTCAATTCATTTGGAATATTTAAAAAAATATTTTTTTGCTTTTCATTAAATTCTTCATTAAAAATATTAATATTTACATTTCCATATTCTCCAATTGAACCTTTTGAAATTGTGCCACCCATATTTTTTATCAATAATTGTAGGCCGTAACAAATACCCAATATTGGTATATCAAAATCAAAAATATAACGACTTAATTTTGGAGCATTCTTATCATAAACGCTGTTTGGGCCACCAGATAAAATTATAGCTTGAATATTTTTTTTTATTAGCTTTTCTTTGGATACGTTATAATTATATATCTCACAATAAATATTTAATTCTCTAATTCTTCTTGCAATTAATTGAGTGTATTGTGAACCATAATCAAGTATTATAACGGTTTCTATATTTGAATTATTCATAAAAAAATTTAATTAAATTATAAATTTTAGATTTAAGTTCGTTTCTTGGAACTATATGATCAACAAAACCTTTTTGAAGTAAAAATTCTGACCTTTGAAATCCATCTGGTAAATCTTGACCAATTGTCTGTTTAATTACTCTTTGTCCAGCAAACCCAATCAATGCATTGGGTTCAGCAATGATTATGTCTCCTTGCATTGAAAAACTTGCACTTGCACCTCCCATGGTTGGGTTTGTCAATAAAGAGATATACAAACCACCATTTTTTGAAAATGTGGACATTCTTCCACTAGTTTTAGCTAATTGCATTAAACTTATGGCACCTTCTTGCATTCTAGCACCACCTGATGCAGATACTATTATTAGAGGTAACTTTTTTTTATCAGCGAACTCAATTGACTTGCTAATTGTCTCGCCAACCACTGACCCCATACTACCACCTATGAAACTAAAATCTAATGAAACTACTACTATTTCAAATTCATTAATGAATCCCGAGTAAGATAAAATTGCATCATTATTATTAGTTTTATTTTGCGCTGCATTAATTTGATCAGTATAATTTTTTATCGCTGAAAAATTTAAAGGGTCATTTGATACTAAATCATCACATATTTTATTTCTATTTTCTTTATCAAGTAATAAATCTATATATTGATTGCAACTAAAATTAAAATGAAACGAACAGCTAGGACACATATAATAAGTAGATTGAAGTAAATTGCTATAAACAACTTCACCACATTCCGGGCATTTAATCCACATACCCTCTTTGGTATCTCTTTTGATACTTGTTTTAATTTTTTGAGATTTTCTTCTAAACCATTCAGTCATTTAATTATCTTTAAAATTTATTGGATTTATATAATTTGGTTTGATCAATTTAATATCTTTAATTAAATAATTATCATAATTTTTTATTGCTTCATATGCTATTTTAGATGCTGAAGGTTTTAATGATTTTAAACCCTTTATGTGATTTTGATTATATCCATAAATTTTATAATCATTTTTTAAATCATCAATTGTACAGAATTTGATTTTTTCAATAGGCATTTTTTTTTCAAATTTTTGAGCAAAATAGTTGTTACCATAAGCATGAATAGCTATAATGTAATTATCTTCTTTAATATTTTTATTTAAACTTTCAATTGTATTAATTGGAATAATAGGTTTTTTTAAACAAAAAGCCATACCTTTAGCAAAACTTAATCCAATTCTTAAACCTGTGTAAGATCCCGGACCAATAGATATTGATATTGCGTCAATATTATTTTTATTGAATTTTGATTCTTTAAAAATATTATCAACATAGCAAGCTAGCAAAGATGAATGTTGTTTTTTACTATTTTCTTTTAAAATTATTAATTCATAATCTCTGAATAACCCAACACTACAAATATTTGTAGACGTTTCTATTGATAAAATTAATTTACTCATTATATGAAATATACCTTTTATTATTACTAAGAACCTCAAAAGAAATACTTTTCACATAATCAGGTAATAAGATTTTAATATTTTCTGCCCATTCAATAAATAAAATATTATCACCATTAAAATAATCTGTTATACCAATGTTCAACCATCTTTGTATATCTTTTTCTCTATAACAATCTATGTGAATTATATTGTAATTAACTCTATATTCATTAATTAAAGTATATGTTGGTGATGTTACTTCGCCTTCATATTCTAATCCTTTTAAAACACCTTTCATAAATGTAGTTTTACCTGATCCTAAATTACCACTTAAGGAAAATATGTTTCCAGGTTTAATATAATTAGAAAATTTCTTTCCCAAACTCTGGGTCTCTAAATCACTTTTACTTCTTGTATTTAACAATTTATATATTTCACTCATAATTATTTCTCTTTAAAAATGTAAGTTCCATCCCAATCTTCATTTGGAGGATTTGAAATAAAATGTTTGCAAATTTTTACATAGGCTTTACTTGGATTATTAGATTTTATATCTAATTCTAGACTTTCGCATTCTTTAAATTTAACAACTGCTTCTTCCCATTTTCTATTAAGATATAAATTTCTAGCTGATTCAAATTTATCCAACAAGGAATTAATTCTTTTATCTAAACTGTTTTTCTCACAAATTAACTCATAAACATTGACTGGTTTATTTTTGCCTTTAACTTGAATTTTACCTAAATTTCTAAACATGAAAATATCTTTGGTTGGTTCATAAATACTTTCTGAAGCATGCGCTCTTATTCCCCAATGTTTTGCCCCAGACTCTAAACGTGCACACAAATTTACTGTGTCACCCATACATGTGTAATTCATTTGTAATTTTGAACCCATGTTTCCCGTTACGAGATTGCCAGCATTTATACCTATTCTATGCTCCATATTAAGTACTAAATCAGGCCATTTTTCTTCATCATTTTTCCATTTACTTTTAAGCTCAACTAATTTTTTATTCATTTTAATAACTGTTTGAGAAGCTTTCAACTCATGATTCTTAACTTTAATTGGTGCTCCATAAAAAGCAACAATTGCATCTCCAATATACTTGTCAATTGTTCCTCCGTTATCAATAATTATCTGTGTCATAGCTGTTAAATATTCATTTAATAATTTTACTAATTGTGATGGAGATAACTGCTCTGAAAAAGTAGAAAAATTAGCTATATCAGAAAAGATAACAGTATGATAATCCTCTTTACCGCCAAGTTCTGGAATTTTTTTTGAATTATACATTTCATCAACTAAATCAGATGATATGTAATTACCAAAAGTATCTTTTAAAAATTTTTTATCTAAATTTTCTGTGTATAATTTATAAGAAAGATTGAATGCATAACTTAATATTATTGACGCTATTGGATATACCACTGGCAAAATTATTGACTGATTTAAATCTGGTATATTTGTCTTAAATCCTAAGATAGTTTTAATTATAAAAAAATAATCATCTATGAAAGCACCAATTGAAATATTAACCCAACAAAGAATCATAATAAATATTAGAGTTATAGAAAATATAGGCCTTAGAAACTTTATTGTTAAAAAAACTAAAGATGAAAATACTAGACAAATTATAAAACTTACAAACCTGTCATAATTATTTAAATTATCACTGAAAAAAGATAAATTAGTTTGTATGTGATTACCATCTAATATTTGCTGAATTACATTTGCATGTAATTCTACTCCGTACATTTCTCCAGAATTATTGTATGAATTGAAAGGTGTATTCAAAACATCATGGTGTTCTTTTAAAACTGAACCGATTATTACAATTTTATTATTAAAGCAATTTAGTCTTGAATCATTTAGCATTTGATTAAAAAAATCTTCATACACCCCGTAATCAGGATTTTTTAATGTTGGAATGCAATCATTGATGTCAGGATCACAATCATCTAGAATAGTATACAATGGCATCTGTAAAAAAGTACCCAATCTATCAGATGAGGTGGGTCCGTAATAGTTTATTAAAAATGTATTTTCATTGTTATAATGGTTAATTTTTAAATCACTTATCTGAAAACCTTTTTCGTTTAATATAATTCTGCTATTTCTATAACTTTCAACAGCTTTAAGAGCCAAGGAAAAATACTGATTTTCTAATATATCAACATTATTATCAACACTAATATATCTTCTTACGAAACCATCATTATCATTAATCGTTCCTACCAATCCTAACTCAACTTCATTGTTATCTAAAATTTTATAACTAGGTTTTATTAACCTAAAGTCTTTATTAGCAATACCAGTTTCTATTATGTTATTAGCAGCCAATACAACTTTAACACCTTTGCTTTCAGCATTTTTAATAGAATTTGATAATATGGAATCTTTATCAGATATATGGTCAAACATTATATCAAAAACAATCACTTTAGCTCCTGAAATTACCAGATTATCAATAACTTTAGACCAAATAATTTCTCTATCATAAGGATAATATCTGCCAATGATTTCATATGATGTTTGATCCAAACCAAGTATAACTACATCATTATCTCGCTTATTTAATTTAATAGCCTTATTAGTAAGTAAATTTTGATCTGAATTTGATATATAGTCACCACTTATCGGCCCTCTAATTCGAAATCTATAATCATAAAGTTTTTTTTCTAAATAATCGTACGAACCAGACCAAAAAAGAAATATATTTAATATAACTGATGCTAGTGTAACTAAATATGCGGTTTTATTTTTGATAATCATTGTTAAAATTTATAAGAAATTTTTATATAATAATATTCATTCTTTCTTTTTGTATCATTTGTGTTTCTAAATCTAGATTCATAACTGAAATCACAGAAGATATCTTCGAATAATTTAATTTTATTTCCTAAAGTTAATCCCAATTCAGAATATGACAAATTACCACTTGCAATAGTATAATTTAATCCTATTTTAAAAAGATCAAGAATTTTTTTTCTATAATAATAACCTTTAACATCGATTTGCTTTAATATTTGTTGTTGATAATAAGGTGTATTTTCTGAATAATTAAAATAATTATAATTTATATTTATATTTGATTTCCAAATTTTTGACCATGTTGATTTTAAATTCATTAATAACATTTGATTAAAACTTTGAGGAGAAAAATATAATGAATCATACTCGAATGATTCTTTAAATAATAAATCTTTTTTACTTGTTTGCGATATATTAAACAAAATATTATGATCTCCATAAAATTTATAATTATATGAAATACTAAAATTTGATTGAAACGAATTTGTATTTTCTCTTCTGTTGGTTGTATCAGAAACTTCTTTATATCCTAATTCATCTGCTCCATCAACACCTACTCCAACAAATTCTTGGTAAGTAAACACATCAAGTGAATCAATTCCATTATCTCTATTTAATAAATTAATTGACAAACTATAATTTGGTAAATCGTACCCTGGATAATAATTTAAAACTAAATTATACTTATCTGTTTTAGATAATGATTTTCTTGCAACCTCAATTCCATCTTCTGTTCTTTTAAAGCCTAAATCAACAAATAATTTTTTATTAATAAGTCTAAATCTGTCATTAATAAATTGTTCTCTTATATCTGTTTGTAAATAAGGATTGGATAGTGATTTATATTCAGGACCAATTTGTTTTATACCCATATTTATATTGTGAGAAAAATATTTTAATGATAAATCTAAATTATAAGCCAATGAAGGCATTGTTAAAATTTCTTCTAAACCTATTTTACCATTAGAAATATCTATTGGTAAAAGAGGTACTTGATTAAAACTAAACTTAAAAATATCTTCATACTCTTCAAAATTAACATTTTCTGGAAGCTGTATATTATCCATAATCATTCCATCTTGATTTCCATCAAATAAGGTATCAAGAGATGTAAGTGATAATACTGGTTCCCATGTATTCTGATTTAAAAGACTTAAGCTTGTTCCGAAATTAAATGTTATTTTTTTATCATCAAGCATCCACTTTAAATTTGAACCAATAACTAAATTATCTTTTGGGGTGTCTCCAGCCCAATTACTAGTCAATATGTTAAAATAGTACTGATCTTGATATAAATTTTTAAAGTCTTTATATAAAATTGAATAATTAATTGTTGTATCATTATTATTAATAACAATGGTGGTATCAAAATAATTTTGATCATTTTGATTGATGCTATCAAGTAAAAATAAATACTCATTATCAATTTCAATTCTATGATTATCTAAATTATCAGGATAGCTAAGGACGCTACTTACATTATCTTTTGATTTTACAAAATTAATATTATAAAAAAGTGAATTTGGATTACCCATACCAACGTTTAAAGCAAAAATATTTCTTCTAAAAGAATAATTATCAACACTTAAGTTTATAGTATCGTTCAGTATATCATCAGTAATTACAAAACCACGATTTTGAGGATTACCTTGATGAGCATTTATCAAATCTCCTTGAATTAAATTAAAATCAAAAAATTTTGAATCAAATTTAAAATTAAGTCCCCTAACTCTGAAATTATTTAAAACATATTGATTTATATAAGGATAGGAATCCATTATCTCTAAATCTATATATGGTGCATTAAATTGTAATAAATATCTATTCTTGTCCTGTTCATATTTAGAAATATCATTTGACCATTTAACTTTGGAACGAAGTTTTAAAAAGTCAAAATTTGGTCTATAATCGAAATTAATATTAAATAGTTCAAGCTTATCTTCATTATTTTCATTTAAAGAATAATTTGTACTAAATCTTCCAGAGTGTGTAAACATAGTTGATAAACCAGCTAATTTTGTATTTGTTAAAACTATAAATTTCCAATTAAAAGGATTCAATTGACGATTATATTTATCAGTAAATATTACTTCAACATTATATTTACCTTCAATCATAAAATCGGGTTTAAAAATAAAATAGCTATCGAAAAATTCGACTCTATCAGTTATATCTCTTTTGTTTAAAAATACTTTAGTTTTTGTAACTTCAATATCATTTAAATTGAAATACGATAAAGAAATAAGTAAATCATCTCTATATACCCTTGAATTTGGAAGCGGACTTAAAACTTGTACATCTTTGGATAAATTATCAGAATATATTTTCTTTTGCTTGTGTGATGTATGGTTAACATTGATTTTTATTGGATTTGAAATAGGATTTTTTTCTGGAAAAGAGTACAATTTTCCATTTTTCAATTCTAATAGTATGTAATAATCAATTCTTTTGGTTGTTGAAAATGTTGCTGGAATAATTCCATAATAAAAACCATTTTGAGAATTAATCATCGGATTCTCAATGTAATTGATTTGACTATTGGATTTATAAAATAATGTTAAATTTTTAATCTGCGAATTATCAACTGAAATGAATGCATCAATTATAATTTCAGTTTCTTGGGGAGAATTTTCAATAACCTTATGAGATATAATTTCTGAAAAAGATATTGTTATTAAGATAATTGAAAAGAAAAAAAATTTAAAGTTTGGCATTTATAAAAAATATATCATTTATACTTAATAATTATTTCTTTAGTATTTCCAGATGAATCTTCAAATTCAATTCTCAATATATTTTGATCGAGTAATGTTGATGAAAAATCAGTTTGATTTTCATTTAAGTCTTCATTAAAGCCAGATTCTATTTCTGTTTCTACTTCAAAATCTTCATATTCACCAGATTCTTCCTCAAGAATTTCAACTTCTTGGAAATCCTGAGTTGTCATAGTCTGAGAAGCTATATCACCGTTTGAAAAAGAAGCAACAGCTGAATTTTCATTCAAAATTACAGTTCTTCCAGATTCAATATTTTTAACTTCAACAAAACCCTCAACACCTAAAAATCTATCTCCTTCATCACCATTACAAATAAGCCAAAATTCAGTACCTTTAACAGTTGCTACTGAAGTTGGTGTAACAACAGTAAAATAACCTTCTTTTTGATTATTAATATTGAAATTTAGCAATCCATTTTTAACTTCAATTTTCTTTGAAATTTTTCTTGAATCTACCCTTCCTTCAATAATTACATCAGAATTTTTTAAAATTTTAATTGAGCTTGCATCATCAAGATATCTATAAATCGAAAACCCATTATCTCCTGTCCTGATTTGATCATCACCATATAAACCTAAACCTTTTTTCACTGTTGATGTAAAACTTTTAGAATCATATTTTTGATACTCAACTTTTCCTTTTGATTTTGTTACTAATCCTAAAGTTGGTTTTGAAAAATAACTACAATAAAAAATCATAAAAATAAATATGTATAAAAATTTTATCATTCAACTTCCATTTCTAAAATTTCTATTTCACCGTTATTTATCATATTTATAATTTCATATAAAATAGATACGGGAACTGTTTCATTATTTAAAATTACTGAGTTACCTTTCAATGAAAATCCTTTCAATTCTCCATTATTACCGAATAATTGATCATATTGTGAACCTAATAATTCAATAATTAAATCAGAATAAATGTCATTTACTTCTGTATCTTGAGCGATTTCATCCATAGAATAAATTTTGAAAACTAAAATAGGGCTTTTAGTTTCTTGAGTACCAAGGGTTGTGGAATGTTTTCTATTAATTTGCCAAACGTATAATTCTCCAGGCATTAAATCAAATGCATCATTTGATGGGTATGAAAAACTTTGATTATTTGATATACTAAAGAAATCTAAACTTTGATTAGAAGGCAATACAGAATTATCATTTATCGCATCTGAAAAAGAAGAATGAATTGATGGGTCGTAATTACAAACTCTTATACCATAAGTGCAGTTACTACAATAATCTGAATTCCATGTAAATAATGGATTTGTTGTCATTATTGTATTAAAACTTGTATCCTGTAAAGTTGTACCTCCTGGAGATACTAGATCTAAAAATGTAGGTTCATATGCCTCGATAGTTTTTGTTATCGAATCATAAACAATATTATCATTTTCGGAACACCTTAACGTTACATTTAAAATATATGTTCCATTTGGAATCTTACCTGATGTTAAAATAATACTCTGAATTGCTTCTAAATCTGAAAAAGAAGCCATATTAGATTCTTCTAAAATAAAATTAGCTCCAGGTACTCCAGTTGTATTAAAATTTATATCGAGATTTGAAAACACAAGTTCAGGTATCTGAAAATCAGATATAGAAACTATTCCTGATATTAATTCAAAATTAAATAAATTTAAATCAGGTGAATTAATAACTAAAGAGTAATGAGCTTCTAATTCATTAACATCATTATCTTGCTTTTTAATACGATATCTAAAATATTCAACATTTGAATCTCCTGTGTTGATATCAATACTATTTAAATAAAAACCAATTAAATGATCAGCAAAATAGTCTTCTTGAATTGAAAAATCATTTGAATCAGTCTGATTATTACATTGAGAAAAGTAGATACCAATAGTAGTAAAGAAAATTAACAGTCTATACATATTAAACATTTTGTCAGCCCTAATGTTACCACTTGAAATTATATATATAATATTAATCAAACAAGATATAATTGTAAACAAAAAAGGGCTCAAATGAGCCCTTTTAAGGATTAATATTACCGGCGACTACCTACTCTCCCACACAGTCTCCCGTGCAGTACCATCGGCGCAACAAGGCTTAACTTCCGAGTTCGGAATGGGATCGGGTGTGACCCTTGCGCTATTATCACCGGAAAATCTTCAATAATTAATTTTTGTAGTTTTTAATAAAAAGACAATTATTTGTAAATTAATAATTAATCAAGTTGGAAGACTGCTTAGTACCACTCGACTGAAAATGTTACCATTCTTACATCTGTGGCCTATATACCCGGTAGTCTACCGGAAGTCTTCTGTCAAAAGACAAAGAAATCTAATCTTAGGATAGGTTTCGCGCTTATATGCTTTCAGCGCTTATCCTTAATAAACATAGCTACCCTGCGATGCTACTGATGTAACAACAGGTACACTAGAGGTTTACCCGCTTCGGTCCTCTCGTACTAGAAGCAGATTCCTTCAAATTTCTTGCGATCATAGAGGATAGGGACCGAACTGTCTCACGACGTTCTAAACCCAGCTCGCGTGCCGCTTTAATGGGCGAACAGCCCAACCCTTGGGACCTTCT
>Ga0163111_10002788_pt1 | contig 11173 bp, 13 predicted proteins | sample CRUFie1St18metaG_FD_109645 | JGI IMG/M metagenome (GOLD analysis project Ga0163111, IMG submission 109645) | Marine microbial communities from the Costa Rica Dome - CRUD Field 142mm St18 metaG | ecosystem: Environmental > Aquatic > Marine > Oceanic > Photic zone | place: Costa Rica: the Eastern... | reverse complement strand
TATTGAGAGAAGAAATCAGATAGTACCGGTATTACAGAGTTTAGAAATCAAATAACTTTCTTGCTTTATTGACATTAGAAGAGCTTAGGCAAATAGCCGTCTTTCGTATTTATCCTCGTCCAATGAATGGCTGCTTTGTAGGAATTACAGTCAAGTTTAGGACGTTGGCTGTAAAAGGCAATTGTGCCATCGTGAGGACGCACTGAGCTACGTCTTCTGGGCGAAGAAAGCCTTCTGTTCGACCTCTCACTTCAACATCTTCGGGAGACAATAGATCCGACACTACATTTCCTGGATGAATAGTTCCCACAGCAATATTATGCTCACGACCATCAAGAGCTAAACTTTCTGAAAGACCTGTAATCGCAAATTTGGATGTTGTATAGGCTGTTGAGTTGGGTCGAGGACTGAAGGCTGATATGCTACCGATGTTAATAATGCGTCCCCCCTTAATATTACAACTGTCATCGTTATTTCTTTGCTTCATTCTCTTCATTGCTTCTCGGGCACACAAGAAAGCACCCACCACATTAACTCCCAGCACTGTCTCCATATCTGCTGCCGTCAACTCGTCCAGCGTGTTTTTTGAGATGTTGATTCCGGCGTTATTTACAAGTGTATCGACGACGCCTCCTCGCTCAGCGCACTCGCTAATTTGACTGATTTCTTCAAACAATCGGACGACACTTTCTTCCTTTGAGATATCACTTGGAATCGCATGGACATTTGCATCAATTGTTGGTGATCGTTCTTCCAACAGAGTTTGCTTAGCGTCTAATAGTTTCGACAGTCGACGGCCAGTGAGGATTACGGAAACATTTTGGTTCAAAAGGGCTTTAGCGATGGCCTTCCCGATTGTACCACCTCCGCCTGTGATCAACGCTATCTTGCTAGTCATGCTCGTGATGATTTTTGGCAACCAAGACAAAACGAAATGCAAAGTGTGGGACTGACAAAATGCCTGCTCACTGCGGCGCTTCATCTTGAAACTTCGAATCATCCGAGAATCTGAGAGCGCGGGTCATTTGAGTCAATTCTTGCTTTTTTGCAGAATCTCCAAACGAATCGTCCGTTGTAACGAGATTGACAATAATTACCTCTCGAGTGCATAATAACTCCTACCATGTTACTCTTTCGACTTGTGATACTGTTCCACAAGTGAAATTAGATTTGGTTATGAAATAAACCTTGCTCTCTGAAGCATTTTCACGTCCAGCCTCACGGAACAATCCCATGGAGTGCGTCCAAAATTAATTGGATTTAGTAATGTTCATTGTTGCACTAATACAAAGGAGAACAACGGAATGACAATGTCAGAGCAGAAACAATTACGCCAACGCGTAGATATGAATGATACAAATGTTGATCGTATATCCACAGATTTTTCATCCTATAATATTAATGACTTCGGAAACAGAAACAATAGTGCCATACAAGTCTCCGAGCAAGAATTATCTCCAATACGCGCCACACATTTTGAAGGTGATGGAGGAATCGATTACGGTGCGGTAAATGAGCTGATAGGAGATATCAACGAATTACGAAGGGGGCTCATCCTCTTGCTTTTTCTTTTCGCGACACTTGCTGCTTTTATCGCACTGGATGATCATAATATTTATGACAAGATAGCCAATAGCAATAGGCATGAGCAAGATATACTAGGGGTGGAATATCAAGAAAAATCCCCATACCCTCACCGGGGTCACAAGATTCAGCTAAATTCGAGCGCTTTTACTGTGAATGATTACGAATGTCTACAGCTCGATACTGGAAATTGGCCATCGGAACGCGTTCATTGCGAACTTCTGGCATCCTCTGGAGACACTAATGGCGATGATGTTGCACGATACAATTTTGTTGTGGAACACTTTGACGATAAAAATTGTCAAGATCCCAACGCTGACAATCCAATTGTCCGACATACTGCATCGGGCTGTTACTACTTTGAGGCCTACAATCATTCCTACAATGACATATGTCATACCAATCGGACCTTAACTGTGTCGGCATTCTATGGTCCAGGTTGTATGTCTCCCATGCCAGTAACCGCCGTGAATGTTCTGCCGGAAGATCAGTAATAATCTTTATGTAATCTCATTGCAGTGTAAAATGCAGAAGTAAAATGATCAGATCAAATGATGAACCACAGGACTCAATGCCACAACTGCTTTTGCTGCAGGTGATAAATTTTCTTGCTGCTTTTGCATAAGATGTTTGGGACAACCACATAATGTGCCACTAGTCTGTGTGCGTTGGGACTCAGCTGCCTGGAGCCCCCCTGATTTTGTTTTCTCTGTGACCCATCCTGCCCTCTCCTCCTTTGGCTCCATCGCCCCATCGGGTGCACAACTGGGTGGCAACCTCGTTTGGGGTGCTGAGTTTGGGGTTCGATTGCGAATGAGCCTGCGGGCGAGCCCCGCCGCTCAGCTGGGCCAAGCATGGGAGGCCTTGCCGCGTGCATGGCACTGGGTGGTAAAGCAGCCAGCCACTTCACTGGTCTTGGCCCGCCAGCACACCACTCCGTGGGGGGCAGCGCCTGCCCCCCTCTGCGGGGCTGGGGGGCACCCACGAGGGCTGCTGCAGCCACCCAAGTGGGTGGTGAGGCAGGGCAGGGCCTGCCACGCTACCACCACTCATTTGTGATGGTGGGCGGTAGCCACCCCAACCATCGCCCCGGGCCCGGGGGCAGGTCTGGCCTGGCAGGGTGGTCGCCAGGGGGTCCTTAGCGAAAAAGTTTTGTGACGAAGGACCCGGAGAGACGCGATGCACGAGTCTGTCTGGCGGAGGATCTGATCGATCAATTATTTGCGAGAAAGCAGAAAGATCTTGGAGAAATCACATAACTTTTTGTGGTCTTCGTGATGTTCATTCGAAGCTTCTCACTTTCATTTACTTCCTAGCTAAAACCGAAAGAATGTCACCATCACAAGGAATTGTCACGACAGGAGAGCCTGTGAAGAAGAAGGCTAAGGCCGATGTCATAGCCACGAAACAAAACCAGCAGTCAACTCTCTTGAAATTCTTTTCGTCGTCTACGAAGAAGAGCTCAAATGAAAGTGGAGTCGGCAGCACCCCCTCCAACAAAATTCACAGGGCGATTGAAATGCAAACTGAAAATGACCAAGACAATAAAGAAACAACAAACGTAACGAAGGTCCCTGATTCTACGGACAAATCAAATATTGCAGCATTGGTCCCGGTGCAAGTTCCTACATCTACGGCGACTTGGCAATCTCTTCATGATAAATATGTCTTGGTCCGCAAGCCTCGTTTGCGAATCAAGAATAGTGATATCACCGCTAATAAAAGTCCGCAGCACCGTCAAAAAGTGGCGGCCTTTGATCTCGACGGAACAATTGTAAAGTGGGTTAGCGACAGCCCAGGCTTTTGGCCTTCCCAATTGACCCATTATGAATTGTGGAATTCTACTGTTATTACGAAGATGCAGCAACTCTACGATGAGGAAGACTATCTTCTAGTAATTTTTACCAATCAAGGAGGTATCCAAGGCGCGCACACCGGGAAAAAAGCTAGCCTGGTCAAAGCAATCATCGATTGGCTTGAGTCTCTTATAAAGAGACCATTGATAGTTGTCGCTAGCACTAAGTCATTGAAAAATAAGAAATACGAAGAACGTTCCTTTCATAAACCGACTCCAAAGATGTGGGACAAAGTCTTCGTGCCTTATTTTGGAAAACAAAATGCTCCCTTTGAAGTACAATCGAGCTTCTTTGTCGGCGATTCGGCCCACGAGGATGACGCTCAGGGCGGGGGTATGTTGCACTGTGTAGTTGTTTCCAATTGCATAACTTTTTGTCTAATTCTCACTCTCATCGTCACGCTTCTCATTCACAGTTGACAAGAAATTTGCCGAGAGTGCAGGAGGTGGCCTCGGTGCATTTTATACACCTGATGACTTTTTTGGTCCTAGTCATCAAGAATTGCGGCAACGGCAGCTTGCATTTGGTGGAGATGAGGGGGACAGTTCTGATAAAGCTATTCCTAAAATTCCATTAGCCGCTATTGAGTCACGAAAAGCTTTGTTGGGTGGCTATCACTCAACGGGTATTTCCAACAAACAGAGACCACAACAAATCTTAATCCTTTTGGTCGGGGTTCAAGGTTCAGGGAAGAGCACATTTTGTCGCCAGGTATTGTTCGGAAACAATTTTGAAGATAATAGATTTGGGAATAAAAACATCAATTGGGTTTGGTTGAGCCAAGATACCATAAACAATGGCAAGCCTGGTAAACGAGAAAAGGTAGAGTGTGAAGTTCGCAATGAGCTCCAAAAGGGAAATTCCATAGTTCTAGATCGCATGCATTTGAATCCAGAACAACGACAAAGTATGATAGAGAATGTTGTAAATGAAGAAAATAAACCAAACGTACAAATTCACATCGTGGTATTCAATCCACCAAAGGAAGTCATTGCACGACGGGTTAGAAATCGAACCAATCATCCTGGGAAAGTAGAGGGAGAGAAGGGAGTGCGTATTGCCTTAAATTCTCTGACGCAGCTCGTCATCCCTACGTACAAAGAAATGGCGGGACAAGTGAGGCTCATCAGTTATGCGTCAACAGAATATGCTGCGAAACAACTAGCCCTTCGTTATCACTACCACGCCATTAATTCTACACATATGACCAGTGAAGAGATGGTTATTCATAATGGTGATTCAAGGTTCCAATCGACAAAAGGCGTACCAATCTTATCATCAATGTCAATCTCGTCAGATATTTCAATTCCAACAATTTCACTCGGCACAATGAAGCTTGGTAGAAGAGTATGTACCGAAACAGTGAGAAACCTAATAGAATTAGGCTTTTGTTCAATCGATACTGCGCCTACATACAAAAACGAAGACAAAATTGGCGATGCTTTGCGAGCTAGTGGTAGAAGCGATGACGTTTTTATCATTGCCAAAATTCCAAAACGAGCCACTACCACGGAAGAAGTTCGAACGGAATTTGAGAATACGCTCAAACAATTGAATCGAAAGTCGGTCAGCCTACTACTTCTCCATTGGCCATCTGATTTGATTGCCCAGAGCAGACTTCACGAAGTTTGGAGATGTATGGAAAATTTACTTAAGGAACGAAAATGCAAGGCACTTGGTGTATGCAATTTCAACGAAGGTGCATTGACTGAACTACTTAGCCACTGTACAATTCCTCCGGTAATAAATCAAGTTGAACGGCACCCTCTTCTGTCACAGCATGTTCTTCTAGAGTTTTGTACTCGCCATAATATTCTTATGCAGGCACATACACCATTCGGTGGTGATCAAGGAAAGGATGAAATCTTGAAACATTCTGTCATCCAACAAGTGGCATCTGAGACAAAATTAACTCCAGCACAAGTTGTCGTGAAATGGAATCTTCAGCATGGCGTATTGATGGTGACGAAATGTAGCCAAGAAGAACACGCAAATGAAATCCTGAGTTGCATCAATGATACAAAAATTATGAACGTGAATTTGTCATCGACACAGATGAAGTCGCTAGATAGTTTGGTCGACAACGATCAAAATATTCGGCGGTTTGTAGCGCCACCATTCATGTACGGATCGAAAGCTGTCTATTGTTGGGGGGAAAGAATCCCAAGAAAGTAAAGAATGAAGGATCAAACAAAACGAGAATTTCAGATATACTTTATACTTGAGATCTGGATGATTTGAAGTAGTGTTATAAGTAGCTAAAAGAGTTGATTGAGATTCTTCGTTATTTGGAAGTTGTTTTTGATACAGAAGGTGCTTTGATATCTTGTTTATGACAGCATCTAATCTCTAGAAATTGATATTGTTGCCGCCACTTATTGGGTCGGCGCCGAAATTGAAGAAGGCTAGAAGACAAATTTGACTAAGGGCTATAATAGCAAGTACTCCAATGGCTATACTTGGCAAGGGCCCGTCATCGTCTCGTTTTTCGTTGTATTGCTTAGGCACACCGATGTTGAAATCTTGGCCTAAGTACTGCTTTGCTATCGCTCGGGCCTCCTCTTCCTTCCGATCGCTCGCACTCGGTGGGACAATCCGCACTCCTGGCAAAATATTTCGTAGCTTTTCTTCCTGGCGCACAGCATCCTCGTATAGCTGTAAAGTTTGTTGTATTTCTTCGGGGGACACTGTCCCATCGCCAATTTCTTTCGCTTTCATTTGTCGAACGTCTTCTTGGCGTCGCTTGCGTGTTTGGACGGCATCTTCAACTTGATTTGTTCGGAGTATCAGAGCTGAGAAGATGGTTGCGATCAAGATACAAGTTATGAAAGCAGGCACGTTCAGGACCGGCTCGAAAACTACAGGTTCAAATGAACTAGTCGTGTCGAAGTTAGCAGTTGGTATGGCTTGAACACTGGTAGTGGGTATTGAAAGTTCCGTTGCCTCGATAACATCTTCTGCTGAGCTTTTCAAAGCAAACTTCCGTTGAATATTTGGTCGTATGTGTTTCGTGCATTTTTGACCGTATGAGAAAGTTTCAACAAGTGCAGTCGGATGATGAAATTTCATTTTTTATAAGACGAACAAAATCGTTTGCGACTTCGGTGGCTTCGGACGAGAAGGTTTGTAGGGGATGAGTGGTAAGATACTTTCTACTCGCGAGCTTGTATCTGTCCAACTCGAGGATTTGAATCTTCATACCGTGGCGCCGATTACGAAACATTTTACAAATTAATGAGAATTTTCCCTTCCCGAATCGTACGTACAAATTGGCCCGTGGAATGCATGGTCGGTTGAATTGAGACACGATTGGAATCAAACACGATTTCAAACATTTTAGCCGTCTCGCTCGAAAAAAGTTTACCAGTTCGTTCATTCCGTGACATTGTAAGAAGTAGTCGGGTGACAAACCGACATTGAATGACAATCATAATAAATTGTCAAAATAGTAACGACACTTGATGATTGATTACTCAACGAACCATCTTTGCAACTCATCTTTGTTGACCAAGGCTATCACGTATCTTGACTTAGGGAAGATAAGATAAAATCAGTTCTTCGAGAAGTTAGCGCCGGACACAACGAAATCGCTGGGAGGAGATTAACGAAGGGACCGAAAATACAAGCAATACCCTTTCATTGACAATGTCCGGACGTGGAGGATCGCGTTTGCGACAAGCATCTTTAAAGAACTTCAATCCCCGATTGATATTTTCGCAAATCGTAGCTCTGCAGTGTTTTCACTACCTGTTTTTGGGGTTGTTATTTCAAATAAACTACGTTTTATATGGGCAGACAGTGACAATAGACCGCATGTTCACTGATGAATATTTGAAGATATGGCACAATGGTTGGCAAGATGCATCAGCTGTATTTTTGTCCTATGCAGTCGTTGGGTACGTTAAACACATTCTATTTACTGAAACCATTCTATTTACAAGAATCACGAATTCTGTCGGACATCTTCAATTGATTTTGCATCTCTTCTAACACGCCTTCATGCTTATTCGAAATAATCCGACAGGTCGTTTCTCATGGCAGTAATTGTTGAAAAGTCGAAGAAATGTTTAGATTTCTCTTTCACTTTATTTGTCGTTCATCTGCTGATTGTGTGCGCCTATGACGGGTTCCCTTCCACTTGGGATTGGTGGATTGTTCACATTTTTTCCATGGTAACTATGGTACTACTGGGTGAATATTTATGTGCCCGCCGAGAAATGGAAGACATTCCTCTCTTACAGCTATAAAAGAAAATGAATTCTATCTTTGATATGGAGAGCGTCATGGGCGGCACTTTCTTTCTTCGGCGGTTTCGTACCCTACGCATGTACGACACTGAAGAACTCAAGTTCTGATAGCGATGGGATGGTAATTAATGACTTTTGAGCTACGATAAAAGAAATCGAACGAATTATTTTTGCGTTGATATTTTGAGAAGTGTTTAAATTGCGCCAGGCGGATTAGATGACAGTGCTTGGCATTTCAAAGTGGTTGCTTGCTCATAATAAATGCTCCGTATAGTCTTATTAGTCTAGTATCCTACCATTGCAAATTTTTGTTCTCCAAACGGTGTCATGGGGAGGTTTGGATTGACCCCTGTGGCGCACTTAGCGTGCATAGTTTGGGGGGCCATCATCAGTTGTACATCTGAGCATGAGCAACACAAGTGTTGGATTGCCCATGCCCACTTTTCTGATGCGCATTCTCATCGCACTACTCTGGCTGGTGGGCACCACAGCAATTGCATTTGGCTCCCACCCCAGCCCCCTGTTGGTATTGTTGCCAAGAGCCCTGCAGTGGCTCCCTGGGCACCTTGCCACCATCAGGCCAAAGCAGAGGGCCCCATGCCCTGCCACCCAAATGCCCTAAGCTCCATTAACACTCCCTTGCAAAGCTTGCCCCTGTGGTGGGCGGCAATGGCTTGGGCAGCAACCACGCCATGGGGCAAGTGCACGCCTGCCAGTGGGCGCAGGCAGCACCCAGCACCCTGAGGGGGAGACCGGCTTGCATAGGAGCCACAGCCCACTGAGCCAACTGCTGCCAGCGCACCAGCCCTTGTGAGCCCCTTTGGGGGGGGGAGCCTGCGGGAGGGCCTCAGGGCTGCGCCACGCTGGTGAGGGATTGATTCTGAACACTGACGCATGATCCATTTTTTCGAGAAAATCCCGCTACTGCACTATTCGATTGGATTTACCATATCGTTATCAAAGCAGGGAGTCGATCTGTTGTTCCATTCCTATTGTTAGTATTCATTCAGGATCAACGCAAGAAGCCATGATGAAGAACCATTTATCGTATCGGGTTTTTCCCATGGTGCTGCTTACGTTGTATATTACAATTTCTAGAGCATTCCAAACAACAACAACCCATCGGATTAGGGACCATCGCGCAGTCTCGTTGGCGGCAGGATCAGGCAATGAAAACAATGGTTTGTGGAGTGACACCGTTGAATCCATTGCTACTTTTTGGGAAGATGATGAGAGCAACGAAAACGCTCCGACAGCTTCCATCTCAATGCCAACGCTTACAGAAGCAACAACTTGGACAATGAGGATGAATTTAGAGAACCTACGGACTGAGAAAGGGAAATTGAGCGAAGGGATTTATGTCATCAAAGCCAAATTTGTCGAAGAGGAAGGGTATGAGCCCCCCCAGGGGTTTCTTCAACAAGTTTTCCTTGAGGATAAGATCACTGATGAAAATGAATCTGTTAACGAAGCAAATGACGTCTCGCTACCCTCAACATCGCAGATGACTATTCGTTCGGGTCGATGGACGCTTTCTGAAGACCCAAACGACCGAAAAGATAGTCTATGGTACGTTTATCACTCTAGTTGAAGATGAATTCATTTATCCCATTTTATATCTTTCCATCGCAAAATACTAATCTTACCGTATCGATAATATGATCATGCGATCGAATTCAAATTCAAACGCCGACAAAAAAGGATTTGGGGTTTGTTCAAGGTAAGCAATCACAGACCTATGACGAAGAGTGAGTAAAATGAATAAGACTATCGTTAACTAATTTATTTGTATTGTTTGTTTGTTGAACAAGGAACCATTATATCCATTTTTATTGCTACAATTCGAAGTCGAAGAAATAATTCTTCCAGGAAAGGAAGATTCGATCAAACCCTTTACTCTGTTTGCACAAATCAATCACAAACGAGGGGAGAATGGCGAGGTTATTTTGTCTTCGGTAACAGATTTGACCATTCGAGAAAAAGAAATGATGAAGGCCGACCCATTCGGGGCAGCTAAAGTCGAACTTTACGAAAGCGTTGTTGTTGGGAAGTTGCAACTGCAACCGCAATGTGAAAAGTACTGAGATGTTCTCCGATTTTGAAAAAATACATTAGAAAGATGAAAACACTTAAGATCACTTATTGCACAACGATTATTTTGCAGTATGGTTTCACAGTTTTATGCTGCCGTTGTTTTGGTTTTTTCTTTCAAAATTTAATTTTGACTTTCAAACCACATGTGTGTTCAAAATTAATTTTAACTTTCAAACCACATCCAACGGAATAGAATTAACGTTAGCAACTAGGTAGGCTAACAGAAATCATGGTCAACGACACATCGAAGCAATTGCCTGCGCTCCAATTTTATAGATGATGCTTATTATTTTTCACTGCTTTTGCAACTAGGTATTTTCTTGAAAGTTTTAAACGTCATCGTCATCATCTTCATCATCGTCTGAATCCAAGGAATATCGTTTTCGTTGAATTTGGATCCCGCCAGAGCTACCCTCTGATGCTACAGCCTCTTGACGGTTTCTTCTTTCGAGAATTTCAACAAGCTTACTCTCAGAAATTTTCCCTGCTAACTTCCCTTGCATCGCCATAGAAACGATTGTATTTTCAACAGATTCTGCTTTCTCTGGTTTCACCAAACGAATTCTCCCTAGACGCGCTAATGCCTGCGAATCCATAGACTGTTCCAATATCATTTGTTTTTGCTCTTTGATTGCCTGCCTTTTGAATTCGGCTTCGTTGTTTCCAGGGACTGTAGCGTTCGGATTGATCGCCGAGAATCCCTCGGGTAACTCATCAACACTAACATTTGCGGGTGCAAGTTTGTCCATCTGGAATGATTCTTGAGGTACTAGGTTAGAATTGAGGGTACAAAATTGATCAAGTGCGGAAAGTAAATGGTGTATGTTTGTGCTGTTGCGACGATCGCTTCTCATCGGTGCGATGTTTGAGTGGAATTGAATGGAGCTTATCTAGTCTTTTCTTGCTTTTTCCCGTTGAAGAGGAGTTTCCTGCTTTTGCATCGCAAAACTTAGGTTTTAATCTGTTTCTCTATGCTCCCTCCGCTTATCAAATTACAACAGTTCATTCTGACAGGCAGCATTTGTCCTCTAGTGAGGAGGAGGGAAGTGGGGGGAGAAGTTGACCCGTGGGCATCTTATGAAGTTTGTCTTAAAATTATAACAATAATAACTCATGAGTAGATTAATCATGGTAAGAATTTTATCACCGAAGCTAATCCAACGCCCCAAAGGAGGGACACCATAGGGATAGTCAAAGTTGCGCGTGGGGAAAGACTGCGAGTCATCAGAACGTGTGGGATGTGAGTGGTTTAAGCGAGTGTATGTCTTTGGTGATGAGAGCATGACTGACCCCCGAAGAGATGTTTGGTAGGTCGGGCGCCTCTCAAATGAATATTACCCTCCTCCTCGTATCCCCATCGTTGGCTCTGGCGCCTGCTCTGTCTCTACTCTC